>ERZ1292625.771-Hain-H41-01um-R1-771-length-43885-cov-16_pt1 | contig 43885 bp, 66 predicted proteins | sample MGYA00564400_ERZ1292625 | MGnify/ENA primary metagenome ERZ1292625 (study PRJEB36523, sample SAMEA6512639) | groundwater metagenome | collected 2019-01-08 | study: AquaDiva: Metagenomics assemblies of 32 groundwater samples
CCTCAACAGACTGGCTCACGTGGGTGCAATTCTCTGGTATCTTTCCACAACAATCATCGTGATTACATTCACCATCGCAACATTCAGTTGTTTTACTAATCCCCTCTCGTAAGTGGGAAGCGAGGGCTTGATTGTGGGCTTCATTGATTTCATCAATTACGATATAGCCATTTTTTGCTTCCCATTTTCTTTTCTCAATCTCCCTCACCACCCCTTCAAGAAGGGCGTGGAGGCGGATGCGGATAAGTTTGTATATTCTATCCGCTTGTTCATCTATGGTAGGCGGTTCCCCAAAAGTAGATGTTGTCAGCATTTCTACTATCTGCTCTCGGTCTGTATCTTCAATGAATTGTTGTAGGTTCATAAGATTATTTGTTAATAACAATCAAAGCACACTTTCTGTAAAAAGTTTGACTGCTCTTCGGTGAAGCCAACTTTTTGTGCCATAAGCATAAACTTTTTCTTTTCTTCTGGGTCTTTGGCGTATATTTTCATACATCAGTTTTATTATCCCTCATCTTACTAATATGGTGTTGGAGGTCGGTGAGAGTGTCATTGGATGACATTTGATTTACTCCAACTTTTTTGCAATATACACACCTATTCATTGTCCATTTCTTTGGTTCAGAACATTCACATTCTTTGCACTCTCTTTCTTCCGCCCACTTCTCCACCTCATCTATCACTTCTTCACGGGCTTTTTTATACACTTCCTTTTCAGACATCATCATTCCGTGAGCGATTCCATCTTCTTTTCCGACATCGTATCCAAGTTGAGTGGATTTCTGTATCTCGGAGAGGAGGAATTGTTCTATTTCTGATGGTGTCGCATATACATTATGTTCTCTGCAATAAACAGAGTTTCTATCTCCTTCATAGAACTTCTCCCTAAAGAGTTTGATTGTTGGGTTCATAATTTTACCTTTAAGTCCTTTTTAATAATAGTCCTTAATGTCCACGAGAAACCCTGTTTTTTTGCCCGGTAATTCATACTATCTATCGCTCGCATTGCCTCATCATCCTTGAATACTTTTAAGACCTCTTTTGCTTCCCGGCATAGCCTCGGATAACTTATCTGTGCTTTCAGATAAAAACCCTTTGGCTTGTTCGCCCAACCCCGAACAATGAGATAGAAATCCACTAGTTCTTGAACCGGATTCTTCTCAAAATCCTTTTTCTTATACTTCTTCATCAGTTCAGAAATGTGTTTCATACTTGTGTAATCTCTTCTTCCGGCTTGAAGTGCAAGGATTGTCCTGCAGGGAAATCAATAATCAACGCTCGTTTATCCTTTCGGAGATATACTGATGTCCCGAAAGTAATAACATCCTTTGTGTCCACTCTTTCATAGTCAGAATAACGAGGTTTCTTTTTCATGATTTCAATCCCTTGAAGTAATGCGTGATATTGTGATACTTCCGTTGAAGGTAAAACGCAATATCAGACACCCTTAATCCGTCTTCTAACATCCGTTTTGCCGCTTCTTTCCGGGCACGGATAAGATGACTTCGGCGGTTTCTGCCAACCAATTCCTCAACCGAGATGCCGTATTCTTTACAGACATCTTTCATTGTTTGTAGTGGATTATTTTTCATAAGTAGATATATCTTTCAGTGCTTCCAAATATCCCAGCGAATAATTTGTTGTTTCAAGATTCGCAGGAGTGCCGTTTGCTTGTAGTTTTTTAGTCAGTTCAAGGACTTTATCAAGGATACGGCTCTTTTCCTCAAGAATACCAATTTTCTTGGCTTGCTCTGCATTTTCTTTCATTCCGAAGAAGTCGCTAATCATGATTGTTCTTTATATTCCTCAACCCATGCTTTTAGGTAATACTTCACCGCCCTCATCAGTTCCAACAATGATTCCTTCTGATTAAGAAGTTGAATAAACAACCTCCATTCTTCTGTTGCCTCCGCAAGAACCCGAGCTTTTGCAACACTTCCAGCATCTTCAAGCACATCCCTTTTCTTCACATTCAAGGCAAAATGTGCATTTGTGATAGCTGTGTTCAGGCTTGCAAGCAATGATGATAAGTTCACTAGTTTCTGCGAAGCTTCATGAGCACTGATACCCGCCTCAAAGAGTTGCTGACATTCAGCTGTCTTTTCATCAATGAGTTTTGTAAGTTCAACGCTCATACCTTTAATCCTCCCAAATCTCAACCATGAAGTTGTTATATTCACGATTGGTCTTTTCTCCAACTGCTTTGCCGAGATAAGTGATTTTTACCTTTGAATTAATCGGCACAAGCATCATCTGATTATCAATCACTGTACTGCCCCATACCGCCACATCATCACCTTCCTCCGGGCGAAGATAATACATGTTTGACTTGTTCGGGCCTACATTCTCCTTCTTTGCAACATAGACACCTTCTATCGTATTCTGTGCCTGAAAATCCCAAGCCTCACCTCCGATGTTTACTTTTTTATACGCCATACTCATTTATTAGTTTTTAATTTCTTCCAACCTCCTTTTTTAACCTTTATCAAGCTTTGTTTTGCCTCTTCAAGCCAGTTGTCGTTTTTAAGACACAAGTGATGATGAGGACAATACTGTGCTTTCCAGTTAATCTTCCCATTCACGATTGCCGGTTCAACCGGCGGAGGCACTTTAACTCGCCATGCCTCGTTTAATGCTTGCAATTCCTTTAACACCTTCATTTTGATTTCCTCGTCATGAATGGATATTGAGTACTCGGCAATGCACAAATCATCCTTTGAAATGTACATCAACCGCCCTTCTTCAATCCCTGTCGCCATTAACTCGCAATAAGTCTGCATGAGATAATGCTTATCAGGCCCTTCACCTTTCTTTTCCATCCACCAGAACTTGTCGGAATGACAGCTTTTGAACTCATACACATATTGCTTGCCGGTTTCCTTATTCTTCACAATGAGGTCAGGTCTGACCGCCAAATCATGCTCTTTCAGGTAAATTGTTTTCGGCTGGATAAACTCATATCCCTGTGCCTTTGATTTCAATGTGTCAATGACAAATTGCTCAAACAAGTTTCCTGCCTTGAATACACGATATGTCCGGTCATCCTTTTCTTTCCCTTTTTCGCCCAACCTTGAATAATACGCACCGCCCAAGCACTTGCCGAAGTCAGTAGCCCACCACCTTTCCTTCGGTCTGTCCTCGCGGTCTTTTACCGCTTCGTTGATGAGTGTCTGAACTGAAAAGGTAGTTTCCATATACTAGATAGGAATATCTGCCGTTGATTCTCGTTCCATTGTCTTTATCTTTTCAATCGCCCTTCCTAATCGCTGTATAGCATCATTTACGCTACACACATCATTGCAGACACGGATGCTTTGTTCTCGTCCTTCTTCGTCTCGGTAATACACATTGATGTATATCTCCGGTTGAAACTTTTTTGTTTCCATAGATTTAATCTAGCTTATAATCTGATAAGTCAAAACCTAACTGAAGCATTGCAGGCAGATGTACCCTTTCACCTTCATCTTGAATGTACTCGCCTGCACTATCTGTTTGAACATCATCTTCACCCCTCCCATTATCTTCTAGCCAAGCTCGGCGGTTATCCGCCCAAACCTCATTCATGATGTGAGACATATCATTTAATGTCAGTGTTAATAATGATTCCCAACGCACGGCATTGCTCATCTTGTGCCTTTGTCAGAAAGAATCCCTGAAACTCTTTTGCCTGATTCTCCCAAGTAATGCAATCAACCCTGTCTTGCTTATTCAACCCTATCAACACCGCCCAAACAAAAACCCCGACCAAACTCACGATAACTATTGTGTATATGATTTTGATGTACATAGTTAATGTTTAATTGCTTATAATACCGACCTGAATACATCATATACCCGTCATATTCTATTGTCAATAACTTATCAATAACACCTGTGGATAACTATACAATAACTAAAAGCGAGTTTCGTCAAGACAGATAGTTATCCACTTATCCACATTTTGCAGTTTATCCAGTGTCCTTATATGGTATGTATACAGCCTATGAAAAATACATGGTATAATCATGATGAAAATCTAGGACGGGGTTTCCCTGTGTTGGATTTTCTTCATAGAGTTGTCGTAGAAAGCCGCTAGCAATGGCGGCTTTTTGCGTTGTACATTTCTTATGAGGAAAGTGCTCTAAGGGGCAACACTTTAAAGTGCCTCTTCCAAATAATTAAGTCTTGTTAAGGCTCAAATGCGAAAGCAGGGAAAACAAGTTGACGACTCTTGCCCTGCCATCTGATTTGAGCCGTAGCAAGGTTCAAGGAAAATGCAAGCTTCTCTAACTCTCATAAGATTCATATCAAACGGTAACTGCCTTCTAGTCATCAGGAAGGTAAAAGTCGGGCTTATGGAAAAGAAAAAACCGAAAAAACCGAAAAAGAAGAAAAAAGAAATCCCCACCGGTATACCGAACTGGATGTATTGACTTGTTATAGTACTGTTATTGAAATACCTTTGCCCTCAATGTAAAAAAGAAGTAACGATTGTATATGCTGACAAGGCATCTGAAACATACCTTTGTGAAAAATGCTTTTTTAAGAAAAATAAATCTTCCAGCATGTCCATTTAGATTGTCTTCCTTTAACCCATTCACTAATTAAAAAGTCTATGGAGAAAATCGGATTCAAAGCCTGTTTTTCCGTTATTTCAGGATGTGAAGGTAAATGTATCTGTACAAGGCCTATTGACCGGTCAGAATCACCCTTAGCAGACGGATTCCACTGAGATTCACAGGATATGACCTTAACCACCCTTTCAGGGCTTATATGGGCTTTTACAGCCTCGTTTTCAGCGTATTGAATCAACTCTTGCCTTGTCCATTTATGAACAGGGGCTGTTGGAGCTTTAGCGTAGCCGACCGGAAACAGCAAAAACACTAAAGCCAATGTAGCTAGATATTTAATAAGCCGTTACTCAAACCTTTTGATGATATAGGTGTATATTGCACCTGCGACCACCAAGATGTTTAAGAAAGCTTGCCAATATCCGCTAGATTCAAGATAGGTGTAAACGCCTGCCGCCACAAGCGACAAAACAGCTACAATCCCAAGTGTAGCCCATTCATTCGGGCTAAACTTCTTGAGCCATTGAGCAAGAAGTGATACTGCGACTGGAAAAAGTATTTCCATACCCCTATTATATCCCTTTCCAAGACCTAATGGGTAGCCACTGTGAATAAAGTAAAGTTTGGTAATTTTTAACCTATTTTTAAGTAATCTGCACGGATTGTAAACCAACTAGGAATGTGTCAATGCGATACTTGCTCGTGTTTTAGGCCCGAATCTGCCGTAGCCGGTCAAAAATGGATTTCCCCATGAAATAATACCCTTTGCTTTTTGATAATTCTTGATTGCTTGTTCGGTTATTCTGCCGTAAAACTTTGTAGTTTCTTGTTCTATAGGGAAAAACCCAAGACCTTGAAGAATGGTCTGAAGTGCCTGTACATCATCACCTTCGCTTCCAAACTGCAAATCTTTTGTGAAAGTATATTTGAACATATCAACTGCAAACTTCCCTGAAAAGAAAGGCATCGGGTCTATTGCCCCCTTATATCCGTTTTCTTGTTCGTGATTCCACCATTCCCAGTTTTGTTCGCCTTGGTACTGCGGTTTAAGGCCATAATGCAAATGGTCGCCAGTAGAAAGTCCAGTGTTGTCTGCAAGGCCGATAATCTCACCAGTCTTCACTTCTTGGCTTGCTTTTACACGGATACTTCCTGTTTTCAAATGCCAATAGATAGTTTTATAAAAAGCGACTGGGTCTTTGTATTCCATTGCCTCATGTGTGCGAATAACAACACCAAGACCGGCAGAACCATCTTCACCGGCAAAAGTAACTATGCCATCATGCGAAGCGTATATTGCCTGTCCATGAAATGCACCGGAGTCAATACCATTATGTCCGAGCAATCCCATTTCTTTATATTTTGCACAAACGCTCGGCATACACTCCCCGAACTTCTGTCCGGCAAAATATGGCTTCGTAGGATAATGCAAGACAAGTTTCATGAGACAATGAACTTAAATAGAAACTCCAGTAAGATAAGAAAACCTATTGCTATTGAGCCATATCGTTCAAGCCGTCTTAACCGAAGTTCAAAATCTTTATCTATTAGATTCATTTCGGATTGAATCCGGTAAAACTCGTTTTTTTCAAGTTTCGTATTCTCCAAATTATCAACCCGATGTGCAGTATTGTCTTTCAATTCATTTATGTCATTGATAGCACGGTCAAGTTTTGTCTTGATTTCAATCAGCAAATCGCGGTCTATTTGTTTGAAATTATTGTTTTCAGCCATATTCATTTTGCTAGTTGCTTAACCAATTCAACCAACCCGACCCTTCGTAAATCGGTAGTCTTTGCTCCAATTTCCGCTATTTTGGGGACTACTTTCTGCCCAGCTTTTGCAAGTTTACCCAAAGCGACTGCACCTTTCCCGATTACTCTAGGAGAAAACAACGGAATAGTAAGCAAAAGCATCGGATTTACAAAGATTCCACCGGCAAGAAGAGAAGCTTCAGCAATTCTGCTTCCAAATGAACCCGGAGCGAGAGACTTTAATTGAGAACCTGCCAATTCACTCAGTAAGTCTTTTCCGGTCTTTTGTTCAAGAGACTGTAATGCTCTGATATAAGCGATTGAATCTTCTTCAAACAAAGTTTTGAGTCGTTTTATTGAAGAAGTGATTGCTTGTGTATCTGCACCTTTTTCTCTTAATAGAGGACGGACACCAGTTTCCATTTTCTTGAAAACGGCATAGTCGCTACGAATCTTCGTAAGTTGAGGATAGACTCTATCTATTGCTTCTTCAAAGCGAGCGGACATTTTACCCAGAACAGCGGAACTTTCAGTCGCAGGCCCTTCAGAAAACTTTTGTAGTTTTTCAAGTTTTGTAGCAACTGCCTGCATCCCTTCAGGAGTATAATCTTTTAAGTTTACGAGCATTTTCACTGCCTCTTGAATGTTCTTCCTTTCCGCCCTTGAAACAATGGGAGAATTGAGTTTGTCAAAATCAAGATTCCCTGATTTTGTGATTCCTATTCTAAAATCTCTTACTATTCTTGAAACCGAAGATGCTACATTTCCTATTTTTGACTGTATAACTTCAGGTGCAAAAATACCTCCGACAGCTTGTTTAGTCCCATCAGGAAGTTCAAGATGGACTTCACCTTTTTTAATTGGAAAAGATTTTTGAAGTTTTGTTAGTTCTTCACTAAACAAAGATTTTGCATCGTTTCCTGCAGTCTTCAATGCACTTATTACAGAATCTCTTGCTTCAAGAGGAATAACTTTTCCTTTCAAGGCAACACCTACTTCTTCAGGATGACTAAATGCTTGCTTAATAAGTTCTTCAGGTTTCCCTGTCATTCTACTTAAAACAGCGGTGCCGATTTCTCCGATGCGAGGAACTACATACTTTGTGGTCTTTGAAGCGATATTACCTACTACTGGCAATGCCGCACTGATGACACCGGTAAGCAATGTCTGTTTTACAGTTTCTGCACCTTCTTTTTCTTGTTCCATTGCCGAACCAAGACCTTGAACTAAACCAGTACCTCCAAATTGTAAGGCTCGTTCACTCAAACCAGCGGCGGCACCCAAAGGAATACCAAGAGCGGCTGTTTGTAATGCAGATCCGACAACTTGTCCTGTGGTCGGGGCTTTCCCTAACACTGATTCCCTGCTTGCCACTTTTCCTTGTCTAATAAGTTCGTCAAGCCGTCTGCTTTCAGGGGTAAATTTAAAAAGTCCTCTGCCGATTGATTCACCGAGAGAACCCATACCAAGAGCCTTGCCGATTTTTACCAGCAAATTGTCATCCTTTCCTTCGGTAGTAGAAGGGACACCCATTGTTTCTTCTTGACGGAGTGAAGACATCGCAGACGGAAGATTCCCTTCCTGTTCAGGGGCAACCGGTTTCAGTCCGAATTTTGTAGGGTCAAAGGCCATAATTAAAAGTTAACAAGTTCATATCCTTCTTCAATGGCTTTTCTCACGCCGAGTCGCTGTTGTTCATCAAACATATTATCGGCAGTAAAGATTGTGCCGTCTGGTGCTTTCAATGAAACCGGAGTACCGGCGAATCCTGAAAGCAGTGCCCCTATCTGATTTACCTTTGCCTTGATAGTTTCATCTTTATCAAGGTAACGAGGAACCTGGCTCTTATAAAACTCCTCTTCTTGTACTGTCAAAGCCGCACCTGTTCGCAGACGAGAAATAACATCAATAACTTCTCGGCGGTTAAAGGCAAGTTTTGTAAAACCACCAAGGACTGGAACTCCAGCTCCGGCTAATGCACCTTTCTTTATCTCCCCTGAAGGGCCTATGATTGCGTTTTTGATGTTAGAAAGGGCAAGCAAACCGGAGTTGGCGTTTATTCGTGCTTTCTCTTGTTCACCCGTCAATTTAGTCGGGAACTTGAATCCCATTGCTGTGAGTGTTGGGATAAGTTCACCTTGCACTCCCGGTGTCAAATTATTGAACAGTTGAGGGTTCGCAAAAATTGAAGCGGCAAGACCGCCTGCTCCACCCTCATCTGCACCGGAGAATATAACCGTAGGCGTTCCTGTCTTCGGGTCAATTCGTACCAACTGTTTGCCGACAGTTTTAATTTCGGGTTCTTTCGGGATAAACGCAGATTCAAGAAGCTTTGAAGAAATCCCTTCGGGTAGTCCCTGCTTCTTCGTAAGAGCCGCTATCGCATTACGCAAAGTCATTTCTTCGCCAATACCTGAAATCCTGCCTTGAATGGCCTGCATTTGTTGTTGCTGTTGCTGTGCGAAGATTGACCGAGAAGTAAGGAGGTCAGCCAATGCTCCAGCAATCGGTTCTCGCCGTGTTGCAACTTCTCTTTCAAGAGCACCTTGCGTTATCCCGACATCTTTTAATCCCGGTTGTGTTTCAAGAAATCCTTTCGGAGTTAAATCCTCTAAGGCTTTTGATTGCGACTGTATGAGCTTATCTAGTGCTGTGATTTCTGATTTAGGAGCACTTGCCGACAACAGTTGCTCTTGTAAAGACATAAGACGACTTAACGAGGATGTCAATCCCTCCCGTTGTGCCTTTTGTTCCGGTGATTCCCCAAATCCTATAAGCTGTTTTTGTTCGGGAGTTAAACCCTCTAATTGTGATAGAAGCCCCTGAAGGGGGTTGGAAGGCATATTTTGCCCTGTAAGACCCGTTTGTGCCAGAGGTTGAGAAGAAGCGGCAGTAGGCAATGTAGGAGCTGTTGGAAGGGGATTTTGAGCCGTAGAAGGGGCTGTAGGGATTGCCGGTGCTGTAGAGGGCAAATTAGGCGGTACAACAGAAGCCACAGTTGAAAGTGCTGGCGGTGTATTAAAATTAAACTTGAAAGGTGTCAAGGGTTGATTATTCAAGGAAGGGAAAAGTCCCCTGAAAAGATTTGCAAATGGATTTTGTACAGTAGGGGGCATGTTATTTATATCCTACACTAATAAAATGTCCTGTGTTTGTGCCTGAACCGGAAACTGTGAATCCCGATACTGCTATACCTTGAAGGAATTGCTGATTAACAAAATCGGAAGTTATAACGACAATCAGGCTTGTCAAGGTACTGTACGGATAGGGGAATTGTACAAACTTCACTCCTGCGGCAAGCGTGTAATCACCCCTTTGCAAGACAGAAGGCTGATTTTCTCTTGCTGATACTTGCAACTCGGCAGTGATGATTGTAGGCCCGACAACATCATTTATATTGAGTCGCGGAGAATCAGCACCATTATGTGTGTGATTTTCAATCATATTTTTGTCGGGGTATAGTCCAAGGTGAAAGAGTGAATCCGTGTCGTGTTTGCGTCTGCTCCACCTGTCGCAATTTGAAGGCGTATCGTGATAGTCCGAGAAGTAAGGCCAATCGGAATATATTGTTCCATATCGCCTGAAGTAAATTGTTTTAACGAGGTAAACGCCGTCCCGTCATCAAGCCGGTACAAAATCGTAACTGTCTGATTGGCGGCAAGTGTATCGGCGTTTATCTTAATTCCATGCCACACTTTTTGTTCGGTAGAACCAGCGTCAATCGGAAGAGATTGCCAGATTCCGGTACTCACATAGTAATTAGTAAAATCAACTTGATGTATTTCATAACTCGTTCCGGTTGTAGTATCAGTAATTCCTACATATACAATCCCCTTAGAAGCAACAGTTCCGTTAAACGCCTTCCTTAACGGCGTATTTCCAGTAAGGAAAAGCAAGACAGCGTAATACACATTCTCACTAAGATTTTTCCCCACGAACCACAGACCACCACCGCCGTCTTCATATTTAGCAGATGCTCCCTCTTCACCGCCAATTAAGATTCCTGTCCTGTAAACAGCAAGTGAATTCGGAGGGGCAAATTGATTTTCTCGTGGGAATGGAAGGTCAAATACTTGTTCAAAAGAACTTCCAGTATATGTCCATACTCCTGTTGTCGGGATGCTTGTTCCCCGGTTAGAAACAGCCCACAAGATATTGTTTGCAGTAATCAAACTCGGTGCCGCCGCTTCTCCAAGAATGTTAATTGCTGATTCAAAAGTATTTGATGTTCCGTCCCAAACAAAGATTTGCGAAATTTGTGCATTGTCTGCCGAAATAAAAAGCCGATTCTGATAAATCTCAATAGAACGAACATCATAGTTAGCCGGAAGTGTTAGTTTCTGTGATGAATAAGTTGTTCCGTCATATTTGTCTACATATCTACCCTGTCCAATGAATAATGAACCATTAAATACTTTCATCGGACGAGGAGCACTGATTGTATCTGTAAACGCTTGAAAGTTCGCGTTTCCATTTGTTCCGTCATACTGACCGAGATAAGTGTGAGTTGCATAATACAAGTTCGCTCCGTATTGAATGAGATTATTGCCGTTCCCAGATGTATTTATTGCAGAAACATATTCCCAAGTTCCACTATTCAATCTATAAAGGCGAGCATTGTTTACTCTCCCGATTGCATACCAATACGGATTCGCTGTATCAAAATAAGCAAAGTCTTGTACTTCTTCAGTTACAACACCATTGCCAGAAGTCGCTCCTGACATTGCACAAACTTTCAAAGTGGATTGAAGTACATTTGCTCTTGAAATCTTGTTTGCATTATCTGCAAGTCCGAAAAGGTCTATACCGGAGGCATAACTGGCAAAAGCATCAGCCCAATTACCTTCTCGGAGGTTTATACCTTTGAAGTTTTTAATAGTTATTTGAGCCATGTTATTGTCCGATTCCCATCATGGAAAGGAAGTTCTTGCCAGAGGTGGCTGGCGCAGCTTCCCACGAAGCAAACGAACCAGCGGAGTTAGAAACAACAGTAAATGTAGCAGTAATCGTTAGGTCTGTTTGTGTTGAAGCAAAATCATCAGAAGCTCCTGTATGGGGAGTTAGTTCAGCGTCTATTTGGTCATATCGTTCTGTCAATCCTGTCCACGTAGTGGTTGCATTATCTCCTGCAGTATGGGCAACTGCAACCGCAAATCCCCCTGCCACCACATCTAGAGTTGATTGTGTTGGGGCATCTGCAACGCTTGTGGCTGTACCAGTTGGAGTGGGGTTTATTCCTGTTGTCCTAAATACTCCGATTCCACAACGAACCATACCTGCACTAAATGTCACAACAACATCTCCCGTAGTTCCTGTAGGGACATTGGCGACTGCGAGAGTTGTAACAGAAAGATTGCTAACTGTATTTCTTGCCATAGCAACCAAAGTCGCGCTAACACCACCTATAGTAACTGAATCAAGAGTTGGAGCTCCGACTCCTCTTGCACTAACTCCGACAATAATATATCTATCTGCTGCTGCAGTACTCAAATTCTGTGCCGCGAATGTATAAGAACTGGCGTCTGCGACAGATATAGTATTTTGGAGAAATGTTACGTTAGCTGCCATATATTTCTATGCTTCTTGAGCACTGGCAACCAAGTCCCACTTCGTGTCAATTAGGAATGAATTGTACATAATTAAGCATAGAAGAAGTTTGCTCTCATTGCAGACGCTCCGATTGTTTGTCCGTTTGCAGTAGATGTTCCAATGATTTGTATACCAGCCGAGAATGCGATACCAGCCCCCAGAGACATAACTGCACCTCCAAGAGTAGGGACGAACAAGGTCAAAGCCGGTGTATCTGTTCCTGCCGTTGCACCACCTGAAGTGTTGAATATCTGAAGATACTGGTCTACGCCTGCAGGGTTGCCGATGTGATAACCGTACAACCTTCCTGCAGAACTTTTAACCGTAGATACCTGTGAAGTAGCACCGGACGAAACCATGTAATATGACGCTCCACCGGTGTTTATGGCTACGACGCTTTGAAATGCACTTACTCGCAATAATGCCGCATCACCTTGTACGGCTGATGTGTGAAGTTGATTGCCGTCTCCTGATTTAGCAGAAACAAGCATTGTGGCTCCGTCATTTGAGAAAGCAGACACTCGTAATTGTGCCGCATCGTTTGACTTCGCAGAAACCGAACCGGCGTCAAGGAAAGCCGATACTCTGAATTGAGCGGCATTGTTACTCTGTGCCGAAACTGACCCTGAATCTACAATTCCTGACACCCTAAGCAAAGCCGCGTCCCCCTGTTTTGCAGAAACTAGTAATGTTCCAGCATCTCCCTGTTTCGCTGATACAAGCATTGTTCCTGCGTCAGATGATTTTGCAGACACAGAACCTGAATCAATGAATGAAGATACACGAAACCCTGCGGCATTATTTGAGAATGCGGAAACTCGGAAAGTATTTGCGTTATTTGAATATCCTGATACCTTCAATTCAGCCGCATCATTTCTATTTTGAGGATAAGTAACAAGGGTATTAGCACCGGAAGACACAACGCCCGATACTCTTTGTACTGTCGCTTCAATAGTATTGTCTGCTCCATCTTGAATTGCACCATCACCTCCTGCCGCTCCGATAGTAGAAACACGCATTAAAGCGGCATCATTTGAGAAAGCAGAAGCTCTAAACTGGGCGGCATCGTTTGACTTCGCAGAAACCGAGCCGCTATCTACAAAGGATGAAATGCGGAATTGTGCGGCATCGTTGCTTTTTGCAGATACAGAACCGCTATCTACGAGGGCTGATACTCGTAATCTATTTGCTCCTTCTTGGATAGCAGATACTCTGTTATTCGCCGCATCGCCATCAAGGGTAACTGACCCTCCTGAAGTCAGTGATGATACTCGGAGGACTCCTTGCCCTCCTGACACGCCTGCAACACCGGCAAGAATTGCTTGCTGTGTGAGGATTTGGTCTTGGTCGTTATAAGGGAAAGCCATGATAGTAAATTAGTTTATAAATACATTACTGTGAAATTATCCGCCGCCGCTCCGCTACTGACGGTAAGTCCTGTGCTGAACTTCAACCCATACCGATAATTATTTCCTGCTACTGCTCCAACAGGAAGGGTTAATATGGTCGTTCCTCCCGAAACTGTATTGTCATAACAACGAACAGCACTTACTAATGTTGTGTTAAGGGTAATTCCCATAAGAACACCAGCACTGCTTTTAACAGTTGTTTGAGCCGAAGTCGTTATACTTTGATAACTGGCGGCTTTATCTCTTGGAACATCAACATCGCTATCATGTTGAGCGTTCAATATCTCCTGTACAGAAATAAGTGGCATATATTTTATATTATAGCTTTTTCAAGCTCCGCTAGTAAGTAATCAACATGTTGCCCTTTGTACCTTTCTTCCAACTCAGACAGGTAGCTGTGTGCAGACATTTCTTCGGCAAGGGCGGCTTCCATGAAAAGCATGTCAAGAACGGATAATCCTCTTTTGCTTGTAACCATTCTTTCAAGGGATTCAGGTAAACTGTCAGTCATTCGGCTTAATACTGTTTCGTAGCTTACCATTGAATCTCGCATACCTTCAGATTCTATCTGCTTTCGCAGAAACTCATCTACTCCTTTTGCCTTGACTTCAACCTTCTTATCAACCATGTAATCATTTTTAATACCGAGTTTATCAACGATTGCCGGTTCAAGTTGAATCGGGGATGGGACATATTCTCCCGGCTGAAAGGTAGACTGCGTTTCCGCTATGATAGGGCCTTTCTTATTCAGTTCAAGATATTGTGCCTCTTTCATACGCCATTGAAGATATTAACTATCGGATTTGTATCAACCCGTGCCGCTTGGAAATCCCGAATCTGCTTCATGTGCTGTGTTTCGGTTGTCCGTGCTCGTAGGTCTGCAATCATTTTCTGCTTGTCAGATTCATATTGAGCCATGATTGAAGCGGCATCTTCTCTTTCCCCCCTACGCTTTAATCCCATTGCTTCACCGTAGTCGCAAATAAGCGAATAATACTTTTCAGGGATTTGCGGTGTTGCCGAGCCGGTAGAAACTGTCGGTATGACTTTCTGGTAATCATAATGCACTGTTATGTCTGCGTTCGGTTGCGGCTCATATTCAACATACGAACTGACCGCATTCCCTCGGACTGTGTAATGTTCCGGTGTTCCGTTTTGTGCGGAAGGATACACCATGTCAAATTGTTCCGGCTCTAAATAACGAATAACATTATTCCCTGCAGGATAAGTGATGTTATTGAACTTGTCATAATCAGACGGTAAAGAATAAATCCTCGTGCCTGAAGATAAAGTTCTGTCTGCTGAAGTATGCAAAATAGAAGAGTCAGGAAACTCCCTAAAAATATCACGAAGACATAAATTGACATACCCGGTATAACGGTCTGAATTGTCGGTTTCAACCTCGTTCAACCGAGTTGCAATATCGTCCCTAATTGTTTGTGTGGATGAGACAAAAGCCATGAGAGAAATCTGACTTCTCCCTATGAAGTTTATTTTATTTCCTTAAACTTGCCTTTTCCGAGTGATTTGAAGTTTCTTTTTTTACCCCAAAACTCATGATACTTCTTGTGTATCTCCTTATAGGTATCATCCCATAGACTGATGTTTCTATCAATGTTGTATCTTGTGCATATCTCTACAAAAGCTCTGTCCGTTAGCTCTAACCTAAACTGCCGGTCAAAGACTAACCTTTCCATTGCGTTGAACCAATCCTTTTGTTCACGAGCCAAAATCCCTGTAATGTCATCTTGAACACATAAATACGGCTTAACTGGCGATACTATCGGAGTCATGTGAGCAAGGGCATATTCCATCCAACGAAGGTTAGATTTTGCCCTGTTGAACATATTGTCGGCTAACGGTGCAAGTCCTATGTCAATTCCAAGTTTTTTAACCGAAGCAGGCCATTCTTTCAGTTTAATCCAAGGAATAAACTCAACTCTTTTTTTAATCTCTTCGGGGTAATCTGTAAAATAAGATGCATATATATGAGTAACAAGAAACTTTGTATACGGATATTTCTTTAAGATGTCAAGCACCGGTTTCTTGATAATCTTAATCCCTTCCCCGTGAGCCGCTGAACCTATGAATCCGATACTTACAAACCCGTCATCCCAGACAGTGCGAGGCTGTTTATTCCACTCAACAACATCAAGGTTATTCGGTAGTATGTATATTTTCGGATTTTCTTTTTTGTGAAAATCATACAAGTCCTCGGTTGAAACAGTCATTGCATCAAAGACTTTCGTACTTCCTATTTTATTCCAATGGATATTTTCGCTACCGGGATAATACCCCTGATAGCCCGGATTAGACGGACGAACATGCCGAACATTATCATCAGAATCAATGATAATCGGCATATTAAAGAACTCCCTGATACCGCCCCATTGTGCATAGAAAGCCCCGATGTCTTTTCTACCGACAATAATAATGTCAGCCCAGTTCGCTATATCAAACAAAGTATCAGTATCAGGTTCAACATGGTCGCCTTCCGCCCATCTAAAATCTGAAATAAGAACATTTGCAAGATTGTGTTCTCGTAATTTAACCGCAGGAAGATATTGCCGATAATATCCCACTCCCGAATTCTCGGATACATGAAAATAGATATTGAGTTTCCCTTCTTGTCTTTCGGGTAGATGCTCTGCAAATGTTTTCATAAGTATTTGTAAATTATTTCTTTAATCCTTTTATTCGCTCCGAACGCTGGTACTGAACTTAATCGGTTCTTGAAGTTTTGGACGGCATCCAAAAGTTTCCCTCTATCATTGCCGACAAGAACACCGCCGCCGTTTGTAATAATTTCTTTCCATTCCGTTTCCTCTCGTAAAATAATGACTGGAATGTTCATCCAAAACGCTTCCCGTTGAACACCGCCTGAATCAGTTATAACCTTCTTGGCGTTAGAAATAAGATGAATCATCTGTTTATACGGCTGTGGCGGCAATAATTTAATGTTCTTCGGGATACTAAGACCAAATGCCTTTATGTTCTTTTTAGTCCTCGGATGTACCGGGAAATAAAACTTTTCATCCAGCCCGGCGATTGCCTCAAAAAACTGTTTCAATCTTTCAGGCGAATCAGCATTGAAGTTCCGATGCAGGGTAATAAGAATGTATGTTCCGATATCCTTACTTTTCGCTATCGGCAAAAGCCCGCCGAAAGTATCAAGCATCGGGTCGCCTACGACATAAACATCGTCATTGATTCCTTCTTGATGAAGATTGTATTCAGCCTCATGATTCGGGCATAGTTTCACCTTTGCAATCTTATCTATTATTACCCGGTTTATTTCTTCAGGCATATCCATTCTTTTGGAACGAAGTCCTGCTTCCACATGAGCCACTGTGATATTGCAATATGCCCCTGCTAATGCACCAGCAAGTGAACTGTAAGTATCCCCGAAAACAAGAATCATATCAGGTTTCTCTTGCCTGAAAAGAACCATCAATTTATCTATCATTTTCCCAACATTGTTTTGACATCTTAAATTAAACTTCGGTTCAGGTAATTTAAGCCCGGTGAAAAACGCCTTAGACATCTTGAAATCATAATGCTGACCAGTATGTATAATTGTCTGCGACAAATCAGGGTCTATTTTGATGAAGTTCGGTCTTGCTCCGACAACGGTAAAGATTTTCATAATCATTCAATTATCTCACGACTGATTAAATCTCCGCTTGTCGTGCTTTTTATTAACGCACCGACCTTACTAACTCCATATTTGTCTTTCAAAATCTGTATCATGGTAGATACATCTTTTTTCCTTTGCCCCGATACTTCGCCGCTTACATTCACTGAATCAGGCGATTCTACATAATCATATAGTTGCCTGAATATCGGTACAAACTTGCAGTCATTCAACGCCAATTCAAGCAAAAGCATATAATCATCACACAACGGAATCTGCTCGTTATAAGGGATTCGCAGTACCGTTTCCCTTTTATAAGCAATCTGTCCGGGAATATATTGTTCCTGTAAAAGCCTTTCCTTGTCATACGGCTGTGCCGGTTTCAACAATCGGCTAATAGCATTGTGATACGGGTCAAAGAATCGGTTATACATGCCATGATAGACGACATCTGTATCAGAATGTTCTTCAAAAACCTTGTAAATCTCATCTAACCTATCGGGCAATGCTTGGTCATCACTGTCATGTACGACAAGAACATCCGCACTTGCTCGTTTGATTCCTTCATTTCTCACTTGTGAGATGTTTCCTGAATGTGGAAGTTGAAAGTATCTTATTCTCGGATTCGCAAAACTTTCAACGATTCTTTTTGTTCCGTCCGTAGAGCCGTCATCAACGATAATAAGTTCCCAATCCTTGAAAGACTGGTCAATAACGCTTCGGATAGCGTTTTGTATAGTATATGCCCTATTATAAGTAGGCATTATGACGGAGATTTTAGGTTTGTATTCCATATTCTTTTTGCATTATTCCTTTAATAACTTCAAACGCTTTCTGTCGTAATCCCTGCCTTTCAAACATAACTGACGCAGAATTATCATGTCGGACATACTCATACAATCCCGTATTAAACGCCCGATAGGTAAATCCCGAAAAAGCAAAATCAAGATGCATCATCCAATCAAATGCATACTGGGTTTCCATTCTAAACGGTTTCTTTTCCCAACATCTTTTCCTAAAAACACATGCACCCGGAATATATTGTTCGTTCAACAAGCGATGTTTGCTGAATGGCTGTGCTGGAATGAAATCCCGAACAATACATCTTTTTTCTTCCTGCCACATGTTTGTATATAGGGCGTGATATAGAACATCTGTTCCCGAATACTTTAATTCGGCAATACTTTTTTCAAGCCTGTCCGGCATAGACAAATCATCTGCATCTTGCAGAGCAATAATGTCTGCACGAGCAAGAGCATTGCCGTCATTTCTTGACGCTACTAATCCGGCATGATTCCTTCGGGTGTAAAAGATTCTAGTGTCAAATAGAAAATCCCTGACAACTCTTTCCGTGTTATCCGTAGAACCGTCATCTATAATTACTAACTCCCAATCTTTAATCGTCTGATTCTGAATACTCATAATCGCATTAGCGATAGTTGCCCCTGCGTTATATGTAGGCATGACAACCGAAACACGAGGAAGTTTATACTTTGCCTTGTCCATAGGTAAAATCTTGGATGTTGTATTCCTCCAGCAGAATCTTTTTCATTGACTCCTCGTCCTCCTTATACTGCAATGGAGTACTAACGATACTGTTTGAGTCAGGTCTTAATATGTATTCATATAAACCTTCATCGGTAAAACCGATGTTTTTGCCACTTAGATAAAAATCTAGAATCAACATCCAATCCTCCGAACAATGCAATTTCCGATAGGGAATCTCCAATACAGCATTTCTCTTATATGCATACGCACCCGGAATGTACTGTTCTTTCAAAATCTTTTCCCTTTCTATCGGCAACGCTTTAAGGAATGACCTCCGAAGAATATCATTATCCTCCGTATAGGTCTGATACAGGGAATGGTAAAAGAAATCCATTGCCGGATACTTCTCAAACATGGCTGAAATAACCTCTAGCCTGTTCGGTAGGCTTAAATCATCTGAATCCTGTTTAACGCATATATCACCTTGTGCTTGCTCATGTGCCGTTTTAATCGCTTCTATAATACCGGCATGTCGCTTTAACCGAAAGGGCTTGATTCTAGCATCAAGTTTTTGTAGTTCATTCAATACTTCCCATGTTGAATCATCCGAATAATCATCAACGACGATTATCTCAAAATCAGTGAAAGTCTGGTCAAGCAAACTTTGAATAGAGTGCCTGACAAGCGACATCCGATTGTATACCGGTAAAATTACACTAAGTCGCATAGCATGATTTCTTTATCAGCCAATTTCACTTTCTCAATGACCTTGAAATGCTTTTCATAGTCATGATTATGACAATAATACCGAGAAGTGAAGTTTGTCGGTTCTATGAGCAACAACTTTTTACCTCTTCCTTTAATTGCCTCAACCGCCTTTGGAAACTCCTCTTCCGTGATATGTTCAAGACAAGTATAACTGAACACTAAATCAATCTTATCAACGACTGACGGCATATCTTCAACCTTTGTCGCATGAAAATTATCTTTTTCATGCGGAAACCGTATTTGTGCCTGTTTGATAAGATTCTCTGAAATATCCCTGCCTTCGTACTTTTCAACTCCCCATTCTTTCAAATGAGGATACCAACGACCATCACCGCATCCGATATCTAACACGGATTTAGCTCCTGTCTTTTCAAACATCTTCTTCACTTCTTCAATTTCTATCGGCATTTGTGCCGCTTGCTGTGTCCATGATAATGCCCGATTTTCCCAGTATTCTTTCGGGTTATAACCGGTAAAGTTGTAAATCGTCTTTTTATATTTGTCGTGGTCAAGTTCATTCCTCCAGTAATCCGACGCAACAATGTTCGGCTCTTTAGCGTTTGACATCATCTGCACGACACCGGCAACAGCTTGTTCTAGGTTAAACTCCGGCAAACACAAAGCATGGCGAATCGGGACAGAAGCGAGAGCGTATCGTCCTGCGAGCATGAACTCCAAGACCGAAATAGGCAAACCGTCATGTATCGGGAATCGGATAATTGCCGAACATTCATCTATAAAGGTTTCCATGTTGTCTATGAACCCACAATGTTCAATGTTCGCAATTTCCTTGTCCTGTCCTTTTTCATTCGGATTACCGAAAAACTTAAACTTCACTTGTGGCATTACTTTAGCGATTTCACGCATTTCTGCCGGTCGGTAGAATTGAGCATTTACCAACGGCTGATATACCGCTATCGTAAAGTCTTTCGGAAGAGGTTTTAATTCATACAATTTTGCCGGAGGAATCGGGACAATTTCTGCATGAATCCCTAGTTCATTTAACTCTGCCTGAATGAAATCAGATTCACATAACACGACATCAACGGCATTTTTCAGGTAATTCTGCCAGACTTTCAAACTTCGGATTGACAAATTATACAGTTGCCAAACATCTGTGCCGACAAAATGTACAACCTTCTTCGCCGCTGTTCTGCCTTCCGCCTGATTGTACAAATTGTTGAAAAACATTTGGTCTTGTTGAGCCGCAAACTCCGGGTAAAAACCGATACAATAAATCGCCTCATAAGTATGCGGTTTGAAAGACGGCATTTCCTTGAAATCAGCATTGAGGATGTAGGCGATTCTTTTTGCATGAAATCCTGCCCCTAAACTTGCTACGCACAACTTCCTATCAGGGATATTGTGTTTCTTTTTAATGTAGTTAATCCTGTCTACCCAATTCTGTGATGAATCAAACGACAAGCCACCCGGATGAGGTGGAGTTGTGCCAAAAAAAATGTCTTGCACATATAATCCCTTGCCTCCGTTTTTCACCACTGATAACCAAAAGTCCCAATCCTGTAATGATTTAACTGTCGCATCCCATAACCCGTCAGGTTGATTCATTATCTTTGCATACTTCCAAAAACTTTCCCTTCTGATAGGGAATGAGCCGTCTATATAATTATTCACTTCAAGCAAATACGGCTCAAAACTTTGAAAGAAATAATCCGAGTTAGGCAACGGCTCACCATGTTCATCAATGAACCGATACCCTCCGTACAAGAAGTCGTATTCCTTAAACTCTTCAAGATGCTCATACCAAATCCTCGCCATGCCGGGATATAGAATTGCATCTGCAGGCAGGAAAGAAAGATATTTACCTTTCGCTATCTTCGCTCCTTCGTTTCGTGCAACACATGCACCCTTATTTTGTTCAAAGTGAATAACCTTAATCGGTTTTGTTTCCGCAAGCATATCAAGCACCTTTTTCGTATCTGAATCTGAACCGTCATTGACAACAATCACTTCAATACCGGGCAAGTCTTGGTCTAACAGGGAATTAACCGCCTTTTCTATGCTAGTGCCGTCATTGAAACACGGCATTACGAAGCTGATTGTTGTTTCTTGTGCTTCCATTAGCACTTTTTCTTTTTCCATAATTATGAGGTTATTCTTTTAACAATCCGGGCAGGATTCCCAACCGCAAGCACAGCATCAGGCAGATTCCCAATGACTACCGCCCCGTCAGCAACCATTGCCCCCTTGCCTATCCTAGTACCCCCTACAACTGTTGTATTTGCCCCTAGGGACACTTTTTCTTCAATAATGGTATCTAGGTACTTTTCAGCCTTTTTATATGCCAAGGGCTTTCTAACATTTGTCAGATTTGCCCCCATTCCGATAAAGACATCATCTTTGATAATAGCCCCTTCGCAGATATTCGCCCCATTCCCGACTTTCACCCTATCGCCAATCATCACGTTTTTGCCTATGAAAACCTTTTCCCCGATAGTGCAGTTTTTCCCTATCTTCACATTGTCCATGATATGAGAGAAATACCATACAAATGAGCCGTCCCCGATTGATACATTATCTTCTATCACCGCAGATACGCTGTATTTTGTTCTCATATCATTAAATTAGATTTAATTATTGTATCAGATATAAAGTTAACCTCATCATCACCCAAAGAGGGGTATAATGGAACTGATACAATCGTTTCACCTATCCTTTCTGTATGTTCAAGACTTTCTTCATGAGGAATATCTTTATACGCTTTCATAAGATGAAGCGGTCTGAAATGGATGGTCGTTTGAATCCCGGAGTCAAACATCAATCCACAAAACTCCTCCCGGTCTTTTACGAAGATAGGGTACACATGATTCCCCTTGTTAGAAAGTCCCAGCCTCTTGTTATACAGTGCAACAATCTCGTTTCGTCTTTCGGTCGCATACGGAAGCTTTTTCAGTTGCTCCAAACCAACCACCGCCCGTAAATCATCACCCTTTAACCGCCAACCGACAAACTCAACTTCGTATTGTTTGTATTTCCCCTGATACCTTTCTTTTGTTCCTAAATCAAGTCCGTGGTCTCGTGCTTTGATAAGCCAGTCGTAAACTTCTTTTGAATTGATTGCAATCATGCCGCCCTGTACAGTTGTCATGTTCTTGGTCGCGTAGAAAGAATAACAATGAAAAGCATTTGAACCTTTTACATCATTTCTTTCAATCCTGTGTGCGGAGTCGTAAATCAATGCCCCTGACTTTGCTTTATTGCCGAGCAAATCAACAGGCAGTGAATAAGCATCTACATTCTTCAAACACAAATCTTCCCCGATTTCTCCAAACATCGGGGCAAACCCGGAATGTACCAACACTTCCGCAGTAGCCGCAAAGGTCAAAGAAGGGACTCTGAATACCGGCTTGTATATGTTCGGGTCGCCCTGCATCTTTGGAAGAACAAGAGTTTTAATCGCCTGCAACGCAAGGAATAATGCGGAAGTCCCTGAATCAACAAAAACCGCATAATCCGCCCCAACATATTCAGCAAACTTTTCTTCAAACTCCTTGCTTTTCGGGCCTAAAACAACCCAACCGCTGTCTATGCAGTCGGCTACCGCTTTCTTTTCTTCTTCGCCAAGTGTTGTTTTGCAGAAAGGAATCATATCAATATCGTCTTTTATAATTTTTATATCTCGCCTTACATTCTCCGTGTGTATATTGAATCTGACCGGGGGCTACAAACATTATCTGTTTGCACATGACACATATCCTTTGAAGTTTAGGAGCAGGCGACAAAGGTCGGGAAAGCCGAGCATACTTCCCGTCAGGAAGTTCAATAAAAAATCTTTTTTGTTTTGTAAGTGTTCTTTTCGTCATAAAAGCGGATATTAAGGTTATCCGCGAACCTTTGCTGGATTACCAATCCAAGTCTCGCCTTCAGGGACATTCTTCGTAACAACAGCACCGGCTCCGATTTTTGCATTTTTGCCGATACTGATACCCGGAAGAATAACCGCCCCTGCACCGATAGAAACCCCATCAGCAACAGTCGTAATCAACCATTCGGGAGACGGAGGATGCTTATCGTTCGTGAATGTAACTCTTGGGCCGAGAAACACATCATTACCGATACGCACACCAGTCGGGATGAAAGTAAAGGCTTGGATACGGCATCTATCGCCAACCTTCACCCTATCACCAATCCAAACATGGGAATGAATCGTGCAGTTACTACCAATCGTACAATCCCCGATGTTGGAAAGGTTTTTGCACCAGAACTTAGTACCTTTTCCGTATTTCATGATTCCTCCTAAAGAACATGCCTTTTAACGACTTGCTTGGGTCGCAAACATATCTTCTAACCCTTTCTTGAAATCATACTGTGCCTTAAATCCAAGCATAATTCCTGCCTTGGTACAGTCAAACGCAAACCTTTCCGGGTCTACTGTCCGGGCTTCTTTAATCTCAATCTTTCCTTTCCAGCCGGTGTAATTGCAAATGATTTTCCCTGCCGCCTCTGCGGTCAGTTCTTCACCTGTCCCGATATTGTAAATCTGATTCCATTTATCCCAAGGTGCAATAAGGGCGAGCATGTTAGCCTGTGCAACATCTTTGATGTAAGTGAAGTCATTACTTTGTTTTCCTCCGTAAAGCGTGGGTGCAAGACCTCTACTAATTCGTTCAACGAAACCTCCAATAAGTCCGTGCATCCGCTTTTCCTTTCCGTATAAATGAGCATAGCGAAGAATGATGTGCGGATTCACTTGTTTTACATACAACTCGCCCATATATTTTGTACATCCGTAAACAGAGTTTCCTTTGCATTTCCAATCTTCTTTAATCGTTCCTGTGTAATCAGTAATCGGCATATATACCGAACCGGTGGAACTATAAATAATCGGTATGTGATGAGTTGCGGCAATATCTGCAACCTTCTTTGTACCTATGATATTTATTTCAGCCGCTAAATGGGGGTCATTATCAGCATCACCGAACCGAGCAATAGCCGCCAAATGCAAGATTCTGTCCGGCTTTTCTCTCACGACAAAGTTCTCAAACTGCAATGAATCGCAGATATCAAACCCGTCCATCAAATCATAGCCCAATACTTGATGACCTTCTGCTTCAAGTAATTTCTGCGTTTCAGAACCGACGAACCCACGATTTCCAGTTATAAGTATTTTCATAAATGTGAATTATAAACTTTTACAATTTCATTCATTCTTTCTCTGATGTCCGGCAAGGGGCTTAATCGCCTTGAATCGGCAATCGTAGTAACCCTGATTGCCCGACCTTCATTTTTCATTTGCCCGACTTCATCATCCTTTGAAAACTTTTCATACGGATGATTAAACGCATCAGCTATCTGTGCCGGTGAGATAGTTCCTGAATTGACGATATTAAATGCCCCCGATTTTTTGTCTTGTATCAACTTCAAAAGTATCGGAAACATATCTTCAACGACAGTAACGGATTCTTGATTGTCGTGAAGTTTAAGATATGAAAGCACTTTATTTATTGTATTTCTCGGATGAGGAACTTCTGAAATAGGTAAGCGAGGTCTGATTATCAAAGTACTAGGATTCGCCTCTCGGATAAGTTCCTCTGCAAGTGCCTTTGTCTTTGAATAGAAACAAGCAGGATTCGGTTCACTATCTTCGTATTTTATATCGTTAATATCCCTGCTTTGGAAGATACAAGCGGATGAGAAAAAGACATATTGTTTTTGAGAAACCACGCATCGTTGTGCAAGTTGTAAAGCGAGAGTCGTGTTTGTAAAGAAAGCGTGAACTTTATTTTGTTCACACCAGTCAATGTTTGTCTTGGCTATTGTATTTATAACAACATCAGCATTTGACCATCCTGATTCGGGAATATCCCATCCTGTTTTAAGCTTTTCAGTATAAAATCCAACATCAATACTTTTACTGCTCAAGTATTTATAGAGCATTTGTCCTAACCAGCCATTTCCTAGAATTAAAGTGTTCATCTTCTATGATGATTTATTTCTATGTTTTGTAATGTAATAATCTATTATTTCCGTCATTACTGCAAGGAAGTTATCCCCAACAGCATACGGTTTCCAGCCCAATGCTTCTATCTTTGAAGTATCTATTGAATACCGGCGGTCATTACCGGGACGATTTTCAACATATTGAATAGTCCCTCCGAACTTTGACACCGCCAGTTCTGCAAGTTCTTTATTTGACAATTCGGCATGAGAAGAAATGTTATAACTTTCCCCTGAAATACCCTTATGAAGAATCAAATCAATCGCACTGCAATTATCCATTACCCATAGCCATTCCCTGATTTCTTTCCCTTCGCCGTGTACCGGAATAGGTCTGTTTTTTGCAATACATTCAGCAATGATATGCACAAACTTTTCTTGTGATTGATAAATGCCGAAATTGTTTGCACTTCTTGTAATGACCAAATCAAGATTATGCGGAGGGTATTTCAATGCGTTCAGATTCATTTCTGCCGCCGCCTTACTCCCGGCATACCGATTCTTGGGGTTAAACTGCATATCTTCTCTGAATGAGCCGTCTACGATATCGCCATATACCTCGTCCGTTGAAATATGAACCATCCGTATGTGATAGTCAGAAGCCACCTCCCCAATAACTGTCGCCCCTATATCGTTTGAATTGATATGCCGTTTACCGTTTACCATTGCCCTTCCGACATGTGATTCAGCCGCAAAGTTTACAACAGTATGACACATGTAAAGGTCATCATACATGTCATCTTTATCGGAAATATCGTGCTTGAAAAGTTTAACCCTTCGCCCGTCTACTAATTCCCTGATATTCTCATCTGAAAAACCGTTTTCCCCTGAAGCGTAAGTAAGTTTATCTATCAATACAAAATCATAGTCAGGATATTTCTTGACCATGTAATGAGCAAAATTGCTCCCTATAAATCCGCATGCTCCTGTGATTGCTATCTTCATTGATAGTTTGTCTAATTTGTAAATTATTTCTTTTTCGGGACGGAGAAGTATCTAAAAGTAAAACCCCTTGAGTATTTATGTCCTTGTTTCATCAAAGATTCACCGCACCGCCTAAGCCATAACGCAATCTCTTTTCGGCCTTTCTTTGACCATTTTGCAGGTTCAGCAAGTCTTATTGTTGCATGTGTCTTATCGCTCATACAGTTTTATCAGCATTAAAGCACTCTATTGAACAAAACTTATATTGATTGCTATCACCCTTGAAACATCTGAACTCCGTTCCCGGTCGTTTGCAATGATGACATGTGCCGTCAGAAACTGTTTTTACTTCCTCAACAATTTGAGCTTCAACTGTTTCGGCAACAATTTTCTTTGGTCGTCCCATATTAAATAGTTTCATCAACGACTTCATTGTCATTAGGATTATTTTCTAATTTCTCAAGTTCTTCTTCTGTCGGTTCTTTAGGTTCTTCGTTCATAAAAATTAAACAGTGTCATCTGATTGATTGAAGGTTCCACCTGAATCAGGAGTGCCTGCAAACTGTCCGGGATTCGCAATACGATAAGCGTTCATGTTTGCAGGGTTAGCAAACACAACTCTGTTCCCAGCTGATGTCTGCAAAGTAATATAACCTTCTGGCAAAGGTTCACCTGTCAAATCATCAAACGCTTCTCCGGCTGATAGTTGAGTTACATTTCCCATATATGCATATTATCGGCTAACCTTTACGGATAAGCAAGAAGTTATCCACAAGGGCAAGCCGATAAGCCTGCCGCCCTTTGAGTAAGAAAGTAGGGCAACACTTCCAATACCGGACTGACCGTTAGGTAGCTGTCGGGACAGCTGACAGAGTGAGACCGCCGGACGACTCTCGGGAAGAAACAGAAGAACCAGTCATGGTATCTCCTGAACCTGTCCAAAGAACCAGACCGCAAGACACATTGAGCACTTTAGATGCAAAGTGTGCCTTCCAGCCGTAGGTTGTCGCCTGATTCAACGGGTCGGACTTGCTTGGTCCTTCAACCAAGAAAGTCTTAATCCCTCCGTCAAGCTCCGTAACGCCGTAGAATCCACGACCAAAGATGACAGTACCATAAGCAACCGCAGAAGAACCGTTTGAAGATGACAACGCATTTCCGTTACCGGAGCCTGCCGAAACAGGTGTTTGCGTAGTCTCAACGAAACGGACACCTTCCACTCGTCCGATTTCCCCACGATAGAGGAATTCAGGTGTCGTGTACTGATGCCAGTTCTGCCAAGTTGCATCGGCTCGTAGGTCTTCCGAGATAATCGGATGAACAAGGCCGATATAGTTCTGACCATCAAAGGTCATTGAGTTCCTGCGACGAAGTTCACCAACCGAGCGTCGGATGTCAGATACCGCAATGAGCACATTGCTATACACATTGCCTACCAGAGTATTTGTAGAAATAATCAGGGAAGCAGATGTCTTTGCAATATGAACGGCAGATACGGCTGTATTAGGGTCATCAAAGAAGATGATTGCCTGCATAATAGCCTTATCAAGCGTTTCTGCGGCCTGCTTCGCAAGCTCTTGAGTAGCCATATCCAGCACATCCGTAATGGATGTAAGCTGAACAGTGTCTTCAAGAACCGTGTAGCCGCCGTAAACCTCAATGTTCGCAGAGACGCGAACAGTTGAAAGTTCATTTGCAGAAGGCTTAATGCCTGCGGTAACTTTCTGACCAATACCAAGACGGCGAGGACGATTCCACTGTACTGCGTTGCCTTCGCTACGCGGAAGCGGTTTCTTAATGCCGAACTGGTAGAACTTCGTTTCAGGGTCAAGCGTTTCAAGGAGCATCCTATCGTAGTAAGTCTTAATGGTATTCGTGAGGTCAGTAGTACTTGTGATACTACCGAGATTCAAATCAGCCATGGAAGAAATCTAGATAAGCGAACCCTGATAATCGCACCAACGAATTACTGCGTAAAACGCTCTCGCATAATACGCTGTACTTCGCTGAATGGGATGCTTCTATCGGCAATTATCTCTTGTATCGGCCGAGTATTCGTTACTGCTGGTCGTGCCGGTTGAGCGGCGACATTCTGTTTCTGTTGAATGTTCTGATATGCCTCCTGCCTTCCCTGTTCCCTAGCAGTGTTATGAGCACTTTCTAGGGCGTCAGACTTTGCGGCTTGATACGCTATTGACCACTTGATACCGGGATTGTCTTTAACAATCTCGGCCATCTTCGGTGCAAGTGTCCTTGTATCAGGATGATTGAAGAATAAATCCTGCAATTCAAGTTTGTCTTGTAGCGGTTGAGTTTGTTTCGCAACAATCCCACTGATAATCTTCATCGCGTCTTCAGTCGTTTCAACCTTTGAAGGGTCAAAAGCCGGAGTTTCCTGCGGCTGACTTTGTTGACGAATGCTGATTAATTCAGACAAGCCCATGCTGACTCTTGATGTGTGAGACTCTAACTCGGCATAAGATTTAGCCAAGTCATCAGGAGTATTGAACCCCTTTTGTCTCGCTAACTCGGCAAATGTTATCGGGGCAGGTTGTACCTGTCCGGCATTTGCTGGATTAGGCTGTACCGGGTCTTGTGCCGGTGCAGGCTGAACCTGATTACCATCGGGCGGTGTTGCCGCTTGTCCTACCGGATTCTGCACAGGAGCAGGAAAGGATGTAGTCCCAAAGACTGTCCTTTCCGTTCCTGATGGAATCACCGGGGCGGCTGGGTTTCCGTTATCCATGTTAATTAGTTTAATACTGTTAAAAACTGCATCGTTGCAGTGAGAGAAGCAGAGGCTTCTCCCATGGTGATGATGATGTCAAAGAGCCACGGGTAGTAAATCTACTACCCTCACTACAACGATACTATTTGATTATCAAAGAACACATATAATATAGCACAACCTATTCACAAGTTATCAACACTTACCGGTTGAAAGCACCCGGTGAGTGTTCAAACTCGTTCGGCTTCACAAACTGCTCGTGCTGATTCGTTTCAGGATTTTGTGCAGTCGGTTCAGCCATCGGAGCACGAAGCGGTTTCCCTGAAGAAGCCGGAGTGTTCCCGATTTTACCTGACTGCTTTTGTGTGAATTGAATTGCAGGCATTTTCTCCCCCAAATCAATTTTGAAGCCGTAAGGATTATTCGTCTCCCGTTGAGCTTGATGCTCGTTGACGAGGTCGGGATACTGGCTGTTCAGTATGTTTGCCGGTTTTTGTCCTTTTTGCATACGAATTGAATTACCTAATAATGACTCTTCCCGGTAGAGTGCTTTTTCTTGCCTTTCATTTTACCACGCTTCCGGGCAACCTCTAATGCGATTGCAATAGCTTGGTCTCGGCTTTTGCCGGAGGCAATAAGCTCTTTGATGTTCTTGCTTATGTTTTCTCTTCCGGGTAATAGGGGCATATTGTTATTCTACAAGCTTTCTCACGCCGTTAACGACCTCTTCCATACCGGAAGCTTCTGCTGAATACCATCCCCGAAGTTCGTTTGAAATGCTTTCGGGTCTTTGTGTCGCCAGTTTACGCCTTTCATCAATTTGATTCTTGAAATGCGATTCAACAATCCGCCAGCCTTCTGACTTCAATAAATCATTGATAAATGCTTTTTGTTCCTCGTTCATGTTTGTACTTGGACGGATGTATTCCCGACTTCTTTTTCAACCTTGAACTCCGGCAAATCACCACGCATTGCTTTCCGCAATGATTCACGCATTAACGGATCTGCGGCTACAGGGTCTACTCCCGGTATTTGTTTGTAGATTTCATCTACTTCCGATTCGTTCAAATCACCTTTCAATGAAATAGAAACCCTTGGCGGTTCAGGTGGTACCGGTTGCGGTGCTTCATAGTATTCCTGAATGTTCACTTCATCGTAAAACGCTTCAAGAGCATCAGTAAAGAACTTCCCCAGTTTTGCACCCGGTACGGTCTTTGCAATGTTAAGGAACATCAATTTCAACTGTTGCTCGGTTGTCCTATCCTGCAAGGTTCGCATTTCTATATCAAGGTCAAGATTGCCTTGAATCCTATCTTTTGAAACCTCAACAAAACTTTCAACACCCTTTTCCGTAACATTCATCTGAAACGGACGGTCAAGGAATGCTTGCGAGTAAGCAAGCACAGTCCTGTACAGCATCCGCAGACATACTTTCAAAATCTCTATCTCATCAACTGTAAGCACATCAGCCTCGCCTTTAGCGATAACTGCCCCCCGTGCGGTATCAACTGAAATGCCTGCCTGTACATCTGAATCCTGCGAGAAATCAAGAATGCCGGTAACTTGCTGAATGTCGCCTCGGATTATTTTTTCTTCGTTAATTGCCGCCACAACACCTTGCATATCAGGCGGTATAAACCTGACTCCGTTCGGAATACTTGATTCAAAGAACCATCCTCGCTTTGCAATGAGTTGCTTTTTATCAATGTTCGCACCTTTCAAAATCTCTTTCGGAGGGTCAATGTTGAAAGTAACCGTATCCATTCGTTGATTCCGGGTATCATTCAGTTCATTGAACAACGATTCCGCAGGTTCAATATCACCGACAGGATAGGTTTCTTCTCCGAGCAAGTTCGCAACAATCGGGATAAACGGAATCGGATTATCCAAGATGTCGCTATACGGATTCGTGTCATTCCGAAGTTCAATTGAATTATCAGCGACAACAATCAATGCATCTATCTGCTCCGGTGTTGCATTTTCCGTTGTAGCATCAGGCGTGTATTTCCCCCAGTATTCCTTAACATTAAACTTTTTCTTGCTTGCCGAAGATGTGTCTTGACTCTTCCGATTAAACATCTGCCGTGCTTGTGCGAGGATAGACGGTTCTGTTTTACCTCCGCTTCGCAGTTTCAAAAGCAACAATGATTCTTTATTGTAATTCGGATTCTCTGCAAGTGTTTCATAATCCGTATCATATTCATGAATCGCATATTCAAGGTTGCCGGTGAACACATCAAGCATAGTCGCACCTGGAGGAAGTAATACCCTATCGGCTGTTTCCATTGAAAGGTCAAAACCCTTATATGGCTTGTTTTCTTCTTCTTTACTTAACAACCACAAACATTTAATCCACGACAATCCGATTGTTCTTGATTCCTGAATCGCACTTCTTTCAATTAGCCACCAATTCAACTTCCTACGCAAGAAGTTCAAAAGCTGACTGCCTATCTTCGCTGATTCAATATCATTTGCCGTTTCCGGTTTTACCTTTATGTTCCGAATAGCAGTTGCAAGTTTCGCCGTCTTCCTTCGGACAATACGATACGGCTCCGGCACAAACAAGTTCGCCAATCCGGTGTAATTCTTTTTTGTCTGTTTATTCCTAAACAGTTTGTAGTATGTAGCAAATCTCTCAAAGTCAAGTGAAGACGATTGTTTAGACAAGGAGTGCCGCTCTTTCACAAATTGAACTGCACCGCTTATCTTTGTTTCAGTATCAGCCATGATAGTAAAAGTATAATACTAATCTAATAACCTGTGAACCTGTTTATGGGGATATTCATATCATTGTAAATATCATCAGTATAACCCCCTTGCACCGGTGTGTATGACACTGCAAAGTATCGCAAAGCGTCAAGGCAATGGTCATCTTCTTTCGCAGGCATTTCCTTAATCATTTCGCCGTGCTTGTTTTCTAGCCAATGATAGCTTTCAAACTCCCTAATCAGATTAGCACAGTTCCGCATGACATACAGTTTCGGCTTTTTGTTCAGGGTACTGACTTTCAACAATTCCTGCACCTTTTCTATCCCTGACAATACCCAATCTTTATTCGGGGAAAATATCTTTGTCGCAGGGGTTATGTACACCTCATACCCTGCATAATCAAGTATTGCCTGTTCAGCCGAAGGGTCGCCGTAAGTAATGATAATCGGATTTTTTGTCTTTGCTGAAATGACTCCGGCATGAAATTGAATCCTCTCTTGTGAATTGTAATACTCATCAAACACAAACACATTCCCTGCCCCATCTACGGCAATCCATAAACACACAGTTGCATTTGTCGCCCCGAAGTCCATTGCCCGATAAAACTGCCATGTTGCAGGACATTCAAACGGCTCAATGACATGTATCGCCCTTTCAAAGTCCTTATAGATAAGTCCGGTGTATTTCTCAAACCTTGAAAGATATTCCTGATTGAACACCGAAGGCGGCAATCGTTCTTTTTTTGATTCAAGAAACTTCCGAGATAGATACGGATTGTCATAACTGGTATATCTATATGCCCTGAAGTCAGAATGTGGTCGCACTGCTTGTTTATCTTCATTAAATGCTTCCCCTTCAATTACTCCAGCGTGGTCGCCTAATTTCATCATCCTATGAAAATACTCATATCCTTTTGTTGTTGAACTGATGACCGCCCATGCTTCATGCACAGCAAGGTTCGGTTCTATCACTTCTTCCCATGAATACCGCTTATTCCGCCATGAAGAAAACTCATCCATAACAACACCACCCCAGTCTGATTTACCTCGCAAGGAATCAATGTTATCCGCCCCGTCTACTGTGAACTTCCCATATCCGGGAAACCTGATGGACAATTCCGAGTTATTTAATTTATACGGAACTGACTGTGCATCCATCATATCAAGAATACTTTTCACATGGTCATCCCATACGATTTCTTTTGATTGTGTCCGTGTCGGGCCTATGAATGGATAAGTCAATCCTCGCTCATCCGTAGAAGCATGGTAAATAAGCTCATTGACATCAAAAGTCGTCTTCCTGCCTTTTCTGCCGACAGCAAGGACTTTATAAGGGGATAGATGCCATTCACTCAATACCTTCTTGTGCCAGTTCAGCAGTTGCCCCCGATATAGGTCTATTTTGATTTCCGTACTCATTTTCGCCTCTAGTAATAATAATCGTTTTGTTTAATGAACGCTGGTCTACTTCTGTTTTCTCTTTCCAACCTTCTATGTACTGAAGCCACAACTTTGATTCAAATGCATTGCCTTCTTTAACCGCCTTTCGGTATAAAGCGGCAATGACATTCGGTGTTCTTTCCCTACCCCAAAAGATTGTCCTTTCTTTTACCTCGTCCCAAAAGCCGGGACGCCTTTTCCAATCGGATAAAGTTTCTATTGCAACCTCTAAATGTGCCGCTACTTCATTTTGAGTTTTCGGGACACGAAGCGGAGCAGGTTGTGCAATCCAATCTATAAACTGCAACAGTTCCGCAGGTTTTTCCACATTCTTAAAAAGTGCAGTATTTTTGACATCTGCCGTAGAAAGTTCTCTAGTCATACTGTAAATGATAACATTTCTTTTATTGTTAATTTATTACTATTGCTATTTGTCAAAATCATTGTGCGTCAGGGTCAGATTCGGACTGCCCCTTACAAGCTGGAAGCCTGTCGTGCGACCACTACACTACTGACGCGTTCATACGGCTTCGCCCTCTTCAGTATATCATCCCTGATTGTGTCATCTAACACATATAAATACTTGTGTTTTCCTTTAGTAAAGTATTCCGAAGCATCGGGATCTATATTCTCTTTCAACCATGATAATCGTTGTGTCCCCGTCCCATATTTTGAATGAATTGATTTAGGGTGCATTTTCCTACCTTTTACCATAAAAGCACTTCGTGTCCCTTCGTTGAATAACCCCTCATAAACCCAGTTTCCACCCTTGTAAATGCCCCCAGAATGCCCCTGGTCTTTATCAGCATAAGAAACCACCAGCCTGACACCCGGACAGGCCTTCTTGAGCATTTTAAGGGCAATGGACACGATTCTAGTAACAGGTGTCTGATGTTCTGACAAGGCAACCCTGACTAACTCACATACTTCGGTTTGTGTCAAATTATAAGGGGAGGCAATACTTTTATTCGCCCCATATCCGAAAATAACAGCTCCTTTGAATATCTTATTCTCCCATGCTCCGATTTTCACCAACTTGCCGACAGGCATTGATTTTGAATAGTGCCAATGAGTACATGCGTAATATGCCGCCTTGAAACTGCAATAATCTACTTTGAGGATGGATTCCATATATGACCACATTCAGGGCAAGTTAACGATTCACCGGTCTTTTGGTCTAATTGCCCCTGTTGTTCTATGCTTGCAGATTCAAATTGCTGTAATTCTTCCTTTGAGAATCCAGTTAATGAAACATCAAAATCGGCTTCTTCAAGGGCTTTTATCTCTTGCAATACCTTATCCATTTCCCATTCGGACTCATTCAGCTTATTATCCGCCAGTCGGTAGGCTTTTGCTTGCTCTGCAGTTAAATCAACATGAATCGCAGGGATAGTTTTAAGATTCAACAACTGTGCCGCTTCAAACCGACCATGCCCTACGATAATGACATTTTCTTTATCAAGCACTACTGGCTGATTGAAACCGAACTCCTTTATAGATAAGGCTATTTTATCTATCTGCTCCGGTGGATGCTGTTTAGCATTTTCAGGGTACGGATGTATATCTTCTAGTTTAATCTGTTGTACCTCCATAATGTTTTCGTATCATTTTAGGTCGTAGATTCCTTCTTTGAATCTCGGTCTTTGCTTGTAAAAGTCTTTGTATTCTTGAATCATTTAACAACCATTCTGAATCAACATTTTCACCGGTATACCAATGCAAGAATTGAGCCTGCTGTCGGTTTATTTGATTTTCATCAAAAATAGGTTCATCCATAGCAATGTGTTCCCCAATGTCCCACATGAAACCGAGAGTCAGCAATAACTTTAATATCGTGTTTATGAGCCAATTCGCAAAATGTCCAATCTTCCGGGTAAAAGCCCGGCTTATCATGATAAGTATCCTGTATGTGAAACCAAGGCGTGGGTAGGGTTTTTAACACCTTTACATTGATAAGCATTAACCCTGTTCCTATCACATGCACCGGGAATTGATTTTCCGGCAACTCGCCTTCGTGATTCTTATTTCCTTCAATACAGAAGTTCCAGCGTTTCTCCGGCACTTTCAAACGGCAAGGAAACCCAATAACTCCAGCATTTAACCCATATCCCAGCTCTATTGCCTTGAAAGCAAAAACAGGGTCGTCCACTGTAGTATCAGCATCCCAAAAGAGAAGCCAATCAAAATCTTCATCAATAGCCCTTTGTGCTGAAACATTGCGGTTATAAGAAAGGATAGGACTGCATGGCCTATCCCAATCTAATGATACATTACGCTTTGCACATTCGGTAATTACTTTTAGGACGCTGGAAACCATCCGCGAATCCAACTGATTGTTATATACCGGTGTTGCAATGAGGATTTTCATATTTTAATGTGAACTCCAATACAAAAACCAAGAACACATAAGGCAACAAGATTTCCGCAATTTACACAATAATGCGTATGAAATCTAAAAATATCAAAAGTATTTCCATGCCATTGATTGCCGAAAGAAAGCCAAATCATAAGCCTATTTTCTCTACATCATCTATACTTGAGACGATATAGTATTCTGCTCCTGATTCTAGACACTTTTCCTTAAATACCTTTTGACTATCACTTAATTTACCTCCCGGTCTTTTCACTTCAATCCCAACGAAGATTCCGTCCCTGATAACAATAATATCCGGTATGCCGGTCATTGAATACTTAGGCATAGGGCGGTATCTGTTCGCTTTCGTATCAAAAACTGGAATAGTATTACTTCTCCAAAAGAAATGTTTTTTAACAAAAAGATATTCACAAATTGCAAACTGTATATCGGTTTCTTTAGGCTCCATATTTGCCTTGTAGGTAAGACTTTAATTGTTTCCAGTCCTTTCTCGGATATTTGGCTAATTCTTCGTCTGATGCCCTTTTTAGGGCAATAAACTGATTCTGCTCTTTATCTAAATCACCTCCGTCCTGAAACCGGCAAACCGAATGATGAAACTCGCACAAAGGTATTATACTCCATTTTTCTTGAATCTGCTTCCCTGCGTAAATGAAAGCATGTTCCCATGTAATCCTTCCTTCACATGAGCTATTTGAACGAGCACACCGACTATAAAACACATCATTGGACATTTCATCGGCAAGCTCTTTAGGGATAGGTGTCATAGGGTTTCCATTATTTCTTTTTCCTTTATCTCGCTGACCTTCCTTTTGAAATTAACAACTCTCCAATAATCAGGTTTATAAGTTCGTCCCTTTTTGCTCCGATGTTCACGATGTGGATAGCCTGATTTAGATAATTGACTTTTATGAGTAACACGGCTCATGTTTTTATTATAACAAAACTATGTAATAAGTTATACACAATTCATTGATTTTTAATCATACTATGCTATTATCACACCATAGGCAGATAGCCACGCTAGCCGTGAGCAAACAAAAGCCTCTAGAATAGCTATCAGGGAATACCGTCCGGTCAGGGGCGGTTTTCTTGTTTTAAAAGAGTACCCACCTTTCGGTGGGTACAAGGGTGGCTAGGTAACGAGCCTTGCCGTAGAAAGAACCACCTCCCTTCAAATGTCTCGTTCGCCTTTGGCGGTGAAAAGCGAGGGATTGAATATCGTTGTCGTCCCGATTTTTCCTTCGTATACATTCACCTTGCCGTTGCGATAGACCTTCTTGGAGTAGACGACCATCGCCTGTGCGATAATGCAATCGCCTTTTACCATGTTTTCAAGGAGAACGACCTCGCTATTCGGCTTGTCCGCCACTTCTGTAGCGGCCTTGAGAGTGAAGCAATAGACACCCTGCTCCACTTGCGGTTTGTTGAGTTCAAACTCCGCACTCCAAGCCTCACCCCGAAGGATTGCCCAGACGAGGACGAACGCGATGCCCGCCACGAAGACCTTTAACGCCGTCGCGATGTTCCGATTTACGTCCATCTTGCCCTCCTATGAGTTGAAGTCGCGGTTGATGTTGCGAGTTGTAGTGCTTCAAGTAGTCATTCAGACAATCTTTTGCCATCCCTTGATGGAACTTTTGCGATATCCCATCCACGGGATAGACATTGTAGAAACGACCGAGAATACCACCACACCAAAAACAAGTTTCCATTATTGCTTCCTGATATATTTGCGTTGGCTTTCACACCACTCAGTTATGAAGTCAGGAACTTTCGGTTCAGGACACTTCGGTAAATGCCAGTAGCGTTTTCTGCCAGTGGCATCGGTTTCACTGCGGAAAGCATCGTGCTTTAGCCCAACAAAGCCGCCACACGATTCGCAACGTACTTCGTAGATATTTAATGGCCGATTAATCATTTGTAGCCTCCTTGTAAAGAGCAGTGGTCAGCTTGGGAATTAAACCCAAAGCACCCTATGAGTGGCGACCAGCCCGACCACTCTTTTATTATTGTATCGTTTTATTTAATCAACATCTTGATTATGCACAAAGCAATACGCCGTTTGCGGAGTGTAGACAAACGGCGTATGCTGTTGATAAGTGGCTACCTCTGGCGGGGTGGCTATTTTAATATCCTCGGCACTTCTCAAGCATCGTGTGGTAGTTTGCCGGACATTTACAGGAACGCTTGTAGATTTCTTTTGCTTCAAAGCCCCAATACTTCGCAATATCTTGTTCGCGCTCTCGCGCTTGTTCTATTGAACTAAACGGGCTACGGACATTTTCGTGTTTAGTATTAGGGTTCTCGGTAATTGAATACCCACTACCGTTCCCTGTATTCATTTCAATAATGAACTCCACTTTGGCTTGTTCTCCTATTTCCATATCAAGGTACACTCCCCCTCGGGCGTTAATTTCCTTCGGGCCTATCTTAACGCTATCATATTTCTTGACTTTTTGCAAATCGTAGGTATAGCTTTTTTGTCAAGTTTTCACTAAATGAGTCATATAAAAAATATGTTGTCCACAGATTTCCTCGCTATTACAACATATTCTCTATTCCGATATTATCTTCATCAAGATTTTCCCTTCCTAGATTGCTCAACGCTTCTAAACTTTCTTCTTCGGTTATCGGCTTATATTTTTCATATCTTTCCTTGTTCATGTCCATTGTTATTTCTTGCATCCGTTCAGCCGATATAACGAACTTACATTTCAAATCACACATAATCATCTTTTTATCCCTAGAAAAAGTAAGAAGTTTCCAGCACTTCGGGCATTTATTTTCTTTAAGATTCTGCCATCTCATAATAGTGTTCTTTGGCTTTCTTCAATGACTAACTTATGAGATTTCTGTATCGGTTCTTCCTTATCAAGGCATTTACAGATACTCTTTGAAATCACTCCTATCATTGTTCCACGAGGCATTTTGTAGAAACTTCTATAGGTCTTTATGAACTCAATAACATCTGCCGGAATAACAAGGTATCTTTTATCATCAACAATAACTGTCAGATTCTCCCCTGCATTGAAAGCCGAATACAAGATGTCCCTGTGTAATCCTACTCCCCTACTATCAAGACCTTTTCTTTCCCAGCCGTACTTTCTTCCTGCCGAATAAAACCAAGATTTCTGTATCTTAATTGTCTTCATATTCCTCGCCAGTTGAACCGGCAAATAAGTTAATAAAAGCAACAATCATAAAGATGATGATAAAAGTTTTAATCATACCTTTGTTTCAAGTCCTTTCATAATTAGCTTCTTCTTCAGCAAACCAAGCAATACAACCGCCTCTTCATGAGTTATTGATAAGTCCTCTTCATAGCCCTGATTATCAGACATATTTATTGTCCATCCTCTCTTTTTAGAACCCAGTAGCATTACTTTTGATTTAAGTTTTTTCATATCAGTTATCTTTTAATAACTCCTCTGGAATCACCCATATAGGCTCACGAAGTCCTATAAGAATATCCTCCCAAGAAGGTGGTCATTGTATTTGTTCTTTATATCGTCTAATAAGTTCAGTGTTCAAGTCAAATGCTCGGGTTTCTTTATCAGACAAAATCTCTGCCGTACTTTTCAGTGATTCTGATTCTTCTTCAATTTCTTTTATTGACATTGAGCGAACTCTCTCCAAGAAGGTGGTTGGGTTAGTCATAGTGTTCAAGGTTTTCTTGTCGGTCTTCTTGATACTCGCTACTGCAAAAGTGTCCGTCATCTTTGTAGACATCCAATTTCCCACATTCAGGACAAACTTGGATAACGCTGTTCAATTCTTTGAGTTTCTTCATAACATCTTCTTTATAACTTCCACTGCGGCAGAGATGCCTGCGTTGAAGCCTGTTATTTGTCTATCCATTTCCCAATATGCTTGTGTTCCTTCTGCACCAAAACCATAATCCCCCACTTCTGGCGACTTCTTCTTCAACCCCTCCATCTCTTTGACCAAAGTGGAGAGGGTGGTGGAAGTGAGTGCTTGTATTCGTCTCCGTATTTCACTTTTCGCTCTCGGCTCTACTGAAGTACAGTCCCGAACGATTTGGTCTAATGAATCCTCCTCAACAGACTGGCTCACGGGCGATTCTTTGTGGGTGCAGTTCTCTGGTATCTTTCCGCAACAATCGTCGTGATTACATTCACCATCGCAACATTCAGTTGTTTTACTAATCCCCTCTCGTAAGTGGGAAGCGAGGGCTTGATTGTGGGCTTCATTGATTTCATCAATTACGATATAGCCATTTTTTGCTTCCCATTTTCTTTTCTCAATCTCCCTCACCACCCCTTCAAGAAGGGCGTGGAGGCGGATGCGGATAAGTTTGTATATTCTATCCGCTTGTTCATCTATGGTAGGCGGTTCCCCAAAAGTAGATGTTGTCAGCATTTCTACTATCTGCTCTCGGTCTGTATCTTCAATGAATTGTTGTAGGTTCATAAGATTATTTGTTAATAACAATCAAAGCACACTTTCTGTAAAAAGTTTGACTGCTCTTCGGTGAAGCCAACTTTTTGTGCCATAAGCATAAACTTTTTCTTTTCTTCTGGGTCTTTGGCGTATATTTTCATACATCAGTTTTATTATCCCTCATCTTACTAATTTGGCATGTTCGCTCAACGATTGGACAAGATGTTGTCATACTAATACATGTTACGCGACTCACCATTCAAGACATCAAGATAACTTCTTATTCCCGACATCTTCTTTTCAAGTGCCTTTAATTGGATTTTGATAATTTGCTCCCGATTTCCCTCGGCACTTCTTTGCCATTCTCTCTCTGCTTGCATATCTGATTTCACATTCTGTCTGATAAGTATCCATTTCGCGGGTTTGAAACGCAATATGTCTGCATATTCGTCAGAAAGTTTTTGATAATCTGCCGAGAGTTGCAGACGCTCTTCTGCTAGTAGGTGGGGTGTGTTCATAGCGGTTGAAAGGTTAGTCTAGGTATTCTGATACCATTCTCTAGGATATATTCGTATATGGGGCGTTTAGGTGCCTCCACGAGCCTGTATTTATGCACTCTTGCTCGGTGTTTCCTTTCACAATGACAGACCTCTGATTCTAGGACAAAACCCTCTCCGCGCATCTCCGATAAACGCTTCCTGTAGTCTCGGACATAGAATGGGTCTATCTCGTTAGAACATACCCACCCACCGTCTTTCAGGAGGTTGTAGAGGTATTTCTTCTGTGGGCTAAGTTTCATTGAATTGTCGGCTGTGCGCTCGGCGGATTATCAAAGTTAGGCTCGCCGTGATATTCCTTCGTCTCTTGACCCGTAATTTTCGTTCTTATCCAGATACACTCTGCGAGAATTGCGTCTATCTTTCTTTCAAGACGGAGAATGTCGGGTGCCGGCTGAAATCCTGTGGCAACTGTTTTGTGTGTCGCTTTCGGTACGGAGAAGTTAAGATACTCCCCCTTCGTTGCGACATCCGCTTCTACAGTGTCTCCCTCTTTCCAACTTGCATTATCTTCTCCCGCAAATCCCGACAACCACCTGTCTCCATATTCGTTACAGAGAATTGACCGCGATACATATGCTTTCCCTTTCGCCGATACTTTATTTCTGTCTACTATTTTTGTTAGTGTGAGTTTCATAACTATTTCTTAGGTTTAATAAAGGTCTGGCTCCCTCGGTATGCTTTCAACAGTCCGAAGAAGGCATCCTCGTCTATCTCTCCTCGCTCGCGTTCTTGTGTTTGGAATGTCCCGTCTTTTCCTAACCTAACGATAACCGAACCGTCATACTTTGTGTCGCCCTCTTCCTCGGCGAGTAACTGATAGGCTTCACACTGCAAGATAGCTTCGTAGTATATTCCCGACCCCGTTTTAAGGTCGCCGATTCTACGCTTGCCGTCTTTCATCACTGCACCGAAGTCAATCGTTCCCGCGAGGAATAAACTCTTGGAGTGGACAGGTCTCTCGGCGAATAGGAACTCCTTTACATTTTCAACCGCCCACATAATGAATGGCGCAATGAGCGACATACGCGCCGACTTATCGTTGTTCGTCCACAGTCCCGCGAGCATCGCATCTCCAATTCCAATTAACGACTTTGCTTGGATACACAGTTTTATATATTCCTCGCAAAGAGCGTGCTGACTTGTGCCGTGTTCCCCTGCCTTTTCCTTATCCTTTTTATGCTTGCCTTTTGCTGTCTCCACTATCGTAGCGATTTCTTCTGCCGTGTACGCCCTCCCTGCCTCCCACACTGACGCGACATACTCCGAAGCCATACGCGCCGCCCAAGGAATCAGCATCGGCTTGGCGAGAGTTCCTAGAATGGTAGTAATTCCCGTGTATTTCTTCTTTCCCTCCGCATCTGCAAAATACCGATGGTCTTCCGCAAAATCCTCGGGGATGTATAGGTCGTCTTGTAATTTAACTAATGTTTTCATATTCAGGGAATTAAGAATGAATACCACTTCCAACTTCTAACCTTCTCGCGTTCGTACAACCTGCTCGGGAGTCCTGCATAATCTATGGGCGTTCTTGTTTCTCTCCTCGCCCACTCCAACAGACTCTCGTAGTTCACGAGGTTCTGAAGATAATTCTGCACATCCCGGGCGTTCGTGTAATCAGCTTTACTCGCCATCTTTAGTCTGTTTTGTATCAGTCCCATAATTCGTAGATTGAGTCTGCTATTACATAGAGTGCGAGTAAACCGAGAGGAGCGAATATCATATAAGTCCCGCGCCACTATGGCGCTCTATGGCTCTCATAACCTCTCGCGCTCCTGCATCTCCAGTTACTTCCGCGATTGCTCGTCCTATTGAGTCAAGAGTGAGGTCGTAGGTCGCATCTGTTAGATACTCTACGAGGTCTTTGTAGTTCATATTAGTAGGATTCTTCTTTTAGCGACTCCGCCATAACATCTGCTTTGTCTTGATATTCAATGTAGTCTCTGAAGTCGTGTTCCGTGATTCCGTTCAATTCTGTTGCACCATTAGGTTTGTTCATAGGATTTTGTGCGCTAAGCGTCTTATTTTATTAACCCTCCGAGGAGGCGTGAGAGGAAAAGAATCGTTCAAAAACTTTCCCTCTCGCGTCTCCTAAGAGACGATGGACTGTTTTTCAAATCCGTTAGAGTTCGGGCTGGCGATTAGATGAGCCGAAACAAATCTTATCGCTGTCTTCTGCTCTGTGTACATCTTAATCCCGTGTGCAAGTCCTGTCAATAGGGAAGTAAAGGGCAACTGTGGATAACTCTTTTTGACTATATTCTACCTATATGCTAACATACTTGATATGCAAACACCAGTAAAGCGTGAGCGCAAGACGAAGCGCAATTTAGCAATTAAAAAGATGAGAGCGAAAGGAAAAACGTACCAAGAAATCGCAGATTATTTCGGTATAACAAGACAACGTGTGTATCAACTTCTAAAGAATCAGACAATGAATAAAGTAATCTTATGAAACCCTCCCCCACCACAACCGATATGCCGAGTGGGACAATAATCTGTGGAGATTCTTTGGAAGTATTGCGCGGTCTTTCTGATGAAAGTGTTGATTGTGTGATTACTTCGCCGCCGTATTGGGGACTTCGGGATTATGGGGTAGACGGACAGTTGGGGCTTGAATCGCATTTCAACGAATATATTTCTAAACTCATTGCGATTTTTGACGAGGTGAAACGAGTATTGAAGAAGGAAGGAACTTGCTGGGTAAATCTCGGAGATACTTATGCTTCAGGAGGAGGAGCGAGTAGGCACAAGGGGTATCACGACCCTAAATATCCAAATGGTAGGAGTGGTTCTTTTGATGAACCTGCTACCAATCCTCAGAAAGGGGCGCAAGAAAAATCTCTATGTCAGATTCCTTCTCGTTTTGCAATCGCAATGACGGATAATGGGTGGATACTTCGTAATATTATTATATGGAATAAATTAAATCCGATGCCATCGTCTGTGTTAGACCGCCTTACTAACAAATATGAGCACGTTTTCTTTTTCGTAAAGAATAAGAAGTATTATTTTGATGGAGACTCTATCCGCGTACCTTTTGAAACCAAATGGGAGAAAAGAGATAATGGGCCACGGAGAAATCGGGAAAAGGGATATGACAGTAAGTTTAATAAATTGAATACAAAACAATACAATACAGCAGAGGGTACAAAAACTAGAAAACAAGAAGAGATGGCTAATAAGCTCGGGATTCGTAGGAATCCCGAGCAAGTATACGACCGCAATCCACTAGGGAAAAATCGTGGAGATGTTTGGTCTACAACCTCTCAGCCCTATCCCGAAGCGCATTTCGCAATGTTCCCTGAAGCTCTTATAGAGCCAATGATACTCGCTGGATGTCCGAAAGATGGACTCGTACTTGACCCATTCTTCGGAGCTGGAACGACTGGCGTAGTCGCAAAGAAACTCGGAAGACATTATTTGGGAATAGAACTCAATGAAGAATACATAAAAATCGCCGAGAAAAGAATCGCGGGAACACAAAACCCACTTCTATGACCTCCCCCACACAGCCAGTATGAGACACTTACCCCCTAAATAAATAGAGATGTATGTCTCACTCACTCACTATGAAAGATGATTTAGGCGATACGC
>ERZ1292625.773-Hain-H41-01um-R1-773-length-43863-cov-13_pt1 | contig 43863 bp, 38 predicted proteins | sample MGYA00564400_ERZ1292625 | MGnify/ENA primary metagenome ERZ1292625 (study PRJEB36523, sample SAMEA6512639) | groundwater metagenome | collected 2019-01-08 | study: AquaDiva: Metagenomics assemblies of 32 groundwater samples
GTAGGAGTGTTTGTTAAATGCGCAGCATGACAAACACGACCAGTCCAAAGTGTCCCCCGTGACAAATTTAACTTAAGAAATGAGTTTATGATTAACGACAAACCCCAAGCTGGCATAAACACGCTGTTGGCGCCCGTGCCCTTACTCCGCTCTATATTACTTGGTTTAATGTCGGCCATTGTCGGGTTTGAGAATTTTTGATTTATGCCCCGATGTATTAAGTCCCGTGTTATTTAGTCCAGGGAAAATTTGTCGGGTTACAACTATTGCGGGCGGGGCAACCGTACTTTGACTCTTTCGGGTTGCTTTGTCCACTCTCTCCAGTATTGGTGCGGTGGGGCAGCACTCTTGGCAAAGGCTTTGGGTTGCGTAGTGGCAGGGGCGGCCTTTGGCAAGTGTGCTGCTTGCGGTGGGAGCATTGTCGGGTTACACCTTTAACGAGGACTCGAATTGATTTAGCTGCATGTTATCTTGTCCCGTGCTGAAGATGAGTTAGTAGAATGGACGATCGAGATTCCCTTTCAGTCATAATTGGAAGAAATTAGTTTGACAGACTATTTTGTATGCTTATTGATGCCCTTAAAAGGATTGTAGAGTAAATGGTATTTCCAATTAATTTACTACCGAAGCACCCCTAGCGATTTGTGCCACCCGCACTGTTCCATTAATATTTGCTTCTCGGTTTTTGATTTTGTGACCGGTGGCTCTCTCCCAATTATTAATTACGGTTAAAAGATTTTGCATCAATACTGGCATCGCTCCGACAGGAGGAGGAACATTCAAGCTGGCTAAAATGATCGGAACTGCGGCAGCGTTATCAAGCACGCCTCCAATCTCAATTATGTTCAGGATTTGACCAGCAGCAGCTGCCATCTCAAACAATGACTGACATTTTCCATGAGCAGGAATTCCCACCTTAGCTCCTATCTTCAACAAGCGCTCTCCGATTGAGCTCGACTGGCAATTTAAAAAGGTTACAACCGGTGTATTATCAGAGATAATAAAATGGAACCACCCGGTAATTAGTGTTGCTGAAAATTCTTCACGCGACAAATTCAAATTAGCATAGGTATTGACGCCAGGATCCCCACGTCTTGCTTCCAGAAGTTCTCTAAGCTGTTGTGCTAAATCAGTAATTATATTAACATCAGAAGTATTGACATTCCCAGCATTTACTCTGTTAATATAGCCCTGCCATATTTCAGCTAAAAATTTTTCAAACAATGGAATAAACTGTTGGTTCGAAGTTTTTGCTTTCGAATAACTGCTCTGCTGAGAATTGGGGCCACCAAATGCGAGGTCTATTCCAAGCATTCTCCAATATGCATTTCGTCTGCTGTCGTCAGAGTTAGGCCTGATTAAACTTCGGAGATTAGCAGTTCGAGGTGAATCGTTTTTGAAAAACAATCTTTCTGTATTCCCCATCCAGTTAAAAACAAGATTATTTCCCGGTATGCCAAACTCTTCATCTGCTACACATTTTTCAAGTAAGCGTTCAAAAATCTGAAGCATTCGAGTGTTCTCCAATAAGTAAGCTGTTATTAAATGATAGGTACTTGACTGAGTAAATGAAACATATCGGTTTGCCCCACCGATTGGGCCAGTAAATGCTGGCTGAACACCGTTAGAGTCATAATTCACTTGATCATCTACATCATACCAATGTCTTTGAATTGCTCTTTCAAGAAAGGCTGGGTCTTGAAATGAACAGAAAGTCATCCTGTCTACCATTGGATAATTGTACATCGGTCCTGGACCTGGAGCTGCTAATGGAACATACTGCGGAAAATAGTTGCTTTTCGTTCTTGCAATAGGAAGAACACCAATTGGAACAGCTGGCGCAGGGGGAATTTTAGCTTGATAATTTGGCTCTACCTGGCTAATGACGGAAGCATAAATTAGGTTATCTATTATATCCATATGATTTCGTTTTTAATTTTTGGTATTCGAAGATTATGTCGTTGGTTTTCTTGCAGAAGTTTGCCTTTGCCTTGTGGCTATTTTAGTATAGTCACCGGCCTGTGGACGAGTATTAATACCCTGAGTTGTGATCGAATCTGCAATCCTTTTTGCGTCATCGAATTTGCCAATAGAAGACCCACAACTTAGTAGTCTGTCGTCTTCTGCTTTAGCATTTTCAATTTCATTATTACTGATATCTATACTTAAATAGAGTCCGCTAATTTCAGTTGGTTTTGCACCTTTGAGGTTTGTTTCCATCGTGCGCTTACTTTCACAATGCACAATTAACGTTCGACAAGCATCCACCCATTCAGGGGATTGGTTGCCGAGATCTTCAATAAGGTGTTTTCTTTCTGGTCGAATAATTAGATATTTAGCAACCTCTTCGTCTAATAGCTTTGTAACTCGATTCATAAAATTAGATTTTAGTTAAGTTGATTTTGTATTCCTAAATTCATCATCCACTCCCCCTGTCGTTTATATTCTTTTTCAATGTTTTTTTCAATTGTGGCAATCCGATATCCTGTTAACGCCAACATCTTTAAACATTCTTTATAAACCCATGCATGGGATTGTTGAAGTGCTTCGGAGTTTTTTTCCAATTGATCAAGCGCTGTTGGACTTACAAGTTCTGGATTGACGATGCCTGCAAGACTCCGACCGTCAAAAGCTTTGTATTTTGTTGCGAGACAGATATCAACTGCCTGGCTCAAAACTTTTTTGCAAGCTTTGATCAACTGAACCGATGAGCCATTATACCGTTCAATTGGATAATCTTGTTGTAGCGCTGATTCCAAATCATCCCAAGGACCTCTACCATAAAATTTTTTGCAACATTCGATATTGAAGAGAACTCTTAGGTACGGAATTGGATGTGGATCGCCATCATGAAAGGCAAACATATTTCCCGGTGTTCCTGCTACTACATTGTATAATGAAGCGACAGCCGCATAACCGGTAAAGCTGAAGGCTATCACATCGGCAGCAATTTCAGAAGCCCATGATGCCATCGTATTTCCAACCAATGAATCTTGTTTTCCAAGTCTGTCACGTAACGATGAAGCCAACTCAGTATTCCAATGCAGCATGTGTGCTATTTGATGACCCGTCTCGTGAATGGCGGCCGTGGGCCGGTATAAATTGTGGAAGGTTATTTTTATTGCGGCAACTCTGCTAATGCTTCCATCCCAAAGTCGTAGACCGCTTTTAAGTATGCTAGCCCCTAAACCTTTATCCAAAAAAGTAAAGCAATGAGGAACTTGTTTGCCTAACGTTGGAAGGATTGCCTCCATGCTTCGCTTGCATAAGATATCGCAAGCACGCAACAGGGTTGCCAGTGATACATTTGTTCTGCTATTCAAGGCATCGGTGAAAAAATGAATTGTCGTTTCTGTTTTTAGATATTGTTGTCTTAACCGGAGCACAGATTTCCGAATGCGGTCATACTCCGCTCCTGCCTGTAGTTGAATTTTTATTTCTCTTCCTATTTCGTCAACGAGCCCGATTGAATTTTTCGCACTGTCCAGTATCATTTGCTTCACATCGCGATCAACGCCAGTCCATGCGTAAGACGAGGCCAGGTTTTCAAGTTTGGATAAGCGTGACGTTGCTTCCATCCAATGATGATATTGGCTTTTTAAGTGGGCTATATTTTTCTGCTGGACAGCAATCATCTTACTTAAAATTTTTGCCTTCGATAACAGTCAGCGTTGGAGCGTTCAAGGAGGGGAAAGAAATATTTTTCAAATCACCCAATGATCCTTCTCCCCTGATCAATTTGATAACGGAACGGATTTGCGCCATGCCAGGAACATTTTTCCATGATATTTGAATGGTTACGCCATCTTCTGGTTTGGCGAGTGCGTCCTTAAATTCAGTAGACCGTGCTTTGAGAAAATCTTTGACAGCCTGAAAGCCGGCATCCACCAATTTCTCCGTCATTTTTTCAACTACTTTTTCAACCGCTACTTTTCCAATAGCTCCCATAAATTGTTCTGTTTCCGGAACATGGCTTAAATAGAGCTCAGGGAGCGACTCGTGAACAATCTTAACTTTTGAGCTCGCGTTTTTGACCAGGATTTTATTCAGCGTATCGCGTAGCGATGTTCGAATCCCTTCAGCCACTCCAATTAGATCGTTCTTATTCAATTTTTCAACAACTTGATTCGCATCGGCCTCGCTGAAAAAGTAATTCAGCGCAATTACCGATCTCACAAAATTTATGACTGCCTGTATGTCACTTGTTCTGGCGGTAATTTGTGTTCCATTCTGTCCATTCTTGTGACGATGCGTTCTCTGAACAATTCTTGGTCTGCGTACGGGTGCTCCGCCAATCTCCAGATAATAGAATCGTTGACCAACAGCAACTTTAGCGTGCGATGTTTTGAGAGGACCTTCCAAATCTTTGCCAAGTCCGGGCTCATTCAACAAGGCCGTTGCTGCCTGTACTGTTAACGGGTGAATTTGAACCCACGCACTTTTATCAGCTGAACCGAGTCCGCGAACACGCTCGTACATACTGATCTTACTGAGCCATGTACCTGGAATTGATTCGTAAATATGTACGCTTGCTTGAAAAGTATCGTTTGGATTAAGCGAAAGTGTGTCCTTTAAAAACTGAGCAAGTGTGCCATCACCAAATGTTTTAATCGAACTGGCCAGTTGAGGTGTTATCGATACGGAAAATACTTTTGTATACTTTTTATAAGATTTATCCTTTCTCCTGCGCGGCATCAAAATCCAAACATCAGGATCTCGACTCGTATGTAAATTTCTTTTAATGAAATGCCCGGGGAAATTATTTGCTGCAGCTTTGTTAAAGGCTGGCAATGCATGTTCGGCAAGTTGGCCCATGGCTTCAGAATCAGATAAGCCATCGAGTTTATCCATCTCCGGTTCTGTGCTGATCGTTCTTACCGCCTCCTCAACGGTGTTCGCAATTGCTTCGTACGCGAAATCCTCCTGGTCGCGATCTGTTGCTTCAAGGTTAATGGCTTTTAATCCGAGGTCAACAATAGATGCTGCAAGGGGTTTAGCTGTTTGAGCCGGCACCCACTTTTGAACAAGCTTGGCAACCAGCCCTGCTAAAAAATTGACAACCTTTGGACGGCCGATCAACTTAATTGCGATACTCAATGCACCCATGATGGCAGGGATAAATTGCTCCATGGCAACTTGTACATCTTCACCATCTTTGAGACGCTGAATGAATTGTTGCCGAGCGTCAGTTAATGAAGGCTGTGAGGATTCATAAGAAGTTGGGTCGCTTGCATAAGCATAATTGCTGATGAGTTCTTCGCTCTCTAAATCATTCGTCTCGAATACGAGGTTGGCAATATGAACATCGAATTCGCGTTGCATTCCGTCAAAATCTACGCCAGCCAAACTTTCACGACTTTGAGCGACACCTGGATCTTCTATTGCTGCCTCATGATTTAGAAATTTCTTAGCGAGCGTTTGTGCTATGGGTTGAAGGGGCTTTGGTAGTTTCCCTATGAGGGATCCAAGCACTTTATTCAGCAAGGGACGAATAAGGCCCTTGATTTTATTAAGCGCAATGTGAATAGGTGAAAATTTTTCAGCGATATTCTTTACTTTATTAACGGCACCTTTAACCTTCTTTAAGACAGAGCCGAAAAATTGTTCTTGTGCAGGCGTAAGCTGGCCATCATGCTCGTACTGTAATTCATTAAGAAACTGATCAATTGTTCCGCTTGATGCAGTTTCATATTCCATTAGGAACGAATTGACCTTATCGATCATTGAATCTACCTCTTGGTACAAGGGAGTAAAGTAAGACTGCGCTCTCTCCCTGACATATCGTGCGTACTGATCATTGCTGGCTGTTTCATTATTGAACTTGGAGAGAATTGTCTCTTCTATTTCGTTTGCAACAGCATGAAGTGAATCAGAAAATTCCTCATCATGAAGTTCCGCTAACATTTCTACAAAGGACTCAGCACGTGGATTGTTTTGGGTATTGCCGTTACTGTCTGTTTCATAGGTCATCGAAAATGGACTTTCAAAATCTTGCGAGAAACGTTGGTAATAATTTTGAGTAGCGGGTTGCGCTACTTCAACATCCATTGTTTCATCTGAGAAAGGTGATGTATAGTCAGCGATGGGTACAGCAATGCCATTATCACGTGCCATGATTTTTATTTTATGGTTTGATGAACTAAAGTTGACGTGTTGGCTGACGGTTATCAATCACCCTTTAGGGGGAAATTCACCCTATAGGGTGATTGAGCGAAGACGTGAAGGATTCTACATTTATAAGAAGGAATTTCTACGGTAAAATTTGAATTCATTCTTATGAAAACACAAATGGAAGAATATGAAAGCCCCTTTTCTGAAGAATCTTTTTCAGGTCTGGAATTGGAGACACAATCACAATCGCGTGCATCAGGTATGGATCGCATCCTGCATGAAAACTCACCCTTTCACGACTCGGAGATGGAGTATGAAGGAGCGTTTAGTTCTGAAAGCGAAAACTATCAGGAGGCCGAATTGTTTACCAATGAAATAGATTCTGAAGATTACGATAATGAATCTGAATCCTTGGCAGAGGAATCGGAATATGACTTTGAAGGAATAGACTTTGAGAATATCGAGGTTGCAGCAGCGCCATCAAAAAATGATCTTTCATTACCCGGATCCACGATCTATGTGAAAATAGATATTGGCAAGAGCAACTATCCATTGAATTTTACCGGCATATATGTGCCTGCAGCTTTTGACCCAACAAAACCCGTTGATGTTATTCTGTACTTGCATGGCATGACGCATGCCTTCCCTGGAAGTAATGCACGGATGAATACCTACTGGAATGCCGTCAATAGTAACTATGATTTACGGCTGCGTGAAGAAGTTAACGCGAGCGGAAGGAATGTAGTATTTGTTGCACCCTCTTTGGGAAAAAGTCCAAATGCCAACTACAATCTACTCAGCGGTAAATCAAATGGACTCGACAATTATCTTGAAAAGGTAAAGATTGCTGTGAATGAGCACATCGTTCAAAGCCGGTTCCCCGGAAGTACCGTTGATTTCAGAGCAGTTATTCTGTGCGCACATTCAGCGGGTGGGCAGCAAATGCGAATGATTGCCATGGCTAACAATCCAATGTATGGACCGAGGGTTACTGAGTGTTGGGGATTCGATTCCCTTTATGGAGGCATGAGCAAATGGTTAAGTTGGGCGGAAACAAACAAAACCAAAAAGCTCTTTATCTATTATCTGTGGAGTACAGAAAAAAAAGCTCTTTATTTAAAGGGCAAAGCCGCTGGACTGAGTAACATTATTGTCGATCGCTCAACAGCGAAAAATCATTACATGGTGCCGAAGGAGCATTTGATGCAGCGTATTCAGCAACTGACAGTAGCAGCATCAAACGAAGCAGAATTTTACGAAACTGAATCTGCCGATTTTGAGGGTTCATATGAGGGTGAAAATTTGTATGATTCAGAAGCCATTGATTTAGCGACCGAGCTTGAAGAGCCTTCGACTGATCCTGTGGCAAGGAAGAAGGAAATACAAACCAGAATTCAACGCGTGGGACAAGCCGAATTGGACCTGTGGGAGAATAAGGTTGAGACAGATCCAGGTATGTTCGATCATGTAAAGCGTTATTGGCGAGAAGTTTTGAACAGGAAAGGCGAGTCCCTTGAAAATAAAATAAATGAAATAATTGAAGGTCGTAGAGCTTACTTAGTTGATAATCAAAAAAAACCAGATTGGGCGTGGAGTGCGGCATTCATTTCATACATTATGCGTAAAGCCACTAACAATATTTTCCCAAAAGGCTTCAGCAAGCATACGCAATATGCTCACTGGGCTTCGCAAAATAAAAATGCCACATTTTCTCTTTTCAGAATTAATGCACCTGAAGCGATTCTTGAGGTAGGTGATATTTTGATCAACGCTCGCAAAAAGAAAAACGAACCTTTAGCCACTTTCGAAGAGATTTTATTGAAGGGCGAGCGATCTTCACACGGTGACATAGTAATAAAGGTTGATCACTCAAATAGAAAAGCCACTTTATTTGGAGGCAATAAGACACCAAAAGAAAAAAAATCCGGAAGTGTGCTAAAAGTAATACTCGATTTAACATCTGATGGTAAAATCTTGCAAAAACCGTTGATGGCTGGTAAAACGAAACTTAGCGACAACAGATACATAGCAGTAGTAAAACTGATGCCCCCTCTTGGCATTTCATACACATCATCGATACCACCACAACCTCCAGCACATACTTCACGACCTTTATTAGCTGGAAAGTGGGATAAAGCCATCCGACTTAATGCAGATTACGCCAATAAATTTGGATGGGGTAAGTATATGATCGAAATTAATGATCTCGTTTTGCCATACTCGGGATACCAGAATGTAAGCCTGGGACCTGAAGCTTTTGCCCATGCTGTTTCTAAGTGGCAACTAAAACAAGGAGTTTCAGTAGAAAATTCCGATGGCATTATAGGGCCAGCCACGTGGAAATTGATGAAGACTTTTATTGTCGATGGTAGTATACCTGAAAAACCCACTTCTCAATCACCGATGCCTTCGCAATCATCAGCAAATCAAAATATTGGTACTCTATCGTTAGGTAAGCTAATCGTTAACACAAAAATTCCTGAGTTAACAAGCAGTTATCCGGAGTATCAGTTCACATCCGAGGATGCAGAATGGTTGGCGCGTTTTGTTGAAGGCGAAGCTGGTGGAAGGAATGACGCGGACAGTCATGCTGTGATTTGGGCTATGTTCAACCGATTTGGAATGCTACGCCATAACGTGAAAGCGTGGAAAAACTTCGCGGTATTTATTCAACAATACTCAACTACGCTGCAACCTTTTCTTAATAGCTTTGGAGCGGCACAACGTGTTATGCTCCAATATAAGAATTCACCTGAAAAGATTGTAAAGAGTAATGAAACCTATAAAAAGAAGGACGCTTCCGGCAAAATGATCGACACGGGTGTACCCAAAGTCCAGCTTGTAAGGCATATTAAACTACAAAGAAAACCGTGGGGTGATTTTAACCGTGAAACACGCGAGATGGTTATTGCGATATTGAATGGACGGATACCTAATCCAGGTATAGGAGTTGCGACACATTTTGCCAGCACACTCGTTTACTTAGAGACCGCTCTCAAAAAGAAAAATATCAAGCGTAAAATTTCCCCTGAAGAATGGAGAAACTATACGCTTCAATACGCGCAAGAGCAGAAATGGGAATGGATAGGGGAAAAAGCAAATCTTAACCAAGCCAAAAATGCGTTCTTCTTTCAGCCCAAACTCCGTAATGTTCCCGCAGATGCTGTGAGGATCATACCCCAAAATATGGCCGACCAATTCATGTTCGAGGAGGAACTTGATTCGGTTGATCGGGAACCTGAGTATGAAGATGGGATAGAACCCGAATACATGTTCGAAGGAGAATCATCCCAATACCAAAACATGGAATTTGAATCAGTTGAAGACGGTGAACTATATCCATAAGCTAGAAAGCTGAAGTTGTCACTTGTCAAAAAAGGCCTGATTATAATAACTTACAAGCGCAGCCGTATTCTTCACACCAATCTTCTTCAGAATACTCTTGCGGTGTGAGCGCACAGTTTCAAAACTGATAAAAAGTCGGTCTGAAATTTCTTTGTTAGTCTGACCTTGCATGATAAGGCTAAGTACTTCTACTTCGCGAGTAGAAAGTTTTTCCTGATAAACCGAAGTTTCATACTTTACTTGTTTTCGAAGTTTAAGCAGCGCCAATTGAGGGTCATCTAATTTGGATTGAATGTAAATATCTGTGCTAAGTACATGAACTTTAAGGACGGAAAGTATCTCGCCTATTTTTTTCACCAATTCAAAATCATCACAGCAAGGCTTTCCGGACAAGCAAAAGAAGTCCACCTTCTCCACGAGATGGTTATTAGCATCAAGAAAATCGACAAAAAGCCGTATTGCCATTTTGTTGCTTGATTAAAGCCACAACAAAGACGAAGGCAAATTCCAATTCAACTTGTAGTACTAACTTATCTGACTATACAAATTTTGCATTTTGGCCTCTTTTCAAAATCCCTTTTGAATGTTTCATCATTTGAAATCTTCCTTTCAGGGTCGTAGATAATAAATAGTTTAAATTTCTCTTGCGGGTACTTTGTGATGTCAGCTGCTATGCCATCGGTAATGGCGCTCTTGGTTGTTTTTCCGCGCAAGTATTTGGATTCGATGAAAAGGTTGTATCCATTGAAGGAATGATCGGGAACTGTTTTAGCGACTGAAAACTTTACAACTGGGAATTCCCTTTCATAATCTTTTTGCTCACTCATTAAATATGAATTGATGTAATCATTTAATGAGTTTTCATTTTTGGGCTTTTGAGTATTGAAAGCCTCTGGTATTGCCTTGGTGAGTTTTATAGTGATTTTTTCGACAAACCGCTCTACGGGGTCTTTGAAATATTCTCTGTCGTCAATGAATGTGAAAAATGAATTCGGGATTTTGGGTTTGAGTGGGTCTTCCAGAGTTTTTATTCTCTTGATTGCAATATGGATTTGCTGAAAATGTTTTTTACACAACTGAAAGAGCCTTTCAACTTTTTCTTCCTCAGTTGATCCATCAATGTAATCAACCAGCTCAGAAAGGACTTCCTGCTTGTCGTAATAAAAACTGTTCAATGTCTCATCAGAAAAATTGAGGGCAAGTTTTATATAATCACATAGGTTGGTTTTCGGTTCATCAAGTCGAAATGAATCCTTTGTGATTTCAAAATCATAAACTGCATCATATTTTTCGAGATCGGATGCAAACGCGGCAAATCTTCTGTCAATGCATTGTGAACAGCCACCACAATGAGTAGCATTGGAGTTATTATTAAATTTTTGAAATGTTCTTGTGCAGGTAACAGTTGAATTAATATAGTCGTGTCTTTTGAAATTGTGAATCAAGTAGAAAATATCCGTTTTTGTGTTGAATAAGAAGGGATGCCTTATATTGATTCTTTTCTCCGCTATATGAGAATAGAAGACCTTCAGGTGATGAAGCGTTTTTGGATGGGTTGTCCTGCTTGCTCTGGCGTTAATCAAATCTGCACGCTTGGCGAAATTGATCGAAGTAATTCCATTTTCAAAAACTACTATTTCATCTTCCTTAAAGATTGAAGCAAGAGAGAATGCGACAGAGGTGTAAAGGAAAATCCTTGTCCGTTGCGTTTCTTCTAAGGCTCTATTCTTGACTGTGCAGTGAAATGGATAATATTTTATCCTATTAGGGTAATCTTCCATCAGTCGTTTATGAATCCCTTTTTGCGTTTTTGTTGTTCCCGGATTTGCCCTGTGGCTAACAAGGATAACATCATTGGTTGTGGTTTCTAAAATGTCAAGAACCCCGGCAAGCGAATCAAGGCCACCAGAAAATAAAGCAACGGTTGATTTTCTTTTTATATTGGGATTGATTCCCTCCACATCAAATGCGTTCAATTGGCCAACATCTTGACCGCCACCAACGAAAGTAAAAGTAATGCTGTTATCACCTGAGACATAAAGTAATGCCTCTGAGAGTAACCTGGCTGTTGATGATTGCTTCCAAAATTTTAAATCACGGACTTTAAAAACGAAGTGAAGATTTCTCGCCCAACTGTGATATTCGAGATCATCATTATTTCCCCGCTTTATCATTCTGTCGGCCGCGTAGACGTAGCCTGCAATTTCTAAAAGGTCTTTTATTCTATCTGGAATATGGACACTCAATGCTTCTTTAAAGTGTGGTAATTCTATGTTAACATTGAATGATTTTGAATTGGGATCATATGCTAGTTTGAGAATGCGGGCATCTTCATCTTTGCCTACCCCTTTTGGCAAGGACGCATCACTGCATAAAACAATATGTGTTTTATCATTTCTCAAACTCTGTGTCTCTTATTATCTCGCTGTTTAACTTTTTAAAGCAGTATGAAACAAATGCTTTAATTTTTTCATTGGACGGTGCTTCATCCTTTACATGATTATTATACCAGCCTGCGGAAAAACTTTGAGTAATCTTTGATGTTTCAAAAGCATGTTTTGAAATTTCATCTAAATGACTGTCGAGTTTTTTATTGAAAGTATCTCTGTCGAATAAGTTGTTAATTTTAGCTGATGCTTCCCTTTCCAGAAAATACTTCAAATAGGTGTCAGTGAAATTTGAAAAGAACATTCTTGAAAGTTCGCAGAACCCTCTTGCATCTGAGGCCGGGCTCCACTCGTTAAATGAGTTGCTTTCGGTATCAAATTGGATCTGCTGTTGAATTTTATTTTGCCGTGACCACTGGCTTACTGTTTCGATCAAAGCATGATTTGCGAAAGACGAATATTCCTTTGATTCGCTGTTCTTATTAATGAATTCGCGAATAGCTTTTGAAAGTCCAAGCAGACTGAAATTTTTAGGTAGCTGGATGCCGTGCTTTGCAAGAAACTCGCTCGAGTCTTTTTTTCGTGCTGCCTGAGAGAGTAGGATCAGGAACTTGAAAGCTGATAAGACACCCTTATCAGATTCGATATTCTCGTAACGTTTGATTACGTTTTTCGTGGTTTGGTTTGCAATCTGGGCAATAGTATCACCGTTGGCCGTAAAGTTGGCAACTTTGTCAACTATGATCCTCCATTTTTTGGACTTAGGCAGATATCCTATTCTTTCATGTCCCATGCGTATAGTTGAATAGGTGTTTTATTTTCATCAATTAACAATAAAACCCATCGTGTTTCTCATTTATATAAGAATCACTGATGGGCTCAAGTAAATTTAACTCAAGTTTTGAAATTGTCAAGTGTTAGCCCACCTGTTATTTTCAATGCTTTGTGGCTAAATGACTACACTTTTCTCTCTTGTCCTGTCGAAAGAAATATTCAATGACTCCTCAATCTCACTTCCAGTCCTTAGCTTGATAGTAATGTAAACTCTAAATGTTCCCCAACCACTGGTTTCAAGTTGGAAGCCCGAGCTTCGATCAGAAATTTTTCTAATTGGATCAGGAAAAGTTTCGTGCAATACATATTCCACATACTTTACTCTGTCCAACTCATCATCACTTCCTTCGAGATGAATCTCCCAATCCCAATAACCCTTACCTGCCTCCTCACTTGTTTGAACTATTGTCAATGCCATTTTAAGAGAAGTTTACGATTCTGACCTTAATACTTTCGGATGCGGTCCACTCTGTTTGGCCATCAGTTAATGTAATCTCAATAATGCTATCTTGATCAATGAGTATGTCCCGTATCTCAGCGATAAGCACTTTGGCCATAGGATCCTCGTAAAGATTAGGCTCTCCATTTTGAAGCACCTTACCTCGTTGTCGAATTCTGAACTTTCCTTGCAAGGTTCCGGCAGTGACATGCTGCCTAAAAGTATTTTGCAAAGCATCTGGTCCTATTCTAACATGAATTGTTCCGAGCTTTCCAGATATTTTGTCGGCTGCATCATTTAGGCTCTTCTTTGCGTCCTCAAGGACGTCATCCTTCTTTTTTGTGCCAAACCATAAAAAGCTGACAGCAATGGCAATCAAAAAAGCAGGTAGGTTTCCTCCGAAAGTTTGCTTTTCTATATTGACTTCTATGAGTTTAGAAATCGAGGATGGGTCAATAATTATCATCCCAATAGAGAGCAGCAATAAAATCGCTCCTATGATTACCTGAACCATATTTGATACTCGCAATTTTTTCATTGCTGGAGTTTTTTTAATGAGAAGTGCGATACTTAGGGATATTCAAATAATAAAAGAAACTCCATTTAAACAACAAAAGGCTCCATTAATTATCTATTCAGTCATTTTCCCGTTGCTCGGTTATGCTGGTGTGGCGGTTTGTTGTATGCGATTGGGCAGGTTTGGCTCTTGCCATTGCTTTGGATGTGGGAGGGATGTGAGGCAATGGCATGTGCCAAAAGCATGGGCGAGAATCTCTCCCGGTTGCCGTGCGGTGGGGAGTCCCGACTCTTTATATATACAATGTCGGGTAGTTTTTGTGTCCGTCTTTTTATTTTGTATTTGTCGGAGGTGTCTAACGAAGCTGTGTTTAGTCCACGTGGGAATGGTTTTTTTGAAGAGTGTCCCTCGTTAATTTCTCTTTTTTGTCGGAGGAGAATTTGTCGGTGAGGGCATGGGCGCCAACGTTTGTGTTTATAACGCTTTGGGTGTAGGAGTGTTTGTTAAATGCGCAGCATGACAAACACGACCAGTCCAAAGTGTCCACCGTTACAAATTTAACTTAAGAAATGAGTTTATGTTTAACGATAAACCCAAAGTGGCATAAACACGCTGTTGGGCGCTGTGCCGTTCCACCTCAACTCCTTTTTTGTCCTTTGTTTATAAAGTCTGCTATTTTATTGTCGTCAAGTTTATATTCTTCAATTGTCATTGTGTCCCAATATACTTTTAATATCATTTCAACGCTGTCCTCTACTTTTGCGGGCCAAGCTCCATATTTTGTGTGAAATTTTCCGTCATAATAAACCGTATGTATTGGTACGTTCCATTTGTTTCGAAAAACAATAATTGAACCCTTGTCAAATGAGCAGTCTTTGCATTTCTTTCTTTTAGGTTCAAAAGATTTAGTCTTTGTAAAAGTTGTCGAAAGAATACTATTCATATATCTATTCTCCTTTAATACAGTCCACTCTGTAAACAGTAAGTTGTTAAGTTGAATGCTCTTGAAAAATTTATCTAATGCATAACTATGACAATTTTGTGAACCACTAGTCCGTATTTTATTCATATTAACTGTGTCAGCAGCCGAAGGAATATACGTTGAGTCACGCTTGAATTTTCTAGCTTCTTCTAAATCATATTTTATTCGGGTCGTGTTATTGATTTCAATAATCGAGTCCATCCAATTTATTCTAACTGTAACATTATATTTATAGTTTGTCTGAATAGTGTCCAACGGAAAGTAAAGTGACTGAATTGATTTTATATTGTCCGCTTTTATGTCTTGAGATGTCGCTTGTTGAAATGTCAAAATGAAAATTGTACTTAATACCAATTTATTCATGTGTCTATTTTTTTTAAACGGCATTGCGCCCAACGTTTGTGTATGTGACGTAGCCGGGAATAGGAGGGCTTGGCAATGTAGCGAAGCGGAATGCCAAGACCGACCAGTTGCGACTTGTCCCACGACACAATGTAAATAAAGAAACCGAAAGTATTGAGGACACCGAACCCCGGCTATGGCACATACATTGTGTTGGTAGCTGTTGCGCGCTTGCTCAGTCTCCTTGTTGATACCATCTGTATTTTTTTCCGTCCCAGTAAATTAGTCCACTTGATGATTCTAATTTTTGAAGGAGAATTGCCTCGCCTATGAGCTTTGGTGGTTTTAAGTCGGTGACTCCTTGTCCAACGATTTTCTCATCAGAAACTTCCCAGGCGTCAATCATTGAGTAGTCGTCCATGAGTCTGTCTGGTATTGATTTACCCGCTCCTGCTAAGAAATACTTTTTTGTCGCTGGGTGATAAATTATAATTCCTTTTTTGTCAGTCGCTGACTCAATTACTGCCAAAGCGTAGTCAGTCTTCTTATCTCCGTCAAAGTCACCTCTTAAGTAAAATGGGTTTAAGTCCCGGTTAATTTTGTAGGTCGTCCTAATTTTCTCTTGGTTGTAGAAGTCGTATAAGTCGTCCGGAAGATTTGAGCCAAACACGAATTGAAGTCGTTCCTCTTTTTCCTTTTCTTCTTTTGTCTGTCCCCAACACGTTAATGTCGCGATGGTCAAAATTAAAATTGTCGTCCGTCTTTTCATTTGAACTCTACTTTGTCCGCGCGCAATTGCTACCAACGTTTGTGCATAAGCAGTGGCGGAAATTCGAAGCGCGTCACTGTCACACGACACCAAACGTAATTTGAAAAACTAAACTACAAATTTACACTGAACCCCGCCATTGATTATGCACTTTGTTGTGCGCTGCCCCGTTACACGTTTCTCAAAAAGTCGTTCTCGGAAATTATCTCAATCTCAATCCCCTTCTCAATATATTGAATTGCCTTCGCCTGCTTTGTGCTCATACCGTCTTCACCAACAACTCGATAATCTTGTTCTCCTACGACCAAATAATTTGTCGACTTGTTAAGACCTGTTTGGGCAATTCCACCTATCATAGTAATGACGTCTAAAGCTTCGTCTCTACTCATGTAGGTAAGTGCCCCAGTGAACACCACGTTCTTGCCATAAAATATGCTGTCCGGTTTGTGTAAGCTTGTATCCTCGCTTAATTTTGACCTCTCAATTATTGAATTTACTCTTTGAATTTCAGATGGAGAAAAAGAGTTCTTCAGTAATCTGCCTACTGATACTTTCAGCTTTTCGGCTATCGCGTCAATCGTTACAATTCCAGCTTCTGCGAAAATTTTTAATGTTAGCTCTGCGCAAGCTTTTGAATCCTGTCCCGCTCTGTGATTTCCAAGCTCAATACCATGTTGTCTACACAGTGATTTAAGATTATAAGATGGTAACCCTTTCCATAAACTTCTTGCGAGTAAATAACTACATGCATAATCCATTGTCGGATTCTCAATTGAGTATGAGTACAACGTCCTCCTTAATACTCCAATGTCAAACCTTGCATTATGGGCAATAACAAATTTGTCATTGATAAACGGTTGTATCTCAGTCCACAAATCATTTAGTCCTGGTGCATTCTCAACGTCCTTTGGCTTAATTCCGTGTATTCGAACATTGAAGTCATTAAAGTCGGGATATTGCTTTGGCTTTATTAGCCAAGACTTTGTCTCAAGTATTTTATTATTTTCGACAATTGTCAGACCAATTTCACAAGGGCTGTCAAGATCTGGAGTCGCTGTCTCAAAGTCAATTGTTACAAAGTCCATGGTTAAATCTTTTTAGGGGTTGCGCACAACGTTTGGGTTTGTGCCGGGCGGGGAATAGGAGGGCTTGGCAATGCAGCGAAGCGGAATGCCAAGACCGACCAGTTGCGCCCTGTCCCACGACACAATTTAAATAAAGAAACCGAAAGTTATGAGGACGCCAAACCCCCGCCTGGCACAAACCTGCTGTTGTGGGTCGTTGCCATGTCCTACTTTTTAATTAGGACTCCTTCTATTTTGTCTTTCGGTATCCAAAAGTCCTTTGTCTCTTTATTAATTTGTTTTGCGTTCTGCTTTTCGTTCTTAGTCAACACAAGTGTCATTCGGGTCAAAATTGAGTCAGTTTCAATCTTTTGAATTTCAATGTCATTAATTCTTAAAATCTGTCCCCGTTGATAATTGTATGATTTCAAATACTCTTTGTCGAAATACCAATAGTCAGTCCCTCTCCCCTTAACCTCAATCAAATCAATTTGTCGGTTGTTTAAACTAATCTTAACTGTGTCAGCGAGTCGAGTTTTTTGAATTAAATTGTCCTTTGTCTTTTTTGATTTAAAGTCAATCTTAATTTCTTGTCCAACGTATTTTTCGTCAATTGAGTCAATGGGAATGTATTTAACATTTACTCCTCCTTGTGAAAAAAGGTCTGTGTTGAGTAAAAGAAATGTCGTAAGTACAATTATTGTCCTCATTTTTTTTGGCAATGACCCACAACGTTTGTGTTTCTGCAGTGGTGCCTTTCCGAAGCCGCGTCCTGTCCCCGACACCAAACGTGGAGCGAAGATAAAACTTATGGCTTACACGTCACGGCACCATTGCAGAAACATTTTGTTATGTGTAGGGCGGTTTCGTCCAACTGTTGTATATATATAGAGTCTGTGTCGTTAGTACGAGTCTACTTTGTCCAACGAGTCGAAGTCTACCTACGAGTCCAGGTCAGACGGAACCGTCCTACGTATACAACTCCTTAGCTTATTGTCTGCGTACTGATAATACTTAATAAGACTCCCCTAATTTTATTTACAATTGCTTTATTTTTCTCTATGACACTGTTATTAAACTCTCGTCTAATTGAATTACTTATATATCGTTCATAGTCGCTTTCAATATTAAATAGACTATTTATAATATGTAATTTATTTTGTTTAAAGGGTTCATCGTCAAAAGAGTTATTTATTAATTGTATTATATCTTTTAGAAGAAATCCTACTTTATAGAAGTCTTGGGACAATGTTAGTTCCTGCATTAAGTCTAACTTTTCATTAATTAGTTTGATAGATTCATTAGTTTCCATTTGTACTTGTTTCAATTATATATACACCTTGTTTTAATAATTGAATTTGTTCGGGAAGTGATTTTCCAGCGACCAAATTCGTTTTGTTTAACGAGGGAGGTGTAGGTAAAAGTTCAAACAAGCTCATTAAATAATTTGACTTTATTGCATAGGATGCATTCTCGGCTTCAGTGTGCTTTGCATTTATTATTCCAATTAAATTTCCTTGGCTATCGAACATTGGTCCTCCGCTATTTCCTGGCTGTATCGGAGCTGAAATCTGATATGATGTAACGTCTCCTTTATAACCTGTCTTAGAGCTTATAATTCCAGTATCGTTAAATTTTCACCGCCCCAATATTAAATTGTCTACTCTCCATTCTCCCTTAATTTTCTTGAATGACACAATGGCTTTTCCGTCTGGTTGGGAATACGAAGTGAAGTCCACGTGACCAATAATAGTTTTTTTGTCCACGAGTTCTAAATTTGATAAATCAGCCTTATCTACTGGTTCCATTCCACCTGTCCATTCGTGGGTATTTGAAAAGTCGCACTTTAATTGTTCGTGCTCATCTAATTCGAATTTAACAAAAGAGTCATACGGCACAGTTCTTAAGTTATCCACACAAGGTTTGTAATCATTTACTTTCCTTTCAATAAAGTCGTCACTGAATTTGTATCTCCTTAGTCCGCCTTTGTAATTTTTAAAGTCTAATGTTGTCATTCCGTTATCTAATCGCACAAAACTAGGATTAAAGTCCTTGTTCAATCTCTTCTCCTTAATCATGTCCACGTACCAAGAATAAAATCCTTCAATTTGGTTTTTGATGTCAACCGAGTCTTTTGGCTTTATTTTGGATTGTCCCATAGATGCCAATGGAACAACAAACAGCATCATTAAAATTAATTTATAGAAACTCATCTGTTCAAATTTAATGATGCACAACGACCTGTGTATGAGGCGTGGCGTAATAGGGCGGACAAGGCTAATGAGGAACGAATGCCTTGGCCGACTTTCTCCGCTCGGTCCCACGAACAGAAACGAAATTAAGAAACTAAAACTACAAAGCAACACAACTAAAAAGCCATGCCTTATACACAATGTTGTAGGTAGTGCGTGCACTTTAACTTTTCACCTAAGTGCCGTGCGGTTGAAAAAAAATTGTCTGACGGAGTGCGAGTTATCCTTATCGTCTTAGGTAGTAAAGAAATAGAAAGCACATTACGTTCTTTAAATTTTATTTTCCTTCAATTCGTTTGAATTTCTTTTCCCTTATCCCCTCTCTTATTTCTTTTGTGCGGTTGGAAAGGCACGAATGTCGAAAGCATTCATGTCAATAAAATCAAAATCTGTATGAAGAAATTTCTGCAACGCATTTCCTACAACGCCTGGCTATGAGCCGTTGTTTTGGCCTTTAAAAATAATTAATAAAACAATGGCTCATAGCTTTTGTTGTGTGCTGTGCGCTTCGTCCACCGTCACCTTGTTAAGATGTACGTCATTAACAGTCCATTTGTAACGAGTCCAACTAAATGAGCGTTAAGTCGTCCTTCTTGTTTTTGTTTTCTTGTCATTAAAATTATTATGTCCACCGTGAGCCAAATGAGTCCAGCGGGAATAATTAATAACTCTAACAGAAATGTCAATGGTGGTGTATGTGAGTCTGTAAACCCAAAAATTAGTCCGCAAGCAAGTGCAAGGAGGAATGTCGCGATGTAATAGAACCAAATCTTCTCTGTCCCTTTTTTCATTTCTTTTTTATCTCGTCCATGTAATTTGTCACATGTCCCTAGTCGTCACCGCGCATTGCACACAACGTTTATGTATGTGACGTTGTGGGTTTAAGATTAGTAAATTGTCCCACGACACCAAACGTTGCATGAAAGATAAAACTAAAAACTTAAACCGAGCCCCACAATGGCACATACATTTTGTTGGCAGCTGGGCTGTTTAGCAGAATTTTCAATTCAAAATCTCTCCCCATTGTCGCAATATGTAAAATGAATTAGTAGAATTACTGGGACTTGAAGATTGGAGAGTCTTAAATGTCCTTCCTTCAAATATTTCTGATATTCCATTAAAGTCCTCAAAATACTTAGCTGGTTCAAGTCCATTAAAAAATACCTTCTTTATACTCGGATACTCACGAAAAAAGTTTTTAAAATCATTATGTATTTGGTTTCTTATGTTTCTATCTAAATTACCTCTTCTTTCACAAAACTGTAACACGTCCCATATTGCGATTCCGTTTTCTAAAACGAGTTTCACTTTTTCGGTATAAGCAACGTCAACAAGTTCATCACATCTCCAGTCCGGTTTGCAAATTCTAAAGATTAAGTCCCAAAAAATATTATCGCGATGTCCGTAATACTCTCCCAATTTTAATGATGTGACACTGGGCATTGTCCCAAGTATCAAGACACTTGATTTATCATTAACAATTGGGGCAAACGATTCAATTCTCATATTGCTTAATATGGTGGGGAGCGGGGGGCTCGAACCCCCGGCCCTCTATCCTGATCAGACTAGCCTCTTGTCGTTTCAATGTCCTGTAGTTTGGAGTATGGATCCGTTCTCCCCACGAGGGTTACACCCACAACTACACTCATGATTTTTGTCACCATAGCTTTAGCGTTTTCAGTTAACATCATTGTCACCAATGAAGAGAACGTCACCACTCCAACTACAGACATCGCAAAGTCAACAATCAACGTAACCTTTAAACTCAGGTTCTTTGTCCCTTGTCAGGACTTTATTTTTTTTATTTCGTAGCACTAATCTTTTTTAACAGCCTTGCTGCCAACGTTTGTGTTTATGCAGTGCGGGGAATAGGAGGGCTTAAAAATGAAGCGCAGCGAAATGTTAAGCCCGACCTGCTCCGAACTGTCCCACGTTACAGAACTAAATTAAGAAATTACTTTTAATACCTACACTGAACCCCCGCATTGCATAAACATTTTGTTGCCAGCCGTAGGGTCTTCTCCTCACTTCATTCGTAGCCGTGTCTTTCGTCACCCGTTAATGTTACACCACTCTTCATAAGTCAGTCGTGCGGTGGGGCATTTTTCATTGACTACTTTCTCCACTTACACTACACTGAGCACACTCTTTGCCTGGCTTTGGATGTGGGCTGCAAGTGCGGCCTGGCAATGTGTGTGCGATTTTGAAGCTGTCATTTCACAAGGTCTTACAACACTTTTGGTTTCTTATAAGAAACTTCGGTGTCAATAGTCAATGATAGGTATTTTGTCCTTTGTTTGAAAGTCAGCTCCGTAAATTTTTGGTCGCTTGGTCGCCTGTCAGTTTTGTGTACAACCGAATGGACACCCTAAACACGCATGAGTCTGGTTGTAAGCGATTCGTTTATGATGGGCTTCTACCATTTTCTCCCGAATCTTTTTAAAGTTCACAGTCTTTCTCCCGTAAGCTTCTGCTGGTGTGAGTCCGAATAGTTGGCCGTTTGGTCTTTTGTCGTTGTAGTCAGGAACAACAATCTTTCTCATAATATTTACGAGTTCCGCTTGGTCGTGAATATTTCTTGGGTATAGATAGTCGTATTTGATTATTTTGTTTAAGGACTCTACCATTGAGTTTGATTTCAAAATGTCTCTCAAGGCTACCAATTTATCCACGGGATATTTTTCAAGCAGTGTTTCAACACTTTTGTTATTGTTCTCTGTTCCTCCGTCAACAATCAATTCCGTTTTTTCCTTTTGTTTTGGTTTGAGTCCTGCGTTGATTATTGTTTCCTCAAAAGTCTCTATTCTCACCTTAGCGCAAACTTTGTCCGCCACGCGCCACGAGGTAATGTAACGCGAAAAGTTGTCCATGACCAGATAGATGTAAGAAGTCCTTCCATCTGCCGTTTTAAGTTCAGTTATGTCCGCGTGCCATTTTTCATTTGGTGCACTTGCCCTTAGTCCCTCGTCATAGTTCTTTTTTGGTTTCTTAAACCTTCTCCGTTTTAATCGCATCAGTCTAGCGTACTTGTACCACGTGTTTGGATGAGCTTTTAAAATGGATTCCCTCATTCCGTAATAAGCCACTGAAATAATTGGCCAATGCTGAAACTCCTGGCTTGATAATATTCTGTGCATTTTATGGACTTCCTTTGCAGTCAGCTGTTGCGGATAAGCTGAACTACAAAGCTTGCTGAGTGATTGTCCGCAGCGGAAATAGGATTCCATTGCCCAAATCCTGTATGTGCTTGGACTGATTCCGAAAAGTTTAATCCATCTTTTGATTCCGATAGTTTTCTTTCCGCGCTGAATGGTGTCAACAATTTGATGTTTGAATTGCCGTATTCTCTTTAGGTAATCTTTTCCGGTTCCGATAATGTCCTTTAGCGTTTTATTAATTCTGTAAAATGCCCGGATTGTTCTCAACAATCTCTGGTCTTCCGAAATCTTCTTCATTAACTCATAGAGTTCCTCAATGTTGTCGTTGAGTTCATAGCCTGTGTATTTCTCTGGCGACTCCCGTTTCCATTTACTCACCAAGCTCTTGTGAATTTGTTTCCGGTAAACATCCGGCAATAATCCTTTCATCACGAGATATTTCACTCTCGTGTCGTACGTTTTTCTCTGAACCATGAGTGTGTTAGAACAAAAAAGCCCTAAGGCGTAGGGCTGCTATTAAAAGTTTAAAAAATCTATTTCAGTTTCTTTTTCTTCTTCCCTTCGCTTATTTGGTTTGCATTCAACTTGCTCACAACCTTCTCTCCAGTTTTGGCTTCTATCGCTCTTCTTGCATTTCCGGCTATTGTTCCACCTTGACTGGCAATTACTTTACTTTCATCCAATGTCGTTGGTTTTTTCTTTTTTGAAATCTCGGAGGTTGTTGTCTCTGCCAGCATATTCAAAACCAATTCCAAGTTGGTCATGTGATCGCGAAGGTTTTCCTTTCTTAAGTCTTTATGTTTCTTGTATTCCTTAACGGACTTTCCACTCCATGCTTTGGTGATAATGTCTGTCAGCATGGCAAAGTCCATTCCCTTTTGTACCCCACGTTTTTCCCATTCATCTGTCAATTCCTTTCGTACCTCAATGCTCTTTAGCCGTTGGTTGATCCAGTCTTTGGTATAGCCTTTAGCCAAATACGTTTCCATGGCGCGGTCAAAACTCAATTCAGGGTCTTCGGTTTCTTCAATTCGTTCAGAACCGACCTTTGCTAACCATAATTTGAATGGCTCTGCTTTTGGAGAGGGGATTGATTGGATTATTCTAAACAAGCTTTCCGTACTAGCGGCCTGTATTTTCCGCTTTTTACCATCTGCCGCAGTCATTTCAACTAGGGTACAAATTGTACCCCAGTTGGTAAACAATTCTGGGTCGCGGCTTCTGAGTTTCTTTATGTATTGCTTTATGTCTGCACTGTCAGTCAATATTTCAACTACATCCTGAACAGAAAAATACCATTTCTCCTCGTCCTCATTCCAAGCCGAACGTATTCGTTTACTTTCAAATAATTTTATGTTACTCATAACAATCAATCAAGCCTAATCTTTTGACAAAATACGTAAAATTATCAGGCAGCAGGAATTTTGGCCAAATTCAAAATAGTTTTGATACATTTGAATAAGCCCCTTATTTACTGCGTATGAAGGAATCTGCTCTTATCGAACTATTCAATAAACTCTACTTCTCGAAATCCGAGGACGATATTGAAAAGGTAATCATACAGCATTCCGAAATATTTGATAGTTCAAATTGGACACCACTTGGTCAAAATTATAGTAATTATGGTGTCATTGAAAACCAGCAGTCTAGCCCTATTGCCGCATTAATAGAAAAAATCACAAATTCGATCGATGCCATTTTGATGAGAAAGTGCATTGAGGCAGGAATTGATCCGAAATCAAAAGAGGCTCCACATACTATGGAGGCGGCCATCAAATCATTCTTTAAGGAGTCTGGAAGTTGGGATTTGGCTTCTTTCCGTAAAGCTCAATCTGAAAATCTTCAAATTGTTGCAGACGGCCCGAAACTATCACCCTCACTAGTAGTCTACGATAACGGAGAAGGTCAACATCCAGAAGATTTTGAAAGGAGTTTTCTATCCTTGCTTAGTGGAAATAAAAATGAGATTCATTTTGTTCAAGGTAAGTATAACATGGGAGGCAGTGGTGCAATCGTTTTTTGTGGCAAGAAAAGCTATCAACTAATTGCCTCTAAGAAGTTTGATAAGAAAGGGAACTTCGGATTTACCTTAGTACGTGAACACCCCTTAACAGATGTAGAAAAGCAAACCAAGAAAAATACATGGTATGAGTATTTGAAAATTGAAGGGCAGATACCTTCATTTCAAATTGATAAACTCGATCTAACTCTACATAACCGGAAATTTGAAACAGGTACAATCATTAAGATGTATTCGTATGATTTACCTGCGGGAAGTCGTTCTGTAATTTCACGCGACCTAAATCAAAGCATTAATGAATACTTATTTGAGCCTGCGCTACCTGTACTAACTGTTGACAAAAAAGAACGATATCCTGACGACCGAAATCTGGAAAGACCTCTCTATGGTTTAAAGCGAAGATTGGAGCAGGATGAAAATAAATACGTGGATGATTATTTTTCAGAAGATTTTCGCGATGAGTTATTTGGTAAAAAAGGATTCGCAAGAGTAACGTGTTACGTGTTTAAAAGCAAAGTGGATGGCAAACCGGTTAAGGAAACAAAAGAGACTATTCGCAGAGAATTTTTCAAGAATAACATGTCTGTATTGTTTTCCATTAATGGGCAAGTTCACGGGAACTACTCCTCTGAATTCATTACTCGTTCCCTGAAAATGAATCTTCTAAAGAGTCACTTACTGATTCACGTGGATTGTACCCAAATGGATATTGACTTCCGGAAGGAATTATTCATGGCTTCACGTGATCGATTGAAGGATGGTGAAGAAACGCGGGCTTTACGTGAATTTTTGGCCAAAAAACTTGGGGCTTCGAATGGAAGGCTAGCAGAGTTAGATAAAAAGAGAAAAGACTCTCTAAGTGTTGAAGAGTCTGACACGAAAGAACTCTTAAAATCCTTTACTAAGAACCTGCCATTAAATAGCGATTTAATGAAGTTGCTTAGCCAGACTTTTAAATTGGAGCAGACTGATGATAAAAAGGACAAAAAGGAGGGAACGCCAAAACAAAAAGAAAAGACCGTTAAGGAACCCTTTAAACCACAACGCTTTCCAACTTTCTTTAAATTAAGAATTCCCGAAAGTGGTGGAGTCAAGGCAATCAATATTCCTAGAGGTACGGAGAAAACCCTTCGATTTGATACAGATGTAGAGAACCATTATTTTGACCGAATTGAAGAGCCGGGTGAAATTAAGATTGCCCTTGTTAGCTATAAGACAAATGATAAATCTGGAGGAGATGCACCTGGTAAAGCTGAGACTATTCAAGATATTTTTAATATACACAACTCAAGTCCACAAGATGGTTCAATACGAGTAAGTCTAAATCCGAAAGTTACCGTTCGGGTTGGTGATGAAATGGAAATGAAAGTAACCCTCACAGGTGCAGGTCAGGATTTTGAAGAAATGTTTTGGGCAAAAATTACAGAGCCTGAGCAACCAAAAGAGGAATCTAAAAAGAAAGAGCCGGAGGAAAGTTTACTTGGATTGCCGGAATTTGTTTTGGTACATAAGGAAAAGAAAGATGTAAAGTCGCTTTCATGGGAAGAATTTGAAGAAGCCTCAAACGAAGAGATGAAGTATGAGACGGTGATGTTCCCTATGGCGGAAGGTGATACACTCACTAAGATTTACATTAACATGGACAGTAACGTACTCAAAAATTTTGTGTCCAAGCACAAAAATCCGGGAGAAGAACAAATTGAACTATCTAGGCGTAAGTATATTTCTTCGGTCTATTTCCATACACTTTTTCTTTATACTATTACCAAAAATAGGGGCTATCAAATTTCGAAACCAATAGAGGGGAAATCCGAACCTGAACCTGTAGATGTTGGAACTTACTTGAAAGACATTTTTGATAACTATTACTCTTCGTTTATTCTTAATTTCGGTGGAATGGAAGAGATGATGCAAGGGTTGAGTGAATAGTGAAGAAGCTAAGCTTTAAATCATCTTGTTAATGAATTTTCCATCAATTTTTCTGTCCAAACCATTTTCAGTTTATGCAGTTAATGCATTCAACTGGTTTGAATAAAATAGTAATTCGTTTCTTCGATTCTTTTTATATTGAAGCATATTCAGGATAAGAGAAAATACCTTTTTATTCTTAATGAGAAAATCTGAGTATTTGATTTGACCAATAGGTATATTACCCTGAAATACAAACCAAAGAAGTTTTCCTAATTGAAAAATATCTGACTTATCATCAATTTTACAGTCAAACCATTTTTCAGCCTCCGTGCCTTCGCATAATACTTTATTTGTAACCTCAGGCGAAAGCCAGCCATACGGACCTATCTTTTCACGAAATTCTATTTTGCTTAAATCTTGATCTCTTCTTGCACTAAGCCCTAGATCACCTACCTTCCAAATATTCTTTCCATTTTTTTGTACAAAGAAGATATTGTCAGGTTTTATGTCTCTATGATATAGATTCATTGAATGCAATTGCATTAAGCCATTTGCGATTTCATAGCACAAAACAAGTTTTTGATTAACAGGAATCACATTTTTTTGCAGAAAACTTGACAAGTCGAATGAAGCTTTCTCCATTACATAGAATCTGAATTTGAAATCCCCAATTGACTTTTCCCCATCAAAAATTATTTCAACTACATTGGAAAAACCTTTCTGCTTTGCTTCATTGAGTGCATTAATCTCATTGTCGAAACGAATGTTTTGTTTTATGTCGAAAGCGTCAGATGAGTTTGATGGAAACCTTAGGAATTTGATTGCATACTCCTGCTGCGTATTAGAATCAGTTAATTTAAATACCGAAGAATTACCTCCTTTGCTTTTTTTATGATTCTTACTAAGATAATCAAGGTAATAAAAATCTTTTCCTTCTTTAATAATATTTCTATTATCAAATTTCTTAGTAGATAGCAAAATATTCCCGCCTTTGTATTGCATGCTACCCTTCTATAAATTTGGCCTTAATATTATCAGGCTTCAATGTGAGGTACTTACCAACCTTAATCGTATCGTCTTCTTTTAGATGATAGTATTTTATAAGAGCCCGCTGAATTTGATTTGGCTCTTCAGCTTCGTTAAGCAATAGCGAGGTGAAAAAATCTAAACGATCTTGCCTGGCACTTTTCGAGTTAGATTGCGATACACATCTGTAAGCGTAGTATTGTAATGGTTCACACTTTTCGTTAGACGGGCTTATGTCCTGTTGAATTTTTACAAGCAATGAAAAGAATCTTTCAAAACTTGTTCTCTTTATTGAAATGTTATTTAGAATGAACCCAAAAAGAGTATAAAAATCATTCTTTTGTGCATAGCGTGTTTCTTTAAAATCAAATTTTTCCGATAAATCAGTACAAACCAAAAGAACCTCTTCAAAGGATGATTTTAAAGCATTCAACTCCTTTGTTGTTATATCTTGATTTTCTTCGTAAAGCCTTTTAATGTTGTTCTTCTTGTCACCAATGCCATATACTATTTGAGCAATAAGTTCCTCAACAAATTCTCTATCAATCATTCTCTCCTCCTGCTTGTCGGTAAAGATTCCTAATTGTTTAAATGACTCTAATTCAGTTAAGCCTTCAACAAGTTTTAGAATTTTAGTATCAAAATACTTGGATTTAGTGAGTTCGGGTTTATTCACTCGCAGGCCTGAATTGTTCACCTTAACATAAAATGAACGAATTTCTTCTTCTGTAACTTCTTTGCTTAATATTACTATTGGGATCAAGTATTCAAGAAAATCCTTTTCGTTATTAAAGAAATTTCTTTGAAAATCAGAAATTTCTTTCGAGAGATATGCTAAAATAGCTCTTGTTCTTTGCTGCCCATCTGCAACATCATAAAGGTTCTTATTCTTTTTATGAAAGAAAAAGTTAGGAATCGGCATCCCTTCTTTGATAGAAGAGATTAATTGCTCTTGTCCTTTCTCCGTCCATATGTCATTTCTTTGATATGGTGGATTTAGATTTAAATGACCTTTTGCATGAACGGAAATAAGCTTTCTAATAGTCCATGTTTCAATAATAAACCTCATTTATTTCTTTATTTATGTCATATAAAGCAGGCTGCGCAACCACTACTTTCTGTACTGTCCAAAATATCCAAAAGAAAGGGCGAACCATTAGAGTTTGCTTTCTCCTTTCTTTGGAGGTGATCACTTTTAATTTGATGCATCCTGTCAGGCTTGATTAAATCAAATAGAGTTTCGTCTTGATTCCAGGTAAATCCTTCTTTTTCGTTTTCATACTTAATGGCTTTCTTAAACAAATCAGGATGCTGTTCATATAACCATATCCATTCTATCTTTTGTTGGAAGAAGCAAAAGTAACACCCAGAGCGGCTACGGGCATAGTCCCCTTTTTGCCCATCCAGTTCAAATTCAACTTTGTTATAATAAGCGGGAACGCCAACTCCGCTCTTTTCCAGTAAGTCAAAAATATCTTTGCGAACAAGGACCTCTTCATTATTAAGTAACGGAAAGTCTTCTTCCTTTGCCAAAGGGTATTCAGTATTCTTTAGAAAATTAAATACGGCATGATTGAATTCCACTACACCTAAATCGAGCAACTTGCTCAGTTTTTCTTGTGTTCGTTTTCTGTTATAGTCGTAGTTACGATCCTTTAGTAACAAGGGTTCTTCTATTCGTATATTGACCTTGTCCAACTTTTTACCTTTTATTACTGCACTAAAACAATTGGCTAAAACTGATCTGTTGTCATCACTTAACACTAAAGAGATTACATCTTCGCTCCAAATGTTTTTACGGAAAGGGAAAATGGATTGAATACTCTTCTTTGTGGAAATGTAGCCTTCTCTGTCCTCATCACCACGAATACCGACATACGAAGCTACTGGGTCTGTTCCAACAAATTTTTCGAAAGGTTCAAGCTTCATTTTTTTTGTACACCATCGTGCAACCGATGATGGCAAATAACCTCGATAAGCTTTAAAGTAAAAATCAAAAGGGTCTTCACCGGAGTTTTTTGCTTCCTCTGACTGTAAAGTAACAATATCTCTACCTAAATAACTTTTTAGGCTCTCGATTAGCTGATAGGTCTCATCTAACTCTTTACCTGTATCGCAGTAATAGTAAAGTATGTCTAATTGAGGGTATTTTTCGCGCATGTAAATCGCCAATGCTGCACTATCCTTCCCGCCCGAAATTCCCAATACATGCTTTATATTACTCATTACTTCAATTGATCTTTTAATAATTGACTCAAGATAGCAAGGTTTACTCTTCTGTCTTTGCCCAATAGCTTCTTTATCTCTAATGTTTGCTTTCTTATTTCTTCCTTCTTACCAGTGGGCACTCGAATTATGTTTTTTGATAGTCCCTCGCTCGTGGTCAAGTCAAGCTTAATTAATTCTTCTTGATCATTTTGCTGATGAGCCGACAATTCACTTAAATTATCCATTTCCTGCACCATAAACAAAAGTCTGTCTTTCAAAATCTCTTCGTCCTCATCTCTCAATGTTTCCAGAGTCTTTCCAATGACAGCATGTACAATTGAAGCGATCCATGATTTCCGATCATCTAGTGGGGAATTGATTCGCATTAAGAAAGATTTTTGCTTCGCTAGCAACTGATGTTCCTTAAGGCCTGAATAGCGACTTTGAAGTGTTTCTTTATAAGCAGGGAATTTGATCTTCTTATTCCCCATAATTTCTGAAACAATGAACAACTCAATTCGATCTGTAAGTTCATCTACGGCAATTCTTAATTCGCGAATTGCGCCTTGAAGATTTGCAATGTAATTCTCTAGAGATTCCTTAGAAGCAGACAAATGCTTAATGTCGGTTTTGAGTGCCTTTGGGAAATCCTCAAAGAAAACTCTTTCAGGGTCTTGCGAATTTTCAATTGCCTTCCGAATAGCTAGCGTCTCCGGGCTAAGTCGACTGGTTTTTTTGGAATAGTCTGGTAGTTGCTTATATAAAACTAAAAATGGTCGGATGCTTTCAATGAAAGAATGATTTGATACTTTCTTGGATTTGCCCAATTGTAAAAACTCACGATAACGATTATACAAATTGAGTTTTACGCCTCTTACATCAAATGTTTTGATTGTAAATTCTTTGGTGTTTCTATTGAGCAAATAAAGGATAGTGTCATTCATTTCAGGAATATATCCTTGATCACCAAAAAGAGCAAAGTCATCTCGCTTGATAAATAGGAAGGAAGGAATCCAAAATTCTAAAAAGCCTTGCTTCATCTTAAAAGGCCGCTGACTTAGTTGATCAAAGAAATCACTGACAGGTCGTCTTTCAGATTTGCAACTTTCGAGAAACTCTTCGCTCGCTGTCCACAAGTCATCGAATGGTGAGTTAGTTGGACTTTCGACAAAATCCCATTCAGTTTTACTTCGAATGTGCAGTTTTGTTTCCCTCAATAAGGTAATGTAAATGGTTTTTTCAGGTGGAAAGCTTTCTTTTTCAATTCCAAGATTTTCCTGCTCGTTTGCCCTCACAAGTGCGGCAAAGAAATTTTTCCTCGCACCATGAATAGCTCCGGAAATCGTGTGCTTATTAATCAATTCGTTTCTGTATATAGGTGTTTTGAAATATACATCTTCCGAAATAATACTTAGCTGTTTATTTAATTCCGCTCGGCTAGAGATTCGAGTTTGTCTGCCTTTATAAAGCCATGAAACGTCTGCTGAATAAAGTGCATCCCAAACAAAGTGACTTAATAGTTGTCTTTGAGAAGAGAGAATATTTTCTAGTTCACGTTTTGCAACTCTATCATCCGAATTCTTGGAAATTACCAGTTGGGTTTTTTCTATATCAAAGATTGTATCCCTTATTTGTTTGGCATTATTGAAATATCCAAAAAGAATTGCCTCTTCACATTTTTTGGAATACGATGCTAATTCTTTTAAATCAATTTTTGGATTAAGGATCAAATTAACGTAGCCATCAATTTCACCTATTGGTTGTTTAAAGGAGAGGGAGTCGTTAATATCGAAGCCAAAGAAGCGCGGAGTTCCATTTTTATAAGAAATCGCTTTGGCAGAAATGAAAGGAAAGTCAAAATGATCCTTTAATTTTTTTGCTAGATCAATTTCATCTGAAATTTCCTTTGCCGCATGAAGTAGTTCTTCCTCAATGTTAACATCCGTTCCTTCAAAGATTTTGAAGCACTGATTATATTTAGCGAAGTATATTACTTGTAACTTTTCAAGTTGATCAACGGTGCTTTTTACATTTCCATTTTCTCCGATAAGTTCAAAGTAAGTTCTTAAGAATTGCCTATCGATCTTAGCAGCCTTACTTCCAAATAGTTTCAAAAGACCAACTGCCTTAATGATCTTAACTGAAAGGTCAGAATCCTCAATGTGACTTTCGCAACGTTGAATAGCGTCTCGAATGCTTGCCCAGGCAGTGTAGTCGGCATTGTTACTTGTTGTCAAATACGAGTAGTACTCATTGAACAGATAGTCGTACACTTCCGGCAGGCCAAATACTTTCTTTTGAGCAAGCTTTTCTATTTCCAGAAATGTGAATAGTGAACGTTCATTTTGACCGTACCGCTGAAGTGCTTTTGTTAGGGCGTAAGCTGAGATGAAGTCTAGCGGGAAAAGTGAATCCCCTAACTCTTTAATCAATGAAGTATCTACAGAAAGTAAGTAGTGTTTCTGTTCTAACTTCAAAATTGAGACAGCTATGCCTCTATTCTTTCCTTTGCTTTTAAGAGTCTTAGATGCAAGGATAAGTAGTTGTTCAACGGGTTCATTAAAAGTGATTTCCTTAAGTCGCCCTTTCACCTTTTTCCATTCCTGTCGTTGTGCCTCGCTTAATTCTATTGTTGAATAAGCCTCAAAATTCTGGTGAAGTGTTGTTATCAGAAGAATATTGCGATCCGTGTCATTTACAAATTCTGCTAGCTGTTGGATAAAATAGAGTTCTCGATCAGGGTCAAATTTGGCAGCGTACTCAAGAAATTTTCCGAACTCGTCAATGGCTATGACAAGTAACCCATTTTTCGATCTTACCTTTTCGTATTCTTGAAAAAGGGTATCGAAAATTTTCTGATTACCCTTAAGTGAGTTTTTTACTTCTAGCTCCTCAGCGAAATGCTCGATTAAGGATTGATGAACGCCAACGAAGTTTATAATTCTTACTGGTCCATTTGTTAAGAAGCCTTCTCCGAAAAAATGTTTCTTACTTTGAAGTGTTTGCTGTAGTGCCCAAAGAAATGATGACTTTCCCGTTCCGTAAGAACCAATTAAAGTAAATGCATGAACTCCTTTCTTATATGCATCTGTAATTTGTAACGCAACCCGCTCTGCATTGGGGGTTACAATGTAGGAGAGGTCTTTTTTTGCGTCTCGGATTATATTTACAGAAGGGCTAAAACTAGCTGGCATAATATTTCACTAAGACGTCTTTAATTGGATTGAGTTTCTTTTTGAATTGAAGTTCACGGATACCCGCTTCATTCTTAAAAACAATTTCTTTTGGGTAGAGGTTAGTTAGTTCTTCAAGTTTCTCCATTAATCCCTCACGATTCAATGCGAAAATTGAACCGACACTATTTCTCTCGTTATATAACTTGTCAAAGTTTATTGAATCGCCTTCCTGATTTTCTAGAATAGCGTAAAGAATAATTTGAGCTGGTATTTCTGGTCTTCTCTTACTCTCAATTACGAGAGCATCATTTTTAGCACTCGTCTTCTTTGAGGTTAGTAATCCCAATTCAGTTAATATGCCCGAGTAGCTATCCTCAATTTCAGATTTACTTGAAGCTGACACAGCATAGGTATTTTTAAAGACGGAATAATCTTTCGAGAGTGTTGCTTCACTGAACTTGCCAAAGTTTGATACAATTGAATAGAAGTGCTTCTCTTCGAATTCCGGCTTTGTCTTTCTTAGTTCGTTAAAGATGATATTAAATATTGAAGCCGTTCCAGCCTTGGTAAGTTGGAAATGGAGTAACCATAAAGTCCCTTCATTTTCCAAATATGGATCCCAACCCTTACTGGAGAAAATCATCCTAGCCAATTCACTTGGCTTTTCAGTCTCATTCAAAAGCCCAAACGCCTTTAGCCAATAACGGATTGCTGTGACCATGTTTTTACCAACCCCAAGGTCAATTACAGCAGATTCATTTGAAAACTTCTTACCAGCTTCAACGAAGTCAAACCCTTTTTTTAGCCATAATTGCCTACAATGAAATGATTCGTGTCCGGAAAATTGAAATTTATCTACAGTAGTTTTCATTCTCTCCAAAGGTATAAATCAATGACATCATTTTCGGGCTTTTGACACAAAAACCATTCAATTTAACTGAATAACTTCTTAGTTGGCGGGTGGGGATTTGGCTCTTGCCATAGCTTTGGTGTCGCGGTGGGTTTGGGCGGCTATGGCATGTGCCAAATGAAGCGGGGACTTCGGAGGAGAATCTTTTTAAAAATGCGAAGGGTCGGACGTTACTTTTCTTATTTGTCCAACGTCAATTGCTCCAGAGTCCAAGTTGTCACCAGGCCACTCACTTGTCAATGTGGTGAATCTTTATCAGTAAAGTGTCACACGTTAATAGGTAAACTATTTTGTCCGACCCTATGGCTGGCAACGTTGGTGTATAAAACGTAGCGCGGTCTAGGAGCTAAAGCCAAATGACGAAGGAATGGCTTTAGCGACCTGCTCCGTTCTGTCCCACGACACCGAACGAAATTAAGAAACGAAAACTACAATGCAACACTGAACCAGCGCTATGTTTTATACACGCTGTTGGCAGCTGGCCATTTCATCCACCTCTAGTTCAATCTATAAGGTTGAAATATAAAGCACCTATCATTAAAACAAGAAGTCCTACAAGAATTCCTTCTTTGGCCTTTGCCAAAGTTGGAGCTTATGCCATCCCACCTGTAGCAATCTTGATAATTAAAAAAAATAGAACCAACATTGTCAAGAGACCCGCTATTGCTAACTTTCTATGTTGACTTTTTATACCAACTAATAAGAAAGATATCGATAAAAGAAATAGGAATAAGGCTAAACCGGCATATGCTAAATATAAAAACATAATACTAAGAGGGAATATGATCCATCCCGCAAAAGCAAATTTGTTTTTGCTCTTGTCCCCGACCTTGATGGGCTCATAAGACGTTTCTTTTATCGACATTTCAGGATCAACTTCTCTATATTCAACTATGCTTTTCTTCTCCAACTCTTTTATTAGTTCCGGGTTATAACCTCCAATGGGGAGAACAACTCGATATATTTCACTAAGATCAATTTGCCCTCCTTCAATAAACAGCACATTTGCTGTTCTGCCCATTATCTTTGTCTCGATTACCGAGCCATCTTTCTTTATTATTCGCACTTGATCTTTGTCTATAGGTAAGAAACTTGTATCAATCGCAATATTATTCGCTTCTGTTTTTAGAAAGTAAGGCTTAGAATCTTTTTTAGGCAGCGAAATCTCTTTGTTTGATTGAGCAAAAAGGTAATTTGATGTGCTGGCTACGAATGTCTCCTCTAGAGTGAGTTTTGACATATTTGGTTTCGTTTGAGGGGTTATACTTTTGGTGGGGTAATGATCGAAGTAGTAAGCATACTTCGGAGATGAACAAGCTACGAGCATTGCAATGGTCATCAAGATCAATGAAAGCTTTTTCATGGTTTCCGAATAAAAATAATATTAAATTAATTGAAACCATAATCGCAATGGTTAAAATGGTGACTAAAAAAGGTGCGACCCTGCCCACTATTAGCAGTGGTCCATTTCGTTCACCGTGACGTAATGGTCAGTCCTTATTTGTATTTTATTTTTAAAGTTCACCAGGTACAAGAATCTATGTCGATGTACACAAAAATGTCGTGTACTGTTCTCTAATATTTTGTCGACCCGGAACTCTCAGCGTACACATGTCTAAGACAAATTACATCACTCTCCGCGGACAATTCTCTTTGTATTAGTCGTCCGTAAAATTCTCCACGGACTAAAACCTTTATTACTTGGTCAAATTCTCCGCGTACAAGAGCTTTTGTCTATAATCAAAAACTGTCCCTGTAAAATTTGTCGACCGAAATTGTCAGCGGAAACGAATGTTAAATGTCATTGCCAAAACTCTCCGCGGAAAAAATGGCTTGCTGCCAACGTGCGTGTTTATTCAGTGCCGGGAATAGGAGGGCTTGGTAAATGAGCGAAGCGAATGCCAAGCCCGACCAGTTGCGACCTGTCCCACGTGACAAATGTAACTATTGAAACCAGAACTTAATGAGGACGCCAAACCCCGGCATTGAATAAACACATTGTTGGCGGTTGTTGGGCGTTCGTAATGGTCAGCCGTTCTCTTTTATCTTCTCAGTCGTTTGATTTTAAGTCCACGAGTTGTCCACTGTCAACGAAGCCCAACTCCTTTTTTTTGAATCTGTTTTCTGTTTTATCATTTCAAATTGTCAGCGGGCTTGACTCTTGTCCACCGTGATAAAATTGTCTGCGGGCTCATATTAAATTTTTGAGTCCTTAGTTTTTCTTATTTTTTCTTTGCTGTCAGCGAACACAAATTTCTCAACTGAGTCGAGATTGTCAACGGGGAAAAGTCCACTTGCATTTTTCTTTTATGTCGACCGAATTTGTCGGTTTACTGTAATCTGTCCACGAGCCAGCCCAATAACCGCCAACGTCAGTGTATAAAACGTAGCGCGGTTTAGGAGCTAAAGCCAAATGACGAAGGAATGGCTTTAGCGACCTGCTGCGTTTTGTCCCACGACACCGAACGAAATTAAGAAACGGAAACTACAATGCAACACCGAACCAGCGCTATGTTTTATACACATTGTTAGCGCCTGTTCATTTTATCTCATAAACTATTATCACGTAGTCGGTAAAGGTCATTTCTTCAATGTCAAACCCTAATGAGCTAGTTGGAACACCGTAAGATTCTTTCAATTGCATGTTTAACCCTAATCCATTGTACGTACCATAGTCGTCAACAGTAAATGTCCCGTATTTAATTATTTTGATTTTTATAATTTGCTGATTAGAGTTTTCAGCAATTAGTTTTGCTTTCTGTTTTGCATCGTTTAGTGCCTTTTTAATTAATTTATTCTGTAGTTTTTCTCGTAAATTATCGGATACGGTAAAATGAAAACTAAATTGTGCTTCAACAGGGCTTTTTGTGAATGAGTCAATTAGTTTAGAAATATTTGATTTTGTGTTTTCAAACTCGATTGATAAGCCTTGGCTTCCTACAAATCCGCTGTCATAGTCATTGCCGTTTCTATAGATTTTATTTTCACGCACTTGAAAGTTATTAGTTTTTATTTCATCTCTTTTGAAACCTAATCTCTCAAGATGGACAAAAAGCTTTTCCGTATCTGAGGTCAATGCAGAAATCGTTGTCCCAAAATCTTTTTGAATTGTTGTCACGGTGGCAGAAATAACTCCCAAGTCTGGTTGGCTTTTGAGTCGTCCGTAACCTCTGACTTCAAGTTCTTGAGTTGTCTGTCCGTAAAGTCGTCCGGTTAGTATAAGTAGTCCAAAAAGTAGTAATCTCATAATTTGTATTTCTTAAATTAATCCAATTGCATCCAATAAGTCACACTGTCCAAAAATGAATTGGCGCTAACGTTTGAGTTTATGCAGTGCGGGGAATAGGAGGGCTTAAAAATGTAGCGCAGCGAAATGTTAAGCCCGACCTGCTCCGAACTGTCCCCCGTTACTGAACGAAATTAAGAAATTACTTTTAATACTTACACTGAACCCCCGCATTGCATAAACTTTTTGTTGGTGGCTGGCGCTTAGTCCCACTCTTAATTTTGAAATCTGTAACAGTCGAATGGTATGTCGTCATTGATGTCCCGTGTCAAATTTACTGTCACAGGAAATTGCCAGTCAAGTCGTTTTGGCTCTAAGTAGTCGGGTAGGTTTATTTGAATATTTTCACCATTCATTTTAATAAACTTCTCCGTCACGATTGCTGTAATTTTATTACCAAGTTCCGATTTGTCTAAATTCAATAACCATTTCAGTTGGTAGTAGTCGCAGAAAATATTTGTATAAACTGGTTGGTCGTAATTCTGTCCTTCAAACATTACATTGGTAGCAATTGTGATTTCGCCTGGATTAAGAATTATTATTGATTCTAGTCCTAAATATTTTGTAGTCATTCCTTTTCAACTAGTTCAGGATTTTTTTGAAACCCTAATTCCCAAAAATACATATCAACTATTTTCATTAGAGGATAGTGAATTCCATCTTTATTAATCTTTGCTTTCACTTCTTCAAATGCCGGACGATTATTGTCTATAAAGGCGAAAAGACTTCTTAGCGATTTTTCGTTAAATGATTTTCCAATTTTAGTATCTGTTATTTCATCAAAGCCAATTCTTAATAATCTGTCGTAAGCTGGAACACAACCAAGAGTGCCAAGCAATATTTTTGTTACCAATGTATCCGTTGCAGAGACTTTGTATTTCTTATCTCCGCCTTTTGTTGGTCTAAAGTATTCTATTTTTTCATAATTTTTCTTAATGTCCTCCTTTGCTTGAAGTATTAAGTCAATTTGACTTTCGTCAATTTCATTATCAGCACTGCAATGAATCCTTTTATACTTTTGAATTATTTTGACCGTGTCAATATGGATTTTATAATCTTTCCACAAAAGTCCGCTTGAACCTCTGTACATTCCCCAACTTGCCAAATAAAATGCTAGTTGCAGACTTAAGTAATCTAAATCATTAGAGTGTGTTGTACTTTGAAAAGCATTAAAACAATGCTCCCACGACATGAACCTGTGATTTTGGTATTTTCTTAAATTATTGTAAAAGTTCTCAACTGTGTCAATAATCCGTTTTCTCTTTTGAATTTCCTCAGCTCTGTCAGAGTGAAGCAACCCTTGGTAAAGAGGAAGTTCTCTTTCAAGTTCTCCAGTAGTTTTTTTCTTAAAAAAAGTTGCCTTATTCTGCTCTGGATTTTTAGATATATCTCTGTCCATGGTGCATTATTTTTTATTTGTCTGTCCTCTTAGGTGGGAGAATATGTTTTAGCGCTTGCCACCAACGTTTGTGTTTCTGCAGTGGTGCCTTATAGAAGCCGCGTCCTGTCCCACGAAACCAAACGTGAAACGAAGATAAAACTTTAAATTAACTCGTCACGGCACCATTGCAGAAACATTTTGTTGGCAGTAGTGCCCTTAGTCCACTCTTTTTATGTTACACTACTGTCAACCGTTGTTAGTTGGGATTTATTTTTAATTGTGTCCCACGTTTTTCTTTTTCAGTCTTTGTCGTTCAGGAGAATTTGTCGGGTTACAATGAGTGCGGTGGGGGCAACCGTACTCAATTTGTCGGGTTGCTTTGCCTACTCTCTCCAATATTGGTGCGCGGGGGCGGCACTCTTGGCAAAGGCTTTGGGTTGCGGGATGGAAGGTGCGGCCTTTGGCAAGTGTGCTGCTTGCGGTGGCTTCACTGTCGGGTTAGATGAAATTCAGGTCGTGTGTTTTGTCGGTTTACCTGCTCTTTTCATGAGTCCGGAAGTCGGGTGTTATTGTCTGTTTACGATATTTTATTTGGTAGGTGCTTCTTTTTATTTAATGGGTCGGAGTTTCTTCAATCATGTCGCGAGGTTTAACATTTTGTAAGCGAGTTTTAATTTGTCATGCGTGAATTACATAATGACAAAAGCAATAATATATTTGACAGACACGAGTTTTAACATTTAGTATGCTCTAATGTATTTGACAGAAGCTCTAAAATAAAAACAGGACGCTCTCTTTTAAAAACGTCCTGCTTACTTTAAAATTCAGGGAGGGAGTTTCTTAATCTCCGCTCGGTCTTGTAAACCGTAGTCCACTCACTTGTTTGTACTGGGGGCTTGTTGCTCCGAATACAGACTTCACATATTGTTTTACGTCCATTGCTACGTCTACCATTCCGGTCAATTCTCCATAGAGCAATTTGTCCCGATTGATGCGAGCATTGCTAACAGCAGTCAAACCATTAACAACTGCTGTGTTCTTCGTTTTCATATCGGCAATCTGAGTGTTGAGGGTTGCCACTTTTAATTCATTTTCATTAGGTATGTACTTTGGCTCCGCAGTTAAGAGCGCAATTAGTTGCGCGAAATGGTCAACGAGTTTATCATAACTCTGTTGAGAAGTTGAGGCAGTTTTAACGGGTTCTGCACCCGCTGCCAATGCCTGTGCATCGGGCACAACTACGGCTTTTGCCCTTCTGCCCTGTATTTTATTCACTATTGTTCGGGCATCGTCCACTGTTTGACCGGTGGCATCGGTGGCTGCCAAAGCATTGATAATTTTTGTTGCCAATGGCTTTAGTGGAACGAAAGCCAACTCTCTTGCATTGGTGGAGTTGTCGTAAGCGGTCTTGGCTGTCTTAACAGTTTGCAATGCTGTTTGCGCTCCGGTTAGTTGTGGGTTTAGTGCAGTGAGTTTCAAAATTGCTTTTGAAGGATTGTAAGTTGCTCCATACCCTGTGCAAAAGCTAATCAGGTCTTCGAATGTGGCTACATTTTTCGCGTGTCCGGTTTCAATTGTGGATGGCATTTTTGTATTGAGTTTAGTTTATTTTGAAGAAATCTTATACCCATAGCACCACTGTGCAAAAGGTAAACAGAATAGGTGAAATATATTTGCGGAATATTTTATTATGCATTCAATTGAGCGTAAGGTTTATAGAAAAGAAGAAACAATAATCCTCCCGATATAAGCACGATTGATGAAACGAGTATTGGAGATTCGGGAGATAAACTGCCGGCAATATAACCGGCTAATATGGGGGGAATGGATAGAGCCAGTCCCTGAATACTTGCGGTTATCCCTAAAATTTCTCCTTGAATTTCCCCATTAACTGATCGACTTATTAAACCCGGGGTAAAACTTTGTGAAAGAGCTATAAAAGGGGCACAGAAAAATCCTATTAAATATAATTCGATTGGTGCTGTGCTGAAAAAAAATAAAAGAATCGTAATTCCAGCACCTAAATAAGAAACCTTAAGGATAGCGTATTCACTAAATTTCTTACTTAGCCACTTGGCAAGAAAAATTTGAGATAGTGCTGCGCAGATTCCTATGAAAGTGAACCAATTTCCAAGATTTCCCTGTGTGTAATTAAATTTATGAATCATAAGTACACTAATAAATGTCAAAAAGAAGGCATACCCCAACTGAAACAAAAAATGAGAGGAAAAATTGATGCGCAGATGTGAGATTGAGTATGCCTTCAAAATATTTGTAAATCCTTTATACCAAATTATTTTGATATCCTTATTTAGATAGGTATGAGTTTCTGGAAAAAATATTATTACGGAAATAAAATTGAGAAAACTCAATATCGTTGCAAACCAAAATGGTGTGGTCGAATCAAACCAACTTAAAATTGCTGGGTCGGATAATTTGCCGCCTATGATTGGACCAAAAATTACTCCCATCCCCATTGCTCCACCTATAAAAGCGAAACTCTTTGCCCGATTTTCAGGTAATGTAATATCAGCAACAGCAGCTTGGGCTACAGCAATATTACCTCCTGTCAGTCCCGCAAATGCTCTTGAAATAAAAAGAAGAGGGATGTTTCTTGTAATCAAACCAAATGCGAAAATGATGTAGGACAAACAAGTGCCGAAAATCGAAAAGGCGAGAATTTTTTTTCTTCCATACCTGTCGGACAACTGACCTAATATTGGTGTGGTCAAAAACTGCATAAAAGGAAATATGGCGAGAAGGTAGCCGAGCAGTATGTAGCCTGAAGTAATCGACATTCCTTTCGGCAATAAATAAAATGCGGAGTTCGGATTGGCAAGCAACTGGGGAACAATTGGGATTAACATTGCAAATCCTATTAAATCAATAAACAGTGTAAAAAATATTAACAATATGGTTTTCTTTGATATCATTGCTTTTATTTCCTTTCGGGGCTTGTTTTAGTTCGTTGTTTTATTTCTATTTATCTAAGCTGAAAGGTCCTGATCCGAAATATGAAATGAGCAATGCAGCGCCAGCCAGTGCAAGATTTCTCATAAATATTGATTTTTGAAGTTGTTGCATCCCTGGGTCGGTAATAGTCCAGAAATCATGCATCATAATTGTGGCCGGAATCAAAAATGCTATTATTAGCAATGCTCCAATTTTTACTTTATAACCGAGTATGATGCTTAGCGCACCAAGAAAAGCCATTAACCCTGCAGCAGGAACAAGAATAGTTGCCCAAGGCACACCTTTTGAAGCGGCTGATTCAATGGTTCGGTTTGAGAAATGCCACAAAGGTGACATTAAGAAAATGATGGAGAATAAAATCCTCCCTATCAATGGAATGTAATTCATATTGTTGTTGTCAGTGATTATAGTGCTGACGCTGCACTTTTTATTGTTTGTTTAATGTTCTATAACCGATTGTATTTAGCAATCGGTTGTAAACAAACAATAAATGCTCCACATTTGCAAGTGGTTGTAAAACACAATCGGTATTTATCTAACTGTCAATAAAATGGATAGCAAATCAAAATGTCCTGTAAATCAGTCATTAGAGGTTTTTGGGGATAGGTGGTCTCTTTTGATCATCCGGGATTTGATGTTTAGCGAAAAGAGGTCGTATCGGGAATTCTTGAACTCGGATGAAAAGATTGCCACAAACATATTAGGTTCCAGACTTGATATGTTAGAGAAAGAAGGCATTGTAGTCAAAATGAAAGACCCTACTCATAAGCAGAGAATAATTTATGCATTAACTGAGAAAGGCATTGACCTATTACCCATTATCATTGAAATTGGCTGCTGGGGAGTAAAATATAAACCTGTCACATCTAAGCAAAAATTCCGTGCCAAAGAACTTAAAGACACTGGTGAAAAATTGCTGAAGGAAATGAAACGGGAGTTATTGAAGAAAGTCGATCTTTAATTTTTTTGTAGGCGAGGAGATTTGGCTCTTGCCATAGCTTTGGTGGCGCAGTGGGTTTGTGCGGCTATGGCATGTGCCAAAAGCGTTGGCGAGACTCTCTCACGGTTGCCGTGCGGTGGGAAGTCCGACTCTTTATATATATAGAGTGTCGGTTGTTTTTTATGTCCCCCGTCTTTTGATTTTGTATTTAGTCTGAAGTGTCGTTACGAAGCTGCGGTTAGTCCCCGTGGGAGAGTGTCGTTTGAAAGAAAATCAGTCGTCTTTTTTGTTTTTAGTCCCTCGTCTTTTTGTCGGGAAGGGCATTACTGCCAACGTTTGTGTTTAAGTAGTTGCGGGTATAGGAAGGTTTAAAAATGTAGCGCAGCGAAATGTTAAACCTGACCTGCCGCAACTGTCCCGCGTTACGGGACTAAATTAAGAAACCAATTTGAATAAGGACACAACACCCCGCAATTACTTAAACACGCTGTTGTGTGCTGCGCGGCTTACCGCTTCTCTGACCTTTTTTGATTCTGCATCATCTCGTCAAATTTTTTCCAACCGATTTTATGTCCGTAAGTTGTGTCCTTCGGTAACCAAACTATAGAACCTTTTGAAACCCGAAGAGTCCCAAAAAGTTTGCCGCCTTTTTTTATTTTAAATTCTATGTCGGCTTTACCGAGTTCTCTCTCGGGAATTGAAAATTTTACGTCATGCATAAGTCTGTTAGTTAAATTAGTTGTTGTCAGTCATTATATTTTTTTTCTGTCAACATTATTAATTGTTTTAAAGCGTCCTTTTTGGTAGTCACGTCCTCGTTACTAATTCTAATTCTGTATTTCGTCCCCTTGGCCATGTAACCCATGTCGTCAAGGTCATTGTCTTCAATTATTTTATCTATTTCGTCCGCCTTTATTGTCCTAAGTGTTAAGACAATATGTTTTTTCTTTCTCGGTTTTACCGTAACGTATGGTAAAATTTGTCCGTCTTTTGTAAGTCTAATGTTAACCTTTGTATAACGGAGTTCGTGTGCAGGTGAAATCTCGTTGATGAGTCCTAAAACTTTCTCGGCAATTTGAACGGTTTCGTTAGAAGCTTTTTTCTGAACCCAAAAGTCTCTATTAACCGTAATTTGTTCTATTTCATTTTCTTCATCTTCTTCAATCCCTAAAGTCATCTCGTCAAGAACTTTTGTAAATACAAGAGCAACCTTGTCGTCAAACTTATAAGCTTTCATTTGTATTGCAATCAATGGAATAAATCCATTGAACAGACCGACTACATTTAAAAATCTGCTTGTTATGTCTTCAGCTACAATTACCGCACAATGGTCGTACTGCGGGTATCTTTTTCTCTCAATGTCCCAATATTCAATTGTCCTTATGATGTGACTCTCATCAGATTTGCCAAGTTGAATTTCTACTTCATATCTTCTATTTAATTCAGGGTCGTGTAATAGAAGGTCTAAACGTCCCGCTCTTGGTTGAATTCTTTCTTTGTCTTTTAGTATTAAGTCACCAAGTCCGAGTATTGTCGGGTCTTCTGCAATTTTATCTTGAATTGTCCGCTCCGTTATTTCAGGATGGTCTTTAAGATTAATCTCCTCGGGTCTGAATAATTTAGTCATCTCTTTTCAGGGGTCTAATTTTTTTAGCCGCGTTGCACACAACGTTGGTGCATGTGACGTTGCCGGGAGTAGGAGGGCTTAGCAATGAAGCAAAGCGGAATGCTAAGACCGACCTTCTCTAATTTGTCCCACGACACCGAACGAAATTATGAAACTAACCCGATAATGCAACACCGAGCCCCGGCAATGGCACATGCATTTTGTT
>ERZ1292625.774-Hain-H41-01um-R1-774-length-43725-cov-20_pt1 | contig 43725 bp, 56 predicted proteins | sample MGYA00564400_ERZ1292625 | MGnify/ENA primary metagenome ERZ1292625 (study PRJEB36523, sample SAMEA6512639) | groundwater metagenome | collected 2019-01-08 | study: AquaDiva: Metagenomics assemblies of 32 groundwater samples
CAACCGGCGTTCACGCGGCGGTCACGGACACCGGCGTACAGGTGGTTGTGACAACCGCGATCACCAATCCCGTCGTGCCGCGAAACATCTCGGCCACGGCTGGTGGCACGGCGACGGACATCAAGGCGATCCAAGTCGTCATTGCGGGTACAAACATCCTCGATGAAGTCATCTCGGAAACCCTACCGGTGTTCACTGTAGATACAGCCGGAACCGTGCTCGGCGACTTGGCGTTCAAAACGGTCACGTCGATCACGATCCCCGCGCACGATGGCACGGCGGCTACTACGGCGGTCGGGTTTGGCGACAAGCTCGGTTTCCCGGATGCGGCCGCCGTTCGCAAGATTCGTGCGACCTACCTTGCGAACACCATCGAAGGCACCGCGGCGACTGTGGTTGCCGACGGTGACGAGATCGAGAAGAACACGGTGGACTTGAACTCGGCGTTGAACGCAACCCAAGTTACCGTGCGTCTCGAAGAGTAGTTTCCCAAGAGCGCCGCACCCTCTCGGCGCGCTTGCAGCCCGGAAGGCCGGGGCGAGTCAGCACCTGCTCGCCCCGGCCAGACCCCTGAAAGGTTGACGTATGGCCGCGATAGACGATACAGCCGCGATGATCGATTACATGCTCCTTCAGTACGGGAAGGACATCGAGATCGCCGCGGATGGCCGTGCGGACTTGCTGAAATGGTTGCAGGACGCGGAACAATTCATCTACGCGATGGGGCCGTGGCACTGGCGGCAAGAAGAAGTGACCTCATTCACGTTTGCGGTAAACGTGCAGACGTACACGCTCGATGAGACGTATCAGGACATCCTCTTCCTGTTCAATGCGAATGGCGACGTAATGTTCAAGACGCCGTGGCCGATCTTCTCGCGGTACTACCGCAATCTCGACGTGAGTACCACGGTTGGAATGCCTACCCGCTGGTCATGGATTCCGCGGGAAGAGCCGTCGCCAAACAGTCTTGCAATTGCGATTTGGCCGGTTCCCCAGACTGACCCTAATCACACGACTACGCGCATCATCCGGGAAAAGAAGTTCAAAACACTTACCGACTCAGCCACAAACTATTCGTTCGTCCCGTACAACTACCGGATCGTCGTGCCGCTCAAAGCCATGAAACTGCTCGCGCGGCACGAGGGGAAGCTCGACTTGGTAGCGCAGATCGATAAGGACTTTCAAACCGTGCTCGGCTCGATGGCGGGCAAAGAACGCGAATTCGTAGAGGGGCTGATATGAGCGTCCCTATCGTAGAAACCTTTCTGCAAGATGTCATTTACGAGACGAAGATCGGCGACGTGCCGGACTTCTTCTCGGTAATGAACCGCATCATCAAGGAACTCGCCAAAGAGCGGCAGTGGCGCTACTACATCACCGATTCCACAATCAGCGTGCTCGCCCTGTATGACACCGGCACCGTCGCGATAACCGAAGGGTCCGGAACCGTCACTGGCACAGGGACCACGTTCACGTCCGCGATGGTCGGGCGCAAGTTCCGCGCATCGAACGGGCAAGGGATTTACGATATCACTGGGTACACGAGCGCGACCTCGATCACCATTTCGCCGGTCTGGCCCTACGACGATATCACCGGAAACTCTTTCCAGATTTACCAGGACACCTACGATTTCCCCACGGACCTGATGTACCTGATCGACATTAAGGACGCCGTGACCGAGCGCCCGCTCGATCCGCAAGAGTATTTCGAGACGCTTCGCCGGTGGGAGTCTTTCGTGTACACGGAGCAATCGGCTATTCCGCCGGGCTTCGCGTGGCCATGGGAGTACGCTCAGTTCGGTTGGAACTCGACCACAAAGACCTATCAAGTTGTCGTGAACGCCGTGGCTGACGCCGTGCGAACGCTCGACGTGATCTACCGGCGCTGGCCCACGTCCGTCACGAAGATCACGGACTACCCGGACATCCCGGAGTACCTTGAGGAAGTCCTGCGTCTGCGCCTATTCAAGCATTTCGTCCGGCGCCGCAACGTCAATAATGAAGTCGAGTTGGCAGATCGCCGTCAACGCCTGCAAGAGTGGATGGGCGAAGAGGCGGTCGCGCTGTACACCGCCAAGACGGCGGACGGGATGCTCATTGTCCCGTACCTGCGCAATCGGCGGGTACTCGTATGAGCGCATCGCAAGCGCAAAAAACGCCGTGGGTACGCGGGTTCGTCGGGGAGGACATCAACAATCTTCCCTCGATGATTCCCCCGAACGTCGCCCAAGACGCGCGGAACACCGACTATTGGCGCGGGACCGCTTTGAAACGCTCAGGGTTCATCAGGCTCGATGATCGGCCCATGATGGGGGGCGGCATATCGATCCGGCTCAACGGCGTCACTCCGGGCAATATCGGCAACATCTCGTGGGCGCCTGCTGGATATTGGGCGGTGTCGATGTCTGTCCAAATGGAAAAGGCAAGCTGCTCAGGCACGCCGTACCTTTTGCGTTGTGGCACTCCTGGCGCGGATGGGTTTGGGATTCAGTACGATCCAACGAACGACAGGTTCATTGCCACCGTGGAAACGAGCGCGGGCACCAAGACGATCAATTCGACTACGGGCGGCTACACGAACAACACAGTCGTCTCGCTGATGCTAGCGTATACCCACATTTCTGGGAACAACGAGGTAGTCCTTTTTGTGGACACGTCCAGCTTTTTCCCTACCACGTTGGGCGCGAACACGTATACGGCTCCCGGTGCGCCGGTCTTGCGGTGGGCGTACAACGGGGCAACGGTGCAAACGGTGAAGTTCTGGCTCGACGAAGTGCGCATATGGGACTTGTCCATCCCGAACGATGCGGCTTGGAACGCCTTTGTGAGTTTGCAATCGGTGGATTTGATCCATCGCCGGGAACTCACCACGGCGGAAATGGCGTTGGCCACACTTACGAAACTCTACCGCTTCAATCTGAGCGAGTTTACTTTCGGGTCCGGTTTTAGCGCGACGGACGGCAGCGGCGTCTTTGCGATACCGGTTCCAACGCTCGGTGTTGGCGTCTACACGAAAGAAAACGCGGTTGGTCGCGGACTCGTGAACGCGCATTACGATCCCGATTGGCCCCGCTGCACGGCGTTGACATTGTGGCCCTCAGACTTCGGCGAGTGTTGGGTGCGATTCGGCAACGAGATTTACGTTCATACGAACCAAACCACGGTATCCCCCGCAATCTACGCCTCGCGCATTGCGGAGATTCATACAATCGGCGCTGGCGTGCCGACTACTGAAGCATGGTCGATTTGCCGGTATCGCAACCGGCTTGTTGGGGTTCATCCTCACATTGGTTGTTTTCATATCGGCCCCCCGACAGGCTCCCCTACGCAGTTCCGGGCGCTTGTTCCGATCCGGCCCGATCCAACCGTTGGCCCGGTTACGGCAACCGATTCAGGAGCAGGCACTGGCCCTGGCGCAAACGTCAACGAAGTGCAGACCGTCACGATTACCGGCGCTCCAACGGGAGGCACGTTCAAACTTCAATACGTTGGGCAAAAGACGGCAGCCATCGCTTATAACGCGACGGCAGCGACGGTAAAAACGGAACTCGTTGCCTTGAGCACTATCGGAGAGGACAACGTGACCGTGGCGGGGGCCGTTGGCGGCCCGTACACAGTGACGTTTGTTGGCGAACTTGCCGCTACCGACGTGGCATTGCTCGTGAAAAAGGCGGGTGGACTGACTGGCGGCACAAGCCCGGACGTGACGGTAGCGGAAACGACGAAAGGGATTCCAGTCCAAACTTTTCTTTTCAAATTCTTCTACCGGAACTCGGTAACTGGTGTTCATAGTCCATCGAACACCACGCCACTTTCCGTCGCGATGGCGACTAGCAACGCGATCCAACTCAATCTAGTAACGACACTGTTCGGATTGCGGCGTCCGCTCGATGGCGCGGACTACATCGACATTTTCCGCACGAAGGCAGGCGGATCGACGTACTACCTGATGGAATCCGTCGCGCTTTCGGCAACCCCGACAACCCCGCACACGTCGGCGGCGATCAACCTGGCCGATGCCTCGATAGCGGAAACGAACTCCGAGATCAATCTGCGCTACTACCTCGCGGATCGCATCCCGCTTCGTGCGCGGGCCGCGTTCGAGCATCGCGGCCTATTGGTACTGGTCGCGCCCGACGAAGATGGCCTCTACAATGTCGCTGGGAACTACCGAGATACCTTCCATTCGGCGATCATGTGGTCTGACCCGCTGGCGATTCACCTATTTTCGACGGACAATTACAAGGAAGTCCTGCCCGATGTGAGCGACTACCTGACCGGGGGCACATCGGTTATTGGCGGCGCTCTGCTCGCCAAGCGGTACTCTTTGGTCGCCGCCTTCGGGGAAAACCTTGGACAAGCCAGTTACAGGCACATTTCTCACACAATTGGCTGTTTGGCGCACAACTCGATTGCGGCGTCGGACCAGTACGTCTACTTGCTTTCGGACAAGGGCATTGCTCGCGTGCCGGTGTCCATACAACCGGGTTCCGCGCAACTTGTCCAGCAAGAACGGTTCAAGGCCCTGTTCGATGATATCGATCCCGCGCGCGTTGGTACGGCCTGCGGCGTGTACTGGTCCCCGAAACAGCAATATTGGTGCTCGTTCGACACTGTGAATAACGGACGGGTGACACTTGTGTTCAACGAGCAGTCGAACGCCATTGCCCGGTACGACCACGAGATCGAAGCGTTCTACGTCTACGCCTCGAACGATCCCACAGTTGCCGACACGAAGCTCGTAGGCTCATGGCGGGGCTATATGGTGGAACTGGACGCTTCACAGGCGGACGGGGCCGATATCAACGCAACCACGATTACGCTCACAGGAACGGTCACGGCGGCGGATGCACAGTCCTTGACGGACACCGGGCAAGCGTGGGGTACGACGGGCCTGTACGGCTCCATCACGGCGCAAAGCCCCTACGCACGGCTTGCGGGCCTCAAAATCAAGGTAACGCGCACTTCTGACGGCGCGGAGCAAACCAACACGATCTACTTCAACTCGGCTACCCGCCTATGGGCGGAAACCCCGTGGTCATGGACACCGATAGCCGGGGACACCTTCGTTATCGCCGGAATCAATTGGTATTGGAAATCCGGGATGCTCTGTCCGCACGGCGATCCTGGGGAGCGGGAGCACGGTCTTAGAATGCGGTTCCTGCAAACCAAGCAGGCAAGCGCGGACTACGTGAATCTCGACGTGTGGGTAGATGACGTGCCCATTGCGGCCAATGCCTTGACCGGGGCAAACACGAACCGGCTCGCAACGAACACCCGGCGCCGCGAATTCCTCGTGAACACGCGCGTGTACGAAGTCGAATTCCAGCTTTCAAACGATGAGCCTAACGCGCCATTTGAACTCGAAGCGTTCCAGGTCGAACTGCAAGAGGCAAAGGTGCGAGCCTGATGGTAGAGCAATTCACAACTACGCGGTTTGCGGAGTCGGTAGAAGAGCTTCACCGGCTCCAACCGCAGTTCATACAGGTTTCGGACACGGGTGCCGTGGACTCGGTAAACACGATTTTACATAGCCTGAACCGCATACCCCGTGGATGTAGGATAGTTAATAGTGCTTTGGCTTCTGGAGATGAATGTGTCTGGTATCGGCTCGCAACGGATGACGCTTGGACGGACCGGCTCCTGACGGTGCGGTTTCGCTGCGCAAACGCGCGCGTACTCCTGGAGGTTTTCTAATGGACCCAATGATACTGTTAGGCCTTTTAGGGATGGGCGGTGGCGCGGCGTCGAACGTCGCCAACACGGCGCTAGGCGCTGTGCCGATGGTCATTTCGTTATTTGATCGGTTCCGTGCAGCCACAGACCCAACGATGCACCGCCTTGGGGGTATCATTCGGGGCCGGTACAATCAGTCCGTCGAGGAAAACCCTTACGGTGACGTGTACGGATCGTGGGGCGGTGCGTTTGGGCAGAATGACGCCGGGAATCCTATCGGTGTCGGCGAAGCCCAAGCGCGCGCAATCATGGGTATGATGGGGCAAAACCCGGCTTCCTCGACCATTGCGAACTATCAGCAACTTGCCGGGGCGCAACGGCCCGAAGTGACCAACTCGGCGGCTGGCCTTCAATCGCTCATGGGACAAGCTCCGGCGCAATCAACATATCGGCAACCGCAGTTACAGCTTCAGACCCCGGACCAGTCCGTAGTCAACCGCACGAACTTTGAGGGTTCTCCGGCCCCGCGAGATACGACAAGCCAACAACTTTACCCGCGAATAGGGCGCCTTTCGGGTCGGCTCGGTTCTGCTGGAAGCAATCTCAGAAGTTACGAGCAAGGAACGCCTTACGTTCCTAAAACCGGCCCCGCCCAGCTTCACAAAGGGGAAGCGGTTATTCCCGCTTCACGAAACCCAGTAGCAAACGGCGGCGGTGGCCGGCCGATTTCAGACAGCGCTTTCGTTGCGGCGGGTGCCATTGGAGACATAGTGAGTTCGCTGTTGCAGAACGGGAACATTATCGGCGGAAACTCCCGCACACCGTTCGGCAATTACATGGCGCGGCCGGCCAGCGGCACAAATTTACCTAGAACCATTGCAGCCAATCAGCAAGCAATCCAGGACGCTGCAAGTGCTCCACCTGCCCCACGCCCGATTATTGATTACACGCCAATTGTCACACCCCCTGCGAACTCTGCTTATGCTACTCAGAATCAGCCAGCGCCCGGTACTATTACTGACATGAAGCCCGTTTATGGGCCTCGTCCGCCGCAACCAGCACCAGAGCTAACTCGTTGGGTGCCTTTTACAGGCCCAAACGGCGAAAATATGCGCACAGACCCCTTTGCACGCCCTGACCCTGCGGCGTATACAGGCGCACCGTTGACTGGCGCTGCGCCTTCTGGGCCTATTGCAGCCATTAATGGCACGCCTAGTGGCGGTGGCGCTGCTGGCACGTCTGGACTGGAGGCTCTTTTGGCCCTCCTTCAACAAGCAAATCCGGCCAACGGAGGCGGAAAGATGCCTTCGTTCGCCGTCGGAACGTCTTTTGTCCCACAGGACATGACGGCCAAGATTCACCAAGGAGAAGCGATAATCCCGGCGGCCCAAAACCCGTTTGCCAAAGCGCCAAATGCGTGGGGTGGAGGCGGCCAAGGCAAACTTCCCGGCGCATTCCTCGGTGGTCAAGGTGGCGGCGGTATGTCGGGCGGAATGAATAGTCAGGGCGGCGGAATCAGTGGCGGTATGAATAACCAAGGGGGTGGCGGTGGCGGCGGTAACGGCGCTCCGCAAAGTCCGCAATCGCTCATGCAGATGCTCATTGGTCAGGGCGGTCAGGCGATTACCCCTGAAATGTTGCAACGGATGAATACCGCGAGCACGGACAGGCTGCAAAACGAGTACGGCGCCATGCAGCGCAACGCCTACAACCAGAACGCCATGATGGGCGGGGTTGGCGGAAACGTAGACCAGACTGGAATGAATATGTTTCTGGCCGGTCAGGGCAACCAAGTCCAGAACCAGAACGCGATCACTGCGGCTAACACCAACTGGCAGAGCCTTTTGCAAGGGGCCGGGTTGCAACTCTCCGGGGAGCAAGCCGCGGCACAGCAAGGTCTTGCGCAGCAGCAGTTCGAGCAAGGGCTGTACGGACAGGACATTTCGCAGTGGGCAAACATCATCAACGCGATGAACGCTGCGGGTCAACAAAGCCAAGGGAATCAAATGGGTAACTGGCAGCAACTCATGGGCCTGACCCAGGGCGGGATTAACCAGTCCACGCCGTTCCTGAACTCGCTGATGGGGCAAGCCGCGTGGCGCATTAACCCGTCGGGGCAGTACCCACAGCAGCAGGCGAGCTACGGAATGCCCTCTGGCGGGGGCGGGGGCGGAAACTCGTTCGGGAACGCTCTTGGCTATTGGGGGAGCCAAGGCTTCCCCGGAATGCAGTAAGGAGGCATCATGGACCCTCAATATCAGCAGTTTATCAACGAAGCCGCGCAAAAGTATGGACTCGACCCGAACATGCTCATGGCTATGATGGCTCAGGAGAGCGGCGGGAATCCGAACGCAGTTTCTTCGGCGGGTGCCCAGGGCCTCATGCAGCTTATGCCTGGCACGGCCCGTGACATGGGCGTCACAAACCCGATGAATCCTCAGCAAAACATTAACGGCGGTGCGCAGTACATCTCGCAAATGCTTCAACAATTCGGCGGGAACATTCCGCAAGCCTTGGGAGCGTACAACTGGGGACCAGGCAACATGCAGCGGAAGGGCATGGGCCAGGCTCCGCAAGAAACCCAAAACTACATCGATTCCATCATGCAACGCTGGCAACCGCCCATCGAACCACAGAACTACGCAGGCGGTCTCGGCGGCGGTTGGGGAAGCAGCGAACATCCGACACCGATCGGCGACATCATGCAGGGAATGAATGTCCCTCAGCCGCAAGTATCCCCACAAGCGTCGATGCCTTCTCCGACTGGGGCCATGCAGGGCAATATCGGGATGGAATTAGACTCGTTGGCAGCACCGTCGTCGCCCGGAATCGGAGTAGGCATGGCAGAACCTAAGACTGCGATGGCTGGATATCCCGGTGCCCAGGCGGCGAGTAGCGGAATAGGCTCGCAGATCGGACAGTTCTTCCAAAGCCCGATGGGACTGCCGACACTCATGGGCGTCATGGGAACGGACTGGTCAAGCCCGGAGAGCATCGGAGCCAACGTCGGTTCGATAGGTGGCACTGCGGCGGCAACGGGCATCCCTGCGGTCGCCGGGGCGCTCGGCTCTATGGCTGGGCCGGTAGGTGCCGTTGTGGGTGGACTGCTTGGCGGCGGCATAGGCAGTGCCTTTGGTGGCGGGGAAGAAATATCTCTTGGACCAGGACAAGGCAGCGTGACCGGCAAAGGGACTGTTATGGGGGACATGACCGGGGGACTGCTCGGCAAAAGCTCAAAGAAAGATGCCGAAGAGAAGCTGAAAAAGAAACAGAAACAACAGTTCATGCTGTCAACGATGCAGAGCATGACCGACAACCTTAAAAAGTCCGGGTATGATCGGCGCGTGGCAATGGAAAACATCGCGCGTCAACTGGCGCTGTAAGGAGTAAGCACGATGGGAAAAGACACGACAGACGCAATCTCGAACGTGCTTTCGGCCTTTATGACCGGACAGAAGGAAGCCGAGAACAAACGCCAGTGGGAAGCGGAATTCCAGCTTAGGCAAGAGCAGCAAGCCGCCTACATGAACGCGGCGCGGCGCGAACAAGCCGTCTACGAGCAATCGCAGCACGAGAAGGAAATAAACGACGCCTACGTCCAAGCGATTCAAAAGGCGAACGGGATAGCTCCGACTCCGCGAACCACGGGGCAGATGGCGATTAAATCTCAGGCGGATCAAGACAGGGCCGCTGCCGAAGATCAGGCCCGCGAAAATGAGAAGGCCAAGTACGACATTTCACAACGCGCGTCTGGTGAACGTCGCTCGCTCGCAGAGGTCGAGTCAATCGAGCAAAGCAATAAGCAGTCACGGAAGGCCAAGAGCACCGAAGACCTTCTCCCTGACTGGTTATTGCAGCAGTACATCCCTGACAACGAGATCGCTCAAGCCGCGCAGCAGGAAGCGAACTTTATCAACAAGCAGGTTGACGATCTTGTTCGGCAAAAGCAGAGCGCGGTCACGGACGGAGTTGGTGATGTCAAAACTATTGACGCCCAACTAAACGCGCTCATTCCAAAAATGAATGCCGCTACCGACATGGCGATATTCGCACAGCACGCGCTGGATAAATACCGCAGGTTTGGCAAGGATTACGGCCCAAACGCATCCGAAGACGAGTGGGACGAGTTTGCGAACAAACTTGAAGCGGAAGGTTTGGTCGGGAAAGCCCAAGAGAGGGCTGATGCCGCGAAAGCCGCCGCTGTAAGAACGTCACCGACTCCGGCAAGTGAACCGAGTACATCTTCACGGGCAGTGACCAAGATGTTCGGCGGCGATCCATACGCTCCGCTGGCCAAACCAAAACCATCCGCGCTAGACGAACTGAACAAGAAGACTGGTGGCGAAGGGCTTTGGGACAAGATTGGGGCCGGACTTGGGCACGTAATAAGTCCGTGGAATGTGTCCGGACAACCGTTCCCCAGGTGGTACAAACACAAGACAACGGGGGAGATAGTCGAATTGAACTCGGCTTCTCCGCTAGGCCCTGCGGCCTTGCGCGAACTGAACGCAAACTACGAACCTGTAAAGTAGGCGAATGCCTGACTTCTCGAAATTCGAGGCTCTTCTCAAGGGCGAAGTCGAACAAGAAAAAGCGACGGAGCGATCTGCCTTCCTGACGCCTGAGCAAAAGGCGGTCACGGATCGCGGGGTTGTCGGAACGGTGCTCGATTACGTCAATCGCGGGTATGCCGGGTCGATTGGCGCACTCACGTCCATGCAGGAAGGGACAGACCCGGTAGAGGGCTGGCTGAAAGGTATCCGCGGCGAAGAGCACAAGTCCATGTACGACGTGATTGTCAACATGGGCGCTCCCCCTGATTCGACCGCAACGCACGTCGGGGGCATGGCTCTTGATCTGTTTCCCGGTGCCGTGCTCGATCCCTTGACTTACGCGACGTTCGGACTGAACAAAGTCGGGATGCTCGGCAAGGCGGCGTCCGAAGTCGGCAGGGTTGGTGGAGCGTTGCCGGAAGCGGGACAACTCATCGACGCCGCAAACGTGATGAAGGACGCCGTAATCCCCATGAGGCTTGTCGCTGACCCGATCAGCGTGGGCCTTGAGCGGTACGCCGTAGACTTCGTGGAAGCCGCCAAGCGCGGCGCATGGAGTCCCCTGAACGTCTTGGGCAAGTCCGTCGTTCCTCGTGCCGTGGCGGAGCCTGTAGCGCGTCTCAGGCAGCTTGTCGGGGACACCCTGACGGGTACGGTCACGACCGAGACGATGGCCGGGCGCACGGGCAAGACGGTTGCCGATGAAATCGGGCTGTTTACCAAGGCGGTCAGTTCGCCCTACCGTACTGGCGCGAAATATCTTGGCGGGCGCAAGAAGAAGTTCGGTGACGTGTGGCAAGGGTTCGTGGCCAGCAAGCGCGAACTCGGAGAGCAAGCCGGGGCCGATCTGACGAAGATTGGCGAACAAATCGCAAATGCCGACACTGAGACTCAGGCGCTCGTGACTCACATGATCGAAAATCCGGGTCTGGCCCAAGCCCTGAACGAAGGGCGGAAAATGCGCATTGCTGTCCCGCGCTCGATGACCGAGGAGGACGTTCGCCAATTCGCGGATCAACTCTTGCCGTTTATGAAGGTCAACCAGAACGCCAAGGAAGCCTACAACACGTCGTTCAAAGCGGGTCTGTGGGGACTGAGAGACGCTGTAGACGCCGCCACGCCACGCGAGTACTCCGCGATGACGATGACCGAACTCCGGCGCTTGGCCCCGAATCAGGACTTGGAATCCATGCTGAAACTCCAAGACCCTATCGGTGGCATCTACGCCGAACCAATTACGGGCGACGCGATGGTCAAGGCGCTCATCGGGCCGGATGCAGCGTTTGAGGGGCTTGCTCCGATTGGGATGGCCGGTAAGGACGCACGGGACACCGTACACAACATGCTGCGCCGCGAGAAAAAGACTGGACAGCGGTTCGGTCACAAGTCCGTAGACGATCTGCTCCAAGGCCAGAACGACGCCGTTGTACTTTTCAGCCGTGGCGGTGTCCAGGGCAAGGTCGATGACGCGCTGGCCGGGCGCATTCGCGGTATAGGTGGCTGGTCGCGGGATTGGGTTGAACGCAAGCAGACCATCGAGAAGTACGTCGATGGCATGATGGACTATCGCGGCGATCTGATGGACAAGGAGGCTGTGCGCAAGGCCGTGGGCGCTCCCAAGAACTCCAAGACGTTCGATACCATCTGGGAAACGGTCAACGATACGGTGTGGATGCGTCAGCCCGGCGATCATTCCGACTATGCCGACAAGATGGTGAAGTGGGGCTTGGTGAAGCTGACTGGCGATCCAGTGGCGGAGTGGAAGGTCAAGCAGGGACTCATCAACGAGGAAATCCAGAAGCGAATCATCCAACTGGATACCCTGTCGAAAGACGTTCCCGTTCCCGGCGATCCGGTGGACGTGGTGAAGCAGGCCAAGCAGATCGAGATCAATCAGGAACTCGACGGGCTTCGGGATGAACTGCGCGACGTGGACAAGTTCGGGAAGGCGCAGTATTTCAAGGGGCTGATGAATCAGAAGAAGCGCCCTGTCCTCAAGCAACCCACTGTGATGAAGGAGATCGACCCGAACCGATGGACACCCGCTCAGATTACTCGTGCTCAGGAAATTTACAACGCGACTGCCCCGATTCGCAAGAACATATTCGATCTCTACACGAAGCGTGGTGTCGAGCCACCGGACACGTTGACGTACATGCAGCACATTCTACAGGGCCAAGTGAAGGGTGGCTGGAATCCCGCGAAGCAGGCAGCGAACCTTGCCGGGCACGATGAACGAGTCAAGGCCGCGCTCTATACGAACATCGCCATGCAAAACCCGACGTTGCGCAATTCGGACATTCTACAGCGCGTTGACATTGAAATGGCCGGGTTGCGTTCGCAGTTTGGCGCACGGGTAAGCGATGGACGGTTCGACCCACTCATCTTCAAGCGCAAATGGCCCTTCACGATTCTTCAGATGCGCGAAGGCGGTATCGGCCCGGTGTTCGAGGAAAACTTTGGGCGTCTGACTGGCGAACAATACCGGATCGCAAGCAACTGGGCCTACGGGCACGACGCCTACAAATCGCTTATCACAGAGCACGCCGGGAAGTACGCCAAGCAGTTTGCCAGTCCCGCAGATGCGCCTCGCGGGTGGGTGAAGATCGACTACCACGTACCATTCCTGAAGGAGGGGCAGAAAAGCCCGTTTGACGGATGGTATATCCCGAAGGAACTCGATGAGTCCATGCGCCGCGGGATTCATGCGGCGGCCTACTTCTCGTCCGAAGACGGGATGAACGCGCTCATTAAGTCGATGCACACCTTCCGGCGCTACTGGGCATCGTGGACGCTGGCACCATTCCCGGCGTTCCACGCCCGTAACGCCGTGTCGAACTTCATGCTCAATTACATCGGACACCTGAATCCGATCACGTCAAGCGGGGCGCGGGCTTACGGCGCGGCAATGGGAATCCGCGGCGAGCAACATCTACAGTCTGGCTTCGAGTCCTACGTCCGCGATCAGGTGTGGACGCGCGGCAAGCAACTGACGGTGCCTGAACTCAAGACTATTCTGAAAGACCAGGGGGTTGACGGGATTGTCCAGCGCGATCTGGATTGGGTCGAGCGGGGCACTCAAATCATCGCGGAGATCAAGAAAGACCCGGAAAACAAAACGGGGTGGATTGAGCGAATCTTCAACTCAGACCTCCATACGCAAACGGAAGTCGCCGATGCGCTGGCCCAGGGCAAGACAACGAATCAAATTCTGGCGTTCTTCAATCCAAAGCCCGAAACGAATCCTATCATCCGCGTGGGATTCAAGACGGGGCAAGAGATCGAGTCGTACTTCCGTACCGCGCTCTTTCTGCACCGCATGGAAGAGACAGCGGGCCACGTCACTGATTGGGACAAGGCAGTCGAGGACGCGACGTACTGGGTCAACAAGCACCTCTACGATTACGGCGATCTGAGTCCCACCGAGCAGAAGATCAAGGCGTTTGTCCCCTTCTACACCTGGTCACGTTCCAATATCCCGCACATGCTCGAAACCCTCGTGACGGAGCCGAACCGCGTCACCTATCTCAACCGGGCGTTGCAGGGCGGATGGAATGGGTTCGACAAAGAGGTAGAGGACACCGATCTTCCAAAATGGATGCAGGAAGATATGGGTGTCCCGATCGGCACGTTCAAAAACGCCGAAGGGAAAACTGAGTACAAGGTTTGGTTGCCTACCGGCTGGCTACCGATGACGGAACTGAACGAATTCGCCACGTCTTTCAGGGGCCGTGACTCGTTCGCTCGTTTCTGGCTGTCGAAGATGACGCCGTTGCTCAAGGAGGGGTTTGAGCAGGCCATGGACCGCGATACCTTCTTCTATGAGGAACTGAGCAAGAACGGTCAGCAAGCGAACATGCTCGGTATCATCAATGGCCCGGCATGGGCAATCCACATTCTGCAAAACGTGCGGTTGATCACTGCTCTTAACGAGGTGAATCCGGGCGGTCTGTTTACATGGCTTGGTCAGAAGGCCGGGTACTTTAAGGGCGAGCGTCCACACAGGCACGATGCCCCGGAACTCGACCGATGGATGAAGCAATTGACCGGCTTCAACGTCAAGACGGTTCAGCCGGACGAAGAAGTCCGGCGAAAGGTACAGACGCTCAATCGAGAGATCAGCGAACTGAAGGGGAGTGCGCACCGATCCATGAGGGACGGTTACACGTCCGAACTCGAAAGCCGTCTTACGGAAATGCGCGACAAACGGGACGAACGGCTTGTATTGCTTAACCGGCTCGTTGTGGGCGGTCAAGCTCGAATAGCGAAACAACAGGAGATACCGAAATGAAACGTGAACTATGGTTTGGAGCGTTGGCAATCGCGGTAGCGGTCATTGTGGCGGCTGGCTGCATGACTCAGGCTCGGCAAAACCTCTACGACGAAGGCGGGGACACGTCTAGGCGCATCGCGGACGTGTTCGGAAGGTATCAGGCTACCTCGTTCGACAATGCGTTGGCGGCGGCAAATGACGGATTGAAACTCTGGACTGAGAAGCGCGGCGCCTTCTTGGTTGAGCAGACCACGGCAAACAAGCTGGAAGACCCGTGGACGGTTCGGATATTGGCGTGGTACGACAACGTGCTTCGCTCGATTCAGTCGGACATCGACTTTCTGACGGCGTTGAAGGCCAAGGCGGACGCGATTAAACCCGCGCAATAGTTTGAATTTGAAAGGGATGTTATGTCTGTCGAAACAATACGTCGTGATGTTGACGATCTGCGAGATGCTGTGTTTGGCAATGGAAAAGAAGGGCTTAGAACGATCATGGCACGGCACGAACTTCTTTTGAATCAGTTGGTGGAAGCCAAGTCCGAACAACGCAAGTTTTTCCTTGGCATACTGGCGTCGATTGTAGCAGCGGCGCTAATCGGCGTGGCATCGTTCGCGTTCGCCATTATACGGATGCAATCGACGGAAGAAATGGTAATCAAGTCCGTGCAACGCATCGAAACATCGAATGCCACAATGAGGAGCAATACCCCATGAAGCGTTTTCTACTCGCGTTCCTGATGCTGTGCGCGTCGGCGTTCGGTGTGGACAGTCTCACGGTCGATTCTGCCGGGGGGCAATTGTCCAAGATCGATTGGACATGGACCTCTGACGCCTCAGGGGATGCTTCTGGCGTGAGCACTACGGTTGTGCCTGGCGTGCTCTATTCCATCTCGACTACTCCGAGCACTTCAGCCGTCCCTACTGACAACTACGACGTTGTTGTCCAGAACCAGGTGACGGGCACAGACGGCTCTGCCGTTGTAATCGCCGCTGACCGGGCAGGGGGCCTTGTTGCCAACCGGGACAGCGTGGACACCGAACTGGTCGAATTCTGGCCATCGGGCGTATACACGGCCCAGGGCAAGATCAAGGTTGTGGTGTCGAATGCCGGGGCCGCGAAGTCGGGGCGCATCGTTGTCACCGTCCACCGCAATCTTGCCGTGACGGGCTTTGCGGGCGGCGTCACAGTACCGATAGGCAGCACGTTGGGGAACTTCCTGCAATGGTCTACGCCGGGGGTCTCGAAATGGGTCGCGATGTCCGGGGACGCAACGCTTGCCGATGGTGGGGCGGTGACGATTGGGGCTAACGCCGTGACAGACGCAAAAGCGTCCGACACGTTGACGGCCTCGATCTTCAAAGGGTCTGGAACAACGACTGACGCCATTGACGCCGCCACAGCGGAGTTCGCGGGGAACATCCCGGTTGTCCGGCTCAACTCCGGCACCGGCGCGAGCTCATCGACGTTCTGGCGCGGTGACGCCACATGGGTAGGGGCTGGCGGCGGCGGAATTGGTGATGTGGTTGGCCCCGCGTCGGCCACGGATAACGCGATTGCGCTTTTCAATAGCACGACTGGAAAACTGATCAAAAACTCCGATGTGTTCCTCACTGGAAGCGACACGCTCGCGTTCACCGGAGCAACGCCGTCGATTAAGCTCTACAACGCAACGGGGATTGCAGCGGGCAACTTGCGATGGGCATGGACTACAGACGCCGTAGCAGAGTCGGCGACGTGGACAGGGTACGGGCTTCAACTTCTGGCCTATGACAACACCGGAACACCTCGCACAGCGGCCACGTTCTACCGTGATGCCAATGCGACTTCAAGAATTGAAACGAATTGGACTGCGCTCGGAACGGTGACTGGCGAAGCGGGACTGATGGCCTCAAACAATATGCCTTTGAGTATGGGCACCCAGTTCTACTTGGAATACAACACAACGGACGTGCGGCTCAATCTAAAAGACGCTGCTGGAAACCTTATGCAGACGTGGACGGACGGGGGCACGACAGTCGCCTCGACAATCAACGGGGCACTCACCCTGACTACGGCACTGACTGACGCCAACGTCAGCGACACCCTCACCGCCAGCCTTTTCGTTGGTTCCGGATCGACCACATCGGCAATTGACCTTGCGACGGCGGAAGTGGCTGGTACGCTCCCAGCAGCAAGCGTGGGCAACGGGTTGACGGACGCGCAAGTGGTCAACGATCTGACCATCGCGAGCACGGCGGCATTAAGCGCGGCAGGCGTCACAAGCACGACCAATTTTACAAGCACGCAAGCGGTGGCCATGGCGATTGTACATCAGCCAGCGAGTGGTGCTTCAAATATCAGATTTACGCCAACACCAGCATCGGTTACCGATGATGCAGAAATTGGGTTTTTCCGCCTTACGAACTCGACTGATGCAAATGAACAAAACTTCTATATCTATAAGGGAAATGCGACCTCAACTATTGTCCACCGCATGATAGCTGGTTCTGCCCCCGCCCAATACTGGAACGACAACGTCGGCGTAACCCGGATGAACGTGCTGAACGGTACTGGCTCTATTGAGTGGGAAGGTGCGACTAATGACGGATCGGAGACAACGCTCGTCGTAACAGACCCGACGGCGGATCGGACGGTCACGTTCCCGAACCGCGACGGCATCACTGCGTTCACGACGAACACGGTCGGGTTTGGGGTGAATGATTTCTCCAATAGGGCGTTGGGGTTTTATACCGCGTGTGGCGCGCGCGCGCAAGTTTCGACCTGGGCAACCGACGGAATGCCGTGCGCGGACGGGTCCAGCACAGGAATGATCGCTACTAATTGGATGCCACCAGACTATAACCTCGGAAACGTAGTTGTGCGAATTTCTTGGGTGAGCACGTCGGCGTCTACCAACTCCGTTCGATGGGGATGCCTGGTTGGCACAGCGCCAAGCGGAACAGATATATCCACTGGCACTAATTATCTGCTCGATCCATTTGTTGGAGCGATTCACTACAACGTGCAAGCCAATGGGGGCGCAGGAATAATAAACACATGCGCATGGGATGCAGGCGCTTTGCCGCTTCCCTCAGGAGATGCCCCATTAAATATTTTCGTCGGGCGCGTTGGTGCCGATGCGACAGACACACTCGCGGCGGATGCCTACGTGATTGGCGCAAGCGTGACGTACACGAGGAAATGATGAATGACACGGAACTCGACGAGTCCGATCCGTTGGCCCCGGCGCGCGGGTGCGTGTGGGGAATGATCTTCGCGGCGGCGCTGTGGGCCGTGGCGATTGTTGCGGCGGTCATGTACTACGGAATGAGGTATTGGGTATAAAAAAGAGGACGGCCCCGTCGAAACGTGGGCCGTCCTCTTGCTTTTCTTTGTCGAGTTGGCAGTTCAGCTTTTCTCTTCGTCTTCTTCCTCTTCCTCTTCATCCTCTCCGTCTCCGTCTTCGTCGTCCGCATCCTCGTCTTCAGGAGCCTCTGCTGCTCCGTCGCCGTCCGACGTTTCCTCCACTGGTTCCTCTTCGAGCGGGAGCGGAATCTGCAACTCGTCTTGGCGTAGCGCGCGTTCCTCGATGATCTCGGCGGTGTCTGTGCGCATGAGAAAGAAAGCTTTGTCCGCGAAGTTCCTGACTTCAAGGCATTCTACCGGGCGCATCTCGAACTTGTTTTGCAGAAGGGTGCGGAGCGTGCCGACTCGCGCTTCGGATGCCTTGATCTTGTGCTTGTAGTCCGCCTTGATTTCTTCTAGGTCGGCGTTGATCGAATCGATGGCCGTCAACGCTTCAACAAGATCGTCGCTGGCTTGGTTCAACTCCTTCTGCGTGAGCGGACATTTCAGAGACTTGAGGTACTTGCGCTCCTTCACGTTCGGCGCGGCGACTACGATGTCGTGATGGTCTTTGCTGGGCATGGTTCGGTTCCTTTCGGTTAGTTGTTTTCGCCAAGCCACGGCAATGCGGTTGGCATTTCCCCTTGTTTGTAGGCGGCTTCAAGTTGCGGTACTGCAAATTCACCATAGGTGCGTCCGTCTGGCAAGACAAGATGAGCCAGGAATTCCTGCTCAAACGTCGTGATGCCGCTCTCTACGGCTTCCAGTTTGGCTTTGATTACGAGAAATAATGCACGCCACCGTTGACGTATCAATTGCTCAAGTGTGTTCTTTCGACTTCGCTCTTGACGCCAAAAGCCCCTTGCGTCGTGAGTTATTTCGTTATCTGTTATCTTGGGGATCGTCAGCACAAACTTGACCCTGCGCGACTGCATGCAAAAGCCGATGATCGCACGGTCTTGGTTCATGCCGAACATGAATTCGCTGGCCTTGTACCGCTCGACTGTGCCGCGAATATCCGCAAGGCTTTTGTCTGGCGACACAGTAGTCTGATTTGCGTAGGTCGCCATTAGAAAAGTTCCTCTTGTTGATTCGCCTGCTGCAATGTTTCCTCGTCTTTCCTGAGCGAGTCCCCGGTCATCTTGATATTCATTACCGGCCTGAGCCTGTCTAGGATCGCGCGCGGCAATGTGAGATTGTTCTTCACGAACTCTTGGAAGTAAGAGAGCAAGGTGCCTTCGTCAAAGTTGGTACTGAAGATCGTGCTCTTGGACTTCTGGCGGCGGTCATTGAGCATCTGCCATAACTCGTAGAGGGAATTCCCATACCAGGGGGCCTTGTCCACGTCGTCAATGGCGATCACGTCCGCGGTGTACAAGAACTCGTGCGGGTTCTCCTTGACAAACTTGCTTCCTCCAAAGATTTTGCAGAAGTCCAGTCCGGTCAGCGTCAACGTGGACAGTTCCAGTTTGCGGCACTTGTGCATGATGCACTCGGTTAGGAACGATTTGCCTGTGCCAACGTCGCCTTGGAGGTAGATGTTCGTTGTGAGCGGCTTCCATGCACGCGCAAGGTCGTATGCGTAGCGGTTCTCTTTCTTCGGGTTGGAGCGATCAAAAGTCTTGTAGGAGCCTTTAGCCTTGAGTTTGGCGACGTACAGCGCAACACAGTCGTCACAGTGGTAGCAGCCAACAAAGGACGTGATCGGCTTGTTGCACTTGAGGCAGTTCGACGGCCCCACACGAAACCGTGTTCGTATAACCGCGTCGGCACGTTCGATGGTGCAGGTGCGCGCCTCGATGTCCCAAGGGCGTGTGAATTCTACGGGCATTAGTCAAAACTGAACGTCGGTTTCTTGACCGTCGCCGCGTCCTGTTCGTCCTCGAACATGCGTGCCCGAAGGTAGGTTGCCGGGTAGGGAATGTACTGCGGATCGCCGCGCCTGCCCCACTCGATGATCTGCCAAGTCAACGTCTCAAGCCAACTCTCGATGTCGTCTTGAGTGGCTCGTAGCACCTTGAATGCCTTCTCTGCGTCACCCTTGGCGCGTTTCTTCGGATACGGCTTCCAAAATTTGTCGAAAAGTTCCTGCTCGGCCTTTGTGAGAATAGAACGTGTCCCCATGATGCCCCTCGTGAATGTTGTGGCCCCTGACTTTCCAATCCTTCAACCGTGACGGCCCTCGCAAGTCTTGGGGAATCGGGGCCGTCATCGTTGAGTGACTAGCTCAGTATTGGTTGCCGGGTTTTCCCTTCCCTTTACCTTTGCCTTTTTTCGTGGCATTCGCCATTGGTCTCACCGTCCTTTCTGGTTGTGCGCCGCGCCTTCCTGAACACGCGACGCCGTGGTTGAAAAACGCCCCGACTTCGCCTCGGCACTTCCTAAGCCCGTCTCGGGGCCACAACGGCGAGCACTCACTTTGCCTTCACCCTTTCGGGCTACTGGTGCTCGTATGTGGCATCCCTGCAAAACTTTGTGGCGTGCGAGGGCTTACAGTTACTGACTTGCTCAGCCCATTCGTCGCAAGGTCAACCGCTCTTTTCAGAGACAGCACGCCACAAAACTTTGTCCGTGGCCGGTCGCTACTCGGCTCCGTGCGTTCTTGGAGTAGAGCAGGGTTATTCCAAGTCCACGGGCTTCGATCCTGTCGTCGCGTGTCTCTAGAAACCCCCACGACAATAGTGGGCGCCTCAGCGCTTTCCACGCCGCACGGACAAACTCGATTAAACTTTCGTCGGCTTCTTTTCCGGCTCAGGCTTCTTCTCAGGTTCCGCGGCGCTCAGAAGCGGTGCGCTCGCCTTGATGAAGTGCGCCTGGATGATGATGCGCTGCCGCTCGTGTGCCGGAAGCTTCTCGAACTCGACCAGGCCGGGGTGCTGCTTCGTGCTCGCGTCCGGGTAGGGGCCGATGACCCACCCTTGGTCTTTCAAGGTGGTAGACCACAGCTTGTGGAACTCGGTCCCGGTCAACTTGCGGTTGGTTGCGGCCGTTTCCACGATGGCCGTGAAGGTGTCGCGCTCGTGCGCTTCAAGGTCCTTCCATTCCGGGAAGGATTGCAGGTTGAAGGCGGTATACGTCGCCCTCCCTACCTCGTGCGCCTGCATTGCCAATTGCTCGATCATGATTCCCAATTCCGTTCTCCTTGATTTGTTCTACCCGCACACTCGCGCCGGGCGTTTCTCCGTAAACTTTCTCGATCTTCTGAACGGCGATCTGTGCGTCGTCCTTCCACAACACATTGGTCAGTGCATCTTCGGTAGACCGAATCAGCTTCGTGGTGTCCGGTCGTGAGGTGTGCCATGTCGGGGCGTTTGATTTCAGTGTGCCGTTGGCGCGGTAGTGACCCTTTGGGCGCGGCATGACAAACGTAATGGCGAGTAGGAGTGGGCCTTCCATGAGGACGCCGCCACCGCGCGCCTGCTGCGCTGTGACCGCTACGACGGCCCGCCAGTCCTTGTTCCCTTTGCACGCCTCGACTACCATCGCACGGCCAAGCGCCTTGTTGTAGAAGGCTTTCTTAGACCCGCCGGGTTTAGGGACGCCTGGAACGAAGAAGGAGATCATTCGATCACATCCTTCTCGACCACACACAAACCATCGTTCTCGCAACTGTACTTCACGTCGAATATCCAGCCACATTTTTTCATGTCTTGCGTGAGTACGGTTTCTTGGTAGTCATTGAATGGGTCGTACTCGCGGGCTTGCTTGCGCGCCCATTCGATAGCTTTATCACTATCCAGAAACACGGTCACGTCGGTATCCATGTGCCGGTCGTTCCAAATGACGACGAAGGCTTTCATTTCCCGGCCTGCTCCGCATCCTTCGCGTATTTAGACTTGTTCTGTAAACGCGCCGTCACGTAGGCCCCGAGCGGAGTCAGGATGCCGCCTACGATGGTGGCAAACCCGATATCCCCGGCGTCGGGCCACGGCAACTCAACCCCGATAGACCGTAGCCACACGAGAATCGAGAGTACGAGACCCAGCCCCGCCCCGCCGGTTACAACGCCGCCTGTGGCCGCCTGAGCGCCTTCCTTGCCGCGTTTCGCGTTCTTCTCCGCGCTGTACTCCGGAAACCCTTCGACAAATCCCTGATTGCCATTTTGAGGATCACTCATCTTCTTCTTGCTCCTGTAGGTTTTAAGCCCCCACCGTGCGAGTGAGAGCGTAGACCTCAGTTTACTCCATTTGGTCACTTTCGGGAGCGTGACTGGTTCAGGCGGGCTTGGTGCCTTGCCACGGCCTTCTTGAGGCGTTGCTCCTGCCGGTACTTGCGGCTGAACCCGAACCGTATCGTTCCGCCGATCCACGCCTTGGCACCCCGAATGAATCCAAACGGGCCGTACCGTAGTTTGATCCCTGTCGCGTTGCCAGCCGTCATTCCATCCGTCCGATCGATTTCCTCCTGGTTGCGGAATTCGCTTGTTGGCACTGGGGCACCTTTCGGAAAGCCGCCGCCCTTTTTCTTTGTCATTGGCCGATCCTCCCGGCTTGATATTCGATGGTCTACCCGGCATTGGGTTTCTCTCTAAGGCATTTCACATGAACTACCCCGCTGGCAGTTGACTTCACCGAGTCGCCTACCTTGATCGGCTTGCCGCACAATGCGCACGTAAATGTGTCGGATGCCTTCACTTTCGTTCTCCTAGCCGCGTCTGGTTCGCGTTGATCTTCATGATCGTGCCGTCAGGCATCTCGAACCGGAACACTGTTTCCGACTGCACGAGATTCATGCGTCCGCAGATGAAACCGATGAACCATGCCACGGCGAGCGCGAACGCGGCGACGATGATTGGGTCTGCGAATGTTTCCCTCATAGCAGCAACCTTCCGACGGCTTTTGCATGATGTTCGATGTTTAGCGAGATATTCGACATATCTCTTCGTAACGTTTCAATCACGTCGCGCTTCACGAGCACGGAGTCGGAGGGCACGGAGAATTGCTGCATTTGACCAGATACCTCGGTAATTGTTTGAGGCGGAACCCCTGGCAGTAAAATCGGACGCCAGCCGCTCTTGAGCTTGTCAAGCCAGTCGTGTGCTGGTTCAACATGGGTAGGGTCCCACCCTATTTTGACCGTCGCTTTCAGGTTTTTTGCGAGTGCGGCTTGGGCTGTGGTTATGGCCATTTCGGATTCAAGGCCCCATGTCAGACCAGTTTTCAAACCCTGTTTGTCCGCGAAGTGCGCCAACGCGATGCAGTACTCTTTCTCAGCCACAAGCACGCTGTCGTCCTCGCGCAAGATGTCGCACGCGAATGCCTCCTTCTCGCCGTTTGGCCCAGTCACGTTATGAAAGCCATAGAGCAACTTGGAATGGCCGGACTCGAATGCTTTCTTCTGATCCTCTGGGCTGCGCCAGGCGTCTTGGATGCGCGGCTTCCATCCATCGTGTTCGAGGTCTACGAGCAACCCCATGACACGGTTGCGCATCCAAGGGTGAAGCTCCTTCAGGCGCTCTTCGTTGCGCTGCTGGCGATCGACGTCGTTCATGGCTTGATAGCATCCTTTGGCAGTGGCGTTATTCCTTGCGGCAATTTCCATCCACGGCGGATTCTCTCGTTGAGTGTGTTTGGTTTCATCCCAATTATTTCAGCCGCACTCGTCATGGACATTTTTACGCCGTTGAGTTGCACAATAACGGTTCGCCTAGCGTTTCTTTGTTGTTGAGACCTTGTTGCCCAGCGGCAATTCTCCGGTGAGTATGGGCCGTTGTTGTCGATGCGATCGATGGAATGATCTTTAGACGACCTCGCCCCCATGTCCTCGTAGAAGTTCTCGAAGGATTCGAGCCAACGATCACAGACGGCTATTCCGCGGCCACCGTAACGGACAAAAGACGGGGCATTTTGGTTGTAGCAGCGATCCCTTATACCAACCCATGTGCTATATTCCGGCGATTTGGTCATCCGGTGCGTGGCAAAGAGGCACCCGCAAGACTTGGTGTGGCCAGAGGTTAATTGATGCGATGACGCAATTTTATCTCCGCCACAATCACACCTACACCACCAAAGCCTTTGCCCATACTTCCCTTTTCCATGAAAGCTTAGGACAGTTAATTTGCCGAAATGCTCATGAATCATTTTATAGATTCCCATAAAAGATTGAGTGCGGCCAAATCCCACTTCTGCAAGTCCTCGCCGATGTTCAACTTGTGCGCCGTCGCTACGATGGCCTCGTCAAACACCGGGTTGTTCAAGGCGTCCCCGGCGCACATTTCGTTGGCCCTCGCGCCGATCTTCTCCATCATGGCGGCGCGTAGAGCATCTTCCGGGGGCAATTCGGGCACTGGCGAGGTCTGCACGGCTTCCTGCGCTGCAACTTCGGCCTTGCCTTCCTCCACGGTCAGTTCGTAGGCCACGTCGTCACCTAGGGCAAGCGCGGCCATGTTCTGCGGAATCCCAATTTCGGCCATTTCGTCCAGGCCGATGGCTTCCTGCGTTTCCGGGTCGTCCATCGACAGCCACTTGCAGCCCCGCCGTGCGACGGACTTCCGGCACATTTCGGCTTCGTCCGTCACCCAAGGGCCGGAATCCTTGGCGAGCGAGCGGCCGCGAATCTTGTCCAGTTCGGCCTTGAACATGATTTCGATGGCCGGATGCTCAGACTCGGTGTGTTCTGCCATGAACACGGCGGCGAAGATGCGGCCCTGCTCGGTGCATTTGGTAAGCCCTTCCCTGACTGCCAGAGCGAACGGCATGTACTCGTAGGTAGGGAAGGGCTCGGCTTTGAACTTGAAGTAGTCCCCGTCGTACACGATCAGCGTCCGCGGTACTTTCACCTTGCCGGTACGGATGATGCGTTTCAGCAAGCCCTTGTACCCGACGATGAACTGCGCTTCCAGCTTTTGCGTGTACTTGTTCTTGAAGGGGATCATGTACGCCTCGCCCAGAGTCGGGTCGAGGGACAGCCCCAGGGTACACGCCTTCATCAAGCACCCGGCGACGGAGTACGAGGTGCACTCCATCAACTTCGGAGAGTACTTCATCGCGTTCATGGCGTGCTGGAAGATGAGTTCTGGGCGCATGGTCATCGTGGACATAGCGGCTCGAAGCTGCGGCTCCATGCTCTGCAACGTCTCACGCCATGACGCGGTGGCCTTCGAGGCTTCGACAATCTGACCGGGCTTGACCGGGTTCTCCGGGACCTTCGCGCGGTCTACCGGGGGCGTCTTGGTGGTAGTGGGCTTGCTCATCCTATTGCTTCCTCATCGTTCTTGCGGTCAGCCTCTACGCACTTACATTTGCGCAAGGGGTATCCGCACACCTCGCAACGCTCTTCCGGGTCGTCCGGCGGATCGAGATTAACGTCCAAGGTTCACGCTCACCGGATTGTTCACAAACTCGATGCCGGGTACTTGCTTCGCGCCTTTGGTCGCACGAGCGAAGGCGTCGGCGGCTTTCTGATCGAACATGAGGTACTCGGCCGGCACCAGGCTGAGGTCGATCAGCTTGGCAGACCAGTTATCCCGCGTGGTCATGCTTTCCACCTTCGGTGCGGGCGGAACGTAGGGAGCCTGCACCTGGATCGGCGCGGCTTCGACTCGTTCGGCCTGTGCCATAGCACGCTCGGCGGCACGATCTAGTCCTTGCCGCTCCATTTCTGCGGCCTGCTCCATGAGGCGGTCCCGTTCGGCCTGCGCGGCACGCTCGGCTTCGGCCCGCGCCTCGGCTTCAAGTCGGCGGCGTTCCGTCTCGACTTTCTCTCGTTCCGCGGTGATGTACCGGGCCACGCGGGCGCCCAACTGCTTCGTGTGTTCCTCGAACGCGGTGTGCTTGTTGATTAGGGCGCAGACGTTCTTCCACGCGGTATGTGTGGTTACGCGCAAAGGGTCAAGTTCCGCGAGAATCGTTCCCTTGACCTTCGCGGCGAGTTTAATCACGTCGCCAGCGTCATTGGCCTTGTCCTGCGAGTCGATGATCGACAGCGCATTGCATCGGTCGATGATGTCCTGACCGAGCGGGGCGATCCTCGTCGTGTCAATCTCGGTCGGGATGGGAGTGGTAATCAGTTCCGTGCTCATGGCGAACTAGACTCCTGCGGGTTGCGTCGTTGTGGGTGGAAGGATGCTCTGCATGATGCCGATACGCTTGAAGATTTCGCGGGCAAGGCGCACGTCGTACAGCGCGTCGTGCAGCTTGTCTAATTGCATTTCGATCTTGAGGTAGTCGGCTACCGTGGCAAGTTTGAAGTTCGGAAGCTCGTGGCGCTTGTCCATAAGCAACGCACCGGCGAGCGTCATCACGTCGATGGGCGGTGTCCAGAACCACGAGCCAAAGTACTGGTCTCTCTGCTTCTCGAACCACTTGCGCACGAAGTTCGAATCGAACGGGGCGTTGTAGGCGACGAAGTGGAACTTATCGTACTTGTTGAACTTGTCCACATGCGTTGCCAGCATCTTGCAGAATTCGCCCTTGACCAAATGCGCGTTCGGGTAATCGCCTAGTTGTTCGGCTGTCACGCCCGAAACTTCCAGCGCGGCTTTCTCTACAACGTCAGTGATAAGAGGCGCAATCGAGAAGTCGAACGTCTCAATTTCTACGCCGTCTTTCTCGATGATCCCGGAAAGTTGGTGAATGCCGTTCAACTCCGGGTCAAGGCCGGTCGTCTCACAGTCCACGTACATGATTTTCATAGAGACACCCTTCTGAAGACTCTCGCGAGTCCCCCATTGCTGGTTGGTTGCACCTTCCATGTGTAGCGCGCTATTCCGGGCAGCAAGGCGGTTTCCGCCTCGCCCATGTACTGCTTGATCACGTTGTCGGCCATATCCTTCGATTGCGTATTGAAACTCGCAAGCTCTACGGCCTCTTGGCGAATCTCATCAATGGTTTGGAAGAGGTCTGCTGGCAACTCGATCACTTCGCCGTTTTCCTGCGGGTAGACTTGCGCGAGAACGTCCGCATCTTGCCAGGAGGCAGGCGGGGCGATGTCGTTTTGCACGCAGACCCAGAACTGATGAAAGCGTGGCAGCGCACCTTCAATAAACTCGTCATCGCGTTCAACATCGATCCACTTAAAGGAATTGTTTCCGACCAGGACTGCAAGACTGCCCCATTTTCGTCCAACACACAACATCTGAAATTGAAGCTGTATCCGGTACTGCTCGGGGCACCCTGTTTCCCACTCGTCGGCTTTGCTGATGATCGCCGTCTTCGCATCGAGTACACCTTTCCCTTTCTGGTAGTCGATCGCGGTGAAGTCCAACATGCATGTGAGGTACGGGTAGACAGGATGCACCTGGATTTGGTTCTGCGGCTCCGGGAACACTTCGCGGTTGGTGTGTTCCTCGTAGAGTTCGCCGATCAACGCTTCGAGGGCATGGCCTACACGGAAGCGAATAGGGTTTGCCTTGGAGTCCGGCAAGCGGCCCGTCATTTCGGCCCAGACCGAGTACGGGCTTGACCACGGGGACTTACCCAGGATACCCGCTGCTCTTGATGCGCTGATCCTGCGGGCCTTCAACGCGCCGTCGCGGTCATCGTATGTCTCTACACGGTGGAACACGTCAATTTCTCAGGTGTTGCCGGTAGCTGCGCACCAAGAACGCGAAGCGACGTGTTCCACGCCGTGCAGCGCAGTGCGGCCTCGTAAAAGTGGATCCACATGGGCACGTTCGGGTGCAGGTATGGCGCTCGCTCAATGCGAGCCATCGTCGATCCCTCCGTCGTCGCCGTCGTCGGCGTGCTGCTGAGGGCCTAATGGCGCTGGCACGCCGCCTGGGGCCGATGCGCGGCTGATCCTGTCGTGTTCCAGCGTCCTCGCCTTCGTCGTGTTCGGAAGGCCCCCGCGCTTGCCCGGCTTACGGCTTCGCGGTGGGTCTTGTTCGTCATCCTCGCCGTCGTCAGTGTGGGAACCGTCTTCGCTCGGTGGAACGAGCGTTGGGTCGAGCGATACGGGGGCTGGCGCCATGTAAGGCCCCATGCTTCGTTGCTGCTGCTGCGCCATGATGCTCGCAAACTCACGTGCCATGACTTTCGGCATGGACTCGACCGCGTGTTGCAGGCTCGTCACGGTCTGCGCGAGGGCTTCGACGCGCGGGTCTTGGTTCTGCGCACGAATCTGGTCTTCCTTCATGGCCTGCTCGACGGCCTTCTCGGCTTTCTCGAAGGCCTCTTCCCCGACCAATCGCTTCACCGTCTCGATCAGTCGTGTCACCATTAAGTGCAGACCCTTGATGTACTCGGTGGCGACGGCTGGCGTCATGATCGATATTTGCGGTTCACTCATCGACGTACCCCAATGCTACGGAAAGTAGCTTGTTTACGGCCTCGCTCGCTTCCAGACCGGACCGTTCTGCATACCTCTCCACACGCTGTCGTGTCGCCGAATCCAGCTTCACAAATTGCGCGCGCTTAATGATCATCTGCGCAACGAACGACGAATAGGACATCTTGGTCTTGCGCGCTTCCTGGTGCAGTAATTTCGAGACCGGGCGCGGCAACCGTATCTGCGTCATGACCCCGATGTTGTCGGGGTGCGACGGGTAGTTTTTGCGGTGTTTGCCGCCTATCAGGGAGCCGGACATTTGCTACGACCGTGGCTTGCGCGGTTCTGGCAGCAGGCGGATGATGGCGTACAGGACTCCCGCCAAGAGATCATCAACCACGCGCAACGACTCGGCCAACTGCGCGATTGACTGCTGATCCTTCATGCCTTCCTTCTCGGCTACCTTTTGCGTGAATGTCGTGATGTGCATTACTGTGGTTTCCTGAAGTGTTTTAGGAGAATGACGATCAACTGATCCGTGAGCGTCCTGTGCTCGCGCTCGGCCTCGTCTTTGAGTTCCTTGGCGAGTGACTTTGGGACGTTAGCGGACACGTATACGGTATTTTTAGGTCTACTCATGTGAGATACCATAACATACCGTCTTGCTGGTGTCAAGAGGTTTCGCGCGCCTGTTCCCACGCCTGCCAAAGTTCCACACAAACCTGTTTGGGGTCGTAGCCTTTTTCAACACACCATTCGAGGACGTGCATCAAAAGCCAGTAGATGTAGCCCTCTTCGGGGTCTCTCTTAATGTCATACCCATCCTTGAAGTCATCTGGTATTGTTGCTAGGAATAACTCATCGATGCGCTTTTTGATTAGATGGTTCACGGCTTCATTTCCTCCACCGGATACCCGCCGGCGTTTGGCTTGAGACGGGCGGCCCGTAGTAGGCCGCGAGCGCGTCTCGCAAAGATGCAAATACACAAGCACCTGTAGTATTCTCACGGAGCAACAAGGAGTCTGCCTCCCGTAGCAACTCCGCGAAGTGACGCACCGTGGCGCAGAGGCGGCGAGATTCCGTCAAGGTTAACGGGTATGTTCTAAGTTCTTTTGCGCATCTCTCACACACCTCAACTTCTATGGCGGTCATGATTAATCGTTCTGGCATGGCGCGGACTCCTTCGTTGCTCTCGCGTGCCTGGTGTTAGCTACGCTTCGATTCGTCTCACTTCGTCCAACGCTTCGTCGCGCTCGGCAGTGAGTTGTTTCACAGCATCGAACACTGATTGACTTCCGCCATCGAAACAACGTACCTGTAACTGCGCGTAAGATTCTTGCGCCGCGTCGCGCTCGGCTTGTACTTTATGCAGTAGCCGAACATCGTCAAGATGCGCGGCCATTTTCGCTTTCCAGAGCTTATCCCATTCCAGCTTGCTTGCATCGCGCTCGGCTTCCAGTTCCGCGATGCGTGCCTGCGAGCCAAGTGCGCCTGCGTGATAGGCCCGCTCTTGAACTTGTCGCGTAGTGTCGCTTCTCCACTCGCCCGCCGCCTCTAGCCACGCCTCGAACCCGTCGCACGCCTGCACGGCGGTGTTGAGGACGTACTCTGACACTGCAAGTTTTTTTAGTCCGTCAGCCGTCCACTCTTCCGGTTGTTTATCGATATTCTCTCGCAGCATTTCCGCCGCCACGAGTAAGGTCTGCTTGTCGAGCTTCATGGTCGCTCCTTCAGCCGGTGGCCGCAGTTCGTTTGAGTGAGTCTTCTGGACTGTGCTTTTTCTTCTTCGCCCACCAAGGCATTGTCTTAGGTGTGACACCGGTTGCCTCGAACGCCATGCGATCCGCGAGTTCGTTCATTTCATCGCCGGAGTGCCCGCGTACCCACTCCCATTCGACTGCGCGCTTCGATGTCAGCGCAAGGAGAGCCTTCCAGTGCGGAATGTTCTTGCACGGCACGAAGCGCCGACTAACTTTGTGTGTCCAGTTGTGCGCGATCCAGTTTGCAACCCACTGCGTCACACCGCGAATGAGGTACTGTGAATCGCTGACAATCAAAACAGATTCGCCTTCCTTTGTGCGCTTCAACCCTTCGATTGCACCCTGAATCTCCATTTGGTTGTTGGTGACGCGCTTTGAGGAGCCGGACAAAAACTCTGTTTCTGCGCCTTGCCGAACGATGATTGCGGACCAACCGCCATTTCCAGGGTTCGGGAAGCATGCTCCGTCGGTGTAGATGATGACCTTCTCCGTACTCATGATCTGATCTCCTTAAACTGTATTTGATCCCCTAATTAATCGAATTAATTAAACAACCGGAGGCCCAAGGAACGGCAACTAGGCTGGAAATTCCCCCCCCAACCCCCATGTCAATAATGAATGGAGGTTGAGGGTAATTTCGTCACGCTTAAACTGATACCGACCCGGCTGACCCTGAGGTGTCCAACTGAGTTTGGCTCCCCGCGTGTGCCACCGCGAGCTAGTTCCGACTGCAAGTAAGGCCTTCGTGACCAAGGGCCACCGATCACACCGCCAGATTTCGTCCCCGTGTGTTTCCCAAATCGGCATTATTTGAGGGATTCAACAAGACACACCTTTCCGCTTGACTCGTTGCTTGCGCTTCGGGAATGGGCGGGGTTGGCAGTGTTAGAGAATGGAGGTCGCGGCCAGAGTCGAACTGGCGATGAACGGATTTGCAGTCCGTCGCCTTACCTGTCTTGGCTACGCGACCGGATGCGGAGGCTGGAATCGAACCAGCGATAAACAGATTCAAAGTCTGCCGCCTTACCGCTTGGCTACTCCGCAAAAGAGAAGCGCCCCGGTGGATTAGACCGGAGCGCCTTGAAGAAAAAGAAAAGAGCCCACAAGTGTCATGCATCGCAGAACATGCCGCTTGAGGGCAAGACTTAGAAGCCTTGTGGGCTACAGGTTGACTATATACATTTCTGGAATGCATGACAAGCGAGAGAATACGCTCGCCCCCCTTTCCGTGTCAAGAAGAATTTTTGCCCCCTTCGCAATTCTCGCTTGACAGCCTGGGTCGGTCGTGATAGAGTGCCTTCGATGTGACGTGTGAGTGGATTCCTTTCGTTGTGGGACTCCCTAGCGCCGGGTAGCCTAATCTGCCCGGCGCCCTCCTTTTCTGCCCCTTTCCAAAACTCCCCCTTTGTAAACCTGCGCTGTTCGCGAGCAAGGTCGTCGACGCAATAAAACCCAATGTTTATGCGGCGCGCACCCGTTCGGATGCTTGCAAAAGCCTGTGGTCGTCGACGTGGGGTGGTATCTGACCATTGCCGATGTGGAGATCGTTGCTCTACGGGGCGTGGGCGCGGTCTGGCGGGCGTGGAAAAGCCCCGAGTGTGAGTCCTCGGGGCGAAGTGACGGCGGGCTGTTTCGTCTAATCGTGTACGAATCGCGGCGCTTTGAACTCTTGGCGGTTATTCGTGAAGGCGTCGAAAACTAGGTGCTGCTCGCTGATTTTCTTGGCGTAGGCAGAGATAGCTTCGGCAGCCGTGTGTCCGTTTCCGTAGCTACTGACCAAGCAACCGCGGTCCGAGACTTCGCAATTTTTGAAGTTCGCTAGATAGCGGTGCGACTCGCCGCCGTATTCTTCGCAAAACTTGAGATAGTTTGCTCCGCGATCCGTGACCTGCATTGTAAGTCCGTGCTGGTCGGCAAATGCTTCGATGGTCATTTCGGGAATAAGGTTCGTTTCAATCTTCATCGTCTCAATTCCTTCCTGTTACAGCTTGCGCTTGATACGTTCCGCGTTGTTCAGGGCGTGCTCAATTGCTTCGTCAAGGTCTGGCAGGGGCAAGCCTTCAACGTGCGGGTGGATGCGGCTGTCGATATGCACAACTGCCTGATATCGCTTCTCGTATAGCGAGACCGTCAGGATTGCTCCGAGCGCCGATATTCGGCGCTTAATCGTGGTGCTGTTCATTTTTCGGCCCCCTTACAAGTTGCGAAAGTACGAACATGACGCCGGAGATCGCGAGCATAGCGAGTGCCAGCCAGGTGTCAATAGTGTTCGGTAGGCCAAATGGCGGGATCATGGCTTTTCCCTTCCTTCGATAATCAGTCGGTCAACCCCACCGCGAATCCACCAATTGACGGCTTCTTCCGCTTTGGTTTTGTCGCCGTCGTAATGTTCGAACGATTGGCGGTATACCTCGGCGCAATCGGCCTTGAATTGTTCTACGTTTGTCATGGTTCGTCCTCCCTTTCCAGTCGTTCGGCGTCTTGCAGGCACAGCGCGGCGTAGCAAAGTTCCTTGGCCGCGCGCCAGATGCAGTCTGTCGCCTTGAGAGCCGCGGCCGGAAACACTGGCGCCGGCATACCCTTAAGTTCCGCCAGGGACTTCTCGGCGCGTTCTAGGGCCTCTGCGTACAGTTCGCAAGGTAGCGTCGGCGGGTCAAACGTCGGGTACGCTCCGATAGTGCCGGGTATGTTCATGGGTCAAGTCCTTTCGAGTTGCGCCAGGGCGCGGCGCGTTGCGGTGTAGAGTCCATCGGCGTAGGCGCGGACCCTCGATCCGTCTGCAAGGTCTAAGGTGACGCACCAAAGGCCCAGGGCGGGCCAGTGGCGGTCACTGAGGCGCGTGTAGGTCATGGCTTCGCGTTCAGCGCGGTATATAAAGCCTGCCGCACAGAATACTTAGTGATTCGGTCTCCATGCTGCTTTGCTTCGGCCACGTAATCTCTCGCCGTCGCCTCGATGCGCCGATACCGCGTCAGCGCGTCCAGAATCTCCGTGTATGTGTGCGTGTCGATCCAATTCTCAGACTCAACCCGCCCTGGTACGCTCATGTCTTTCGCGCCTTCGACCAGTTTCGTGTTTGCTGTTTCCGTACTCATGCCGCGCCGCCTTGCGCCTTGGCAATCGCCGCGCGTGCATTGTTTTCCGCGTCAATGCCGAAGGGGTAATCACGAGTGCCTGGCGCGGCTGCACGTAACATATCTTCGCGGTAGAACGTGAGAGCGATTCGCGCGTCACGAAGCGCGGCGAGTAGGTCGGGTGCGGCGGCGATTAGAAGCGAGTTTGCTTCGAACTCCGCATTCAAGATGGTTTTGCCATGCACTTTACAGATGCGTGTGTGGTATTCATCAGAGCAATTTATTCCGTGCCCATCAAAAGACCACGGCCCCGGCGTGTGCCCCCTTTTCATCGTTTCGGTTGTCATGTCTCGATCCTCCTATTCGTTGTTGTGACCCATTCCGCGTGTCCCCGGCACGAGTCCGGGGAACGGCGCAAAGGGCTACGAACGTTCTTCGAGCGATTCCATGATCGCCTGGGCAATCTCGCGCCAATTGACACGGCCAAGTGATGCATTCAAGAGGTCCGCGTACACGTTCGCATTCAGCGGTTGCCCCTCTTCGTGTTGCCCCTCTTCGTGCTGAGTTTTCAGATCGTTCTCGAGTGCGTACAGCGCGGATTCAGCCGGGGTCAACACGTCGGACTGTGGCGGATTGTCCCGCCTGTTCCGCGCCGACTGGTCCCAAAATGCCTGTAAGCCTTGATCGTTGTCGATCCAAAGTTTCACAACCCATGTCTCGTAGTTCGTCCAGCCGTTGCATGTCGTTTCCATCGTCTTCTCCCTGCCCTCGCGGGCCTTTGTTAGTTGATGTGGACGCCACGGTCGCGGAGTTCGTCAACGAGGGCCTGCGCCCACGTCGAGGCGGCTTCCAGCTTGCCACAGTTGAGGTAGGCGAGCGTCTTAGCCCATAACGTCGCCAAATTCGAGTAGTCCTTCTTCATCTGCGCGAGTGTCATTGCCTCAACCTCCTGTTTTGTGTTCCCGTTGAAGTCTCTCGACACCCTGAGCATATCATGCGGATATGCGTATATGCAAGCCGTTATATCCAATCGTTGCGTATCAAGCACTTATGCGCGTACTATCATCGTGATATAATCCGTTGGGCCGCGCAACTTGACAATCTGGGCGCCTGAGTATATGCTGTAGATATGGATACGCACACGAGAATCAAGCGCTCTAAGGCAATCGTCCTTACCCTGCATCCACACGAGCACGCTGCCATGCTCGGCGCCGCACAAGCCAAAGGACTGCCCCTCACACAATGGCTGAGGATGCTCGCGCTCGCACAGGCCGGGAATGCGAAGTAACGCAATTATCAACATCGAGCGGCACGAGGAATTAGACGGGTTCGCTCGCGACAATCTATCCCGACAAACTCCCGCCGAAGTCGCCCTGGGCAGAATCCTCGCGGAATGCAAAGGCACAAAGTGGTGTCCGCAAGTCGTCAAAGGCAAGTATATCCTCGACTGGTACTCGCAATTTCTTCGCCTCGGGATAGAGGCGGACGGTTCCTCCCACAACGGCCGGCAAAAGTACGACCAAGAGCGGGACCGATGGCTTGCGCATCACTACGGCATCGAGGTTGTGCGCTTCATAAACGACCAGATTCTACAGTTCCCGCGGCGCGTCAAAGCTACCATCAAAGCCAAGATGGAGACCTATCCTCAATTCACAAGTTGGCGTGACGGTATGCTGCGCAAAGCCAAAATCGAGAGTCTAAAAAATGAAAGACCACACCATAAAACGAGACTTCTTCCCCGACTTCGACCCCGAAACAGGCGAACCAGTTCAGCATGACCCAGGTCAAAACTTCACCGTATACCGCAACGGCAAACATGCAAAACATCCCACAGTAAAACCCCAAAAACCTCACTACCTCTCAAAAGAAACACTCAAAATCCTGTCAAGAATTATCAATCCAAAGCGCCGTCGTAACCCATTGACAAAAAACAACCAATGATCTAAACTCGCGATAATGACAGGACTACGCACGAAGTCCTACTCGTCCCCGGCAACCAAGACCTTACACGCTCCGCGCGCACACAGGCACACGCGCACAACCTAAAGCCCACCTACTGGAGGCAAGCATATGGAAAGTATCTTCGACCTACTCACGAAAGACGAGGCACCTGAACCGCTCACTCTCCAGGACCGCGCATATTGCAAACTCGTCGCCCAAGGCGTTCCAAATCGAGACGCTTTACTCCAGTCGCATCCCGGTCTGTCGGACAGGGAAAGACGGAAGAAAGCGCCTTTACTTGCGCAATCTCGCCAGATAGTGGCGGAAATCGCCAGACTACAGCTTCTCAGGCCCGACGAAAGGCTCCTGGAGCGGACCGAGGCACTCATCGAGGCTGGCGGACTTAGGCCAGAGCGCGAGCTTGAGGCTATAGAGTTCGTAAGTGCCCAGCGCGAAAGGCTTTACAAAGAGCGCGAGGTAGTCAAGACGCCTGCTGACCTGGATGAGTTCATACGCGGCATAGTCTCCAATAATCTTGGCATGTTTGCGTAAGTGCTTGCGCTTCAACAACTTCCTACCTATTTCCAATCGAACATATTGGGTATTATCAGACACCAGACACCAGACACCCCGGAGCCAGACCCCCACCCCCGGCCACCCTCGAACGCGACCAGCCGATCACGTATGTCCCTCACTCCTATTCCCCCCTCAGAAAAGGGCACTTCACATGGATAGTACAGTTAAGAGTGAGTGGGTAGAAGTTTTCAATTACGAGCGATTGATATGGCTGTATGGTTTAGCATGGGCGATGCGTGCATACTTTCCGGAGCCGCAAAAAGGAGTTGCCATGATTAAGTTCTCGAAGTGCGTGGAGGGGGCGATGTGCGAGGGGTGCTTGAGTGAGGATGTGCCTGCTGTGTGGTTGGTGACGGTGGCGGGAGGGCTGGAGTACGGGATGGTGCGGGCGGTTATGAATCTTTGCGGTGGGTGTTTGGTTGGGTTGCGGGAGGCGAGCGGGATAGTGTGTGGACAGTTGGAGGATGAAGGAAGGGTGAAGGTTGAGGTAATCGAGAATCCGCCTCACAAGCACGCGGAGGAAGTGCGATGAGTCCGCTGAACATTCCCGATGACGCAATCCTGTTCGAGCGCGACTACAGGCCTTGGATGTCGATGTTCGATGTGGTGTACGCGGCGGCGATGGCGCTTCAGGGGAAGGTGAAGTATGTGCCGGAGTTGGTGTTGTCGCCGCGTCTGTATCGAAGGATGCAGGAGGACGCGGCGCATTTGGGTCAGAATCCTTTGGCGATGACTTTGTTGGAGATGGATGTATACTGTGACGAGCGCGTAAAGCCTTGGAGGGCGGAGATACGCGCGCCAGGGATCAAGGGGAAGACGATTGCGAGAGTTTCGTTCAACGTGTTGGGTCTGTTGCCCGAACTGAAGGGAAAGGAAAAGGTTATGGTGACGTGTACGAAGGAGAACGTGGTTTGCTCGCTGACCGGGACAGAGGGGCCTGGGGTGCATGTTATGCTGGAAGGGCCTGGGGGCGGGGTGCAGTTTGCGCTGTCGAGCGATGGTGCTGTGGACCTTATTGGTGCGCTGCAATCGTTCATGCTGTCGGATGACGCGGATGACGCGCCAGAGCCTATGAAGGCTGACGAGGTTCCGGCCGGTGAGCCGGTGGTAGCGGGCGGCGAAGAAGAGGTTCCACGTGAAACAACTCTTGACAGTGGGGAAGAGAAGTTTGATAATCCCGCGTAAATGGGATTTGATTGGAAATCGTTTTGGTGGGCCTTGAGGCGCGGTCTGATGACCGTTGTGCATGAGGTTGACCGGCAGTTTGGGAAGGGCGATACGTCTCCCTCGAAATAGTTTAAGACTCTCATTTGAGGGTCCCGAACGGTAGTAGTACTCGCCGTTTCCGGCCCGCAATGGCGCACCGTGCAGGGTAGTTTGGTCCTACGTCCAACCTCCTTTCTCCCTTGTTTGTGACGGTTCGCTGTTGCGGGCCGTTTTTGTTTTAAGGGGATTGGGTTGAATGTACTTGAAGCGAATGGGGTCATAGACCTCTACCGGCAATGTCCCGCACGGGAATGGGATCGTATCCGCGTGCGGGACACGGCGCTTTTCAATCAGCTTGCGTTCCGGTTCATGCAGGCCAAGTGCATCGCCGACTTTCGGAACTTCCTCTGGTGGGGTGCGTACTACCACGCGCGAAAGCACTACCGCGGGCGGCTCTTCTACCGCATGGCGACCTTCCTTCAGGAGTCGCAAGCCAAGATACGGTTCATGATCGTCGCGCGCGAGCATCGCAAGACACAGATGCTCATGGCGTACAAGGTGTGGAGATTGGTTCAGGACCAGAACCGGACGGTCTTGATTCGGGCCTTCCAGAAGCAACCGAACGCTCGGGACATTGCGCGCGGCATGCTCGAAATCATGGAGTCCGAACGGTTTTCGAGAATGTTCCCGTGGGTCACGCCGCAGTTGAAGCAGGGTACGAAGTCGAAGGAGCAATGGTCGAAGGACGGGATGCTCCTGAAACGGGACGATGTAGGCGTGCGCGTGCCTTCAATCGCGGTACACGGGTTTGAGTCGGACCCTACTGGCGGTCACTTCACCGATCAGCTTTGCGATGACCTCGCGGTGCAGGACTCCGAGAAGGAGAACATCCGCCCGCAACTCTACGAGAAGTTCCACAACGACGATAACCTGATGCTGGCGGGGGCGCAGCGGGATTTGGCCGGGACCATCTGGGCGTACAGGGGGTTCATGGACTCGGCGCGGCTGCGCAAAGGCAAGTTCGAAGACATGGATTACGACTTGTTCTTCGAGTCCGCCGAAGTCCAAGCCATGCAGGCGCCCGTCACGGGCGACACGATAGCGATGGCGCCGGACCGGCTCACGTTTAGGCTGAAACGTCTCACGGACGAACTCCCCACGGACAATCAGGGGGTGCAGTACTGCCAGGCGCGGTTCACCTTCCAGTCCCCGGACATGACCGATACGGTGTCCGTGGTCCGGGAAATCGAGTGGAACTCGAAGAACGAAATCCGAGTGAACCGGCCCATAGACCCGATTCACGGGGAAACCATCGTCGCATGGCAGATCGGGAACTACCGGCCTGCGGCCCCTCAACTGTTCACGATGGACACGGTAGACCTGATGGCCCCACTCTCGGAGCGGGACAACCAGGTAGACCGTGCGAGCCTCCCGGCGAAGCGGAAGTCCCAAGGGTCGCACGTCTACGCGGCGCAAATGCTCCTGAACCCGCGGGCGTCTGACGAATGCCTGTTCGACTCGCAACGGTTGAAGTGGCTTGCGCGGTCTGACTTTGACGATATCGTGAAGCACACGAAGGGGACGTGGTTCAGGAAGTGCGACTTGTCCTCGGCCAAGCGGACGGGATCGTATACGGCCATGACGCTCGGCTACGTGTGCGAGCGCGGTGTCTACATTCGCCGCATGTTCTGGGGCCTGCCCAAGACGCACATCATCCTGCTCGAACTCTTCCGTGGCTACGTGTGGCTCCGCGCCGAGTACAAGGCGCATGTCCGTCACGTCCAGTTCGAGACGGCACACATCGAAAACACCGTGCGGGAAAACCTCGATACCTGCATGCGCGATCCTTTCAACTATTTCAGCCTGTTCGACGCGACGTGTAGGGCGTTTGCTAATTCGTTCCTCTCCGATGGCCGGCCAATCTTCATCCCGATCCACGAGCAGAGCCGCGGGGAAGCGGGGAAGGTTGACCGCATCATTCACCATCTCGGGCCGCTGCTCGAACAAGAGCGTCTGTACGTGGTCGAGGACATCGAGCACACGGAGCGGCTGACCGAAGAAATGGATGGTTGCACGCTCGAAAGCGAAGTCGGCATCGACTTGCTCGAAACGGTCGCTGACCTGTGCGCGGAAATGAAGTTGCCCGAGTCCCAGAAGGCCCAGGACCGCAGACGGCAACCCGACGAAATCTCTTGGGACGATCTACAGATGGAGGCCGTTCTGCGCAACCGCGTGGTCGGGCTTCGGTCAAGGATGCGGTACTGATGAAACGCGCGGAATGGGAAATCCTGATGCACGAGTATCGCACCTCCCGCGATCAGGCGCAGCAGTGGTATCACGACAAGTGGGAAATGATTGTTGACGAATACTCGCTGTCGGGGTTCGACGGGATCGTAGACCTCGTGTTCGACAACCGCATGATGGAAAGCGGTCTTGTCTCGCACGACGCCACGCTCGGCAAGATGCACGTGGTCATCCGCAAGATGCTGACTCTCTCCGCGATCCGCTACCCGGAATTCATGATCAAGGAGCGCAACCCGCGCGATGAACCCGTGGCCGAAGTCCTGAACGACGTGTTCCCGGTCGAGTTGGAACGGTCGAAGTGGTACAAGAAAATGCGGACGCGCAACCTGTGGGCGCTGCTCACGGGCTACGGCGTGATGAAACTCGGCGTGAACTCTGTTTTCAATTACGACGAACCGGCCTATGCCGACAAAATCCCGCGTAGCTTGGAGGACAAAGACACATGGAATCTGTATCCCTACGGCCCGCTTACGGAGTGGCAGGACCCGTCGATCCTTCCGGGCGAAGCCAACTTAATTCATATTCCATCTACAAACTGCTTCTCGCACCCCTGGAACTCACCAACCCAAGAGCACATTACGAGATGGTACATCCGCTTTCAGCGCCCGCTGTTGGACATTTACCACGATGCCCGGTTTGGCCCAGAGCGTATCAATGTCCAGGCGATCAAGGCCGATGACGATCTGAACGATCCCTATTTCAACCAGTTACCGATGGACGCGCGGATCCACTCGCTCCGCGGCGAAGTGGTCTGGGTCTACGACGTGGCCTCGAAAAAGTACTGCGTCGTCGCCGAAGGGCCCCAGGGCGCGCTGATGGACTGGACCCCGGTAAATCGGAATATCGATCCGATCCATATCTTTACCCCGATAGAGTCCGTGCGCTCGTGGCGCGGCATACCCTACGCACACCGGATGCTCAATCAGGCGCGCGCGATCAACGAACTGCGCGTCATCATCAAGGACAAGATCGGGCGCGACGGCAAGACGGTGAACCTCTTCGACCCCGCCGAAATGACGGACGATCAGGTGTCCCGCCTGAACCGTGCGCGGGACGGGGAATGGATCAAGTTCCCCGGCCTCTCGTCGCTCATGGCAAACGGGAAGGAATTCATCAGGGCGGTTGAATTCGGCAAGGTCAATCCCGAAGTCATGGCGCTTATGGGAATGTTCGACTCGGACTTTCGCGAAATGGCCGGGTTGGATAATCCGACAATCGGATCGCAGAACGCCAGGTCTCAAACCGCTACAGAGTCCAGCCTGCGCGCGCAGCAAACGAACCTCGACGTAGAGGATTACGTGCAGACCAACGAAGAGTCGCAAAAGGACGTGGCGCGCGACTACCTGAAACTTATCTGCGCGGAGTGGCCGGTCGAGAAAACGGTGAAGTGCCGCGGGTTCAACGAACAATCGTACTTCTGGCTCCCGGTCACGCGCGACCTGGTGCAGTCCGACTTCACACTCGAAATCGTTGTGGGGTCCACGCAAAAGCTCGATAAGGCGATGTACACAAAGCAATGGATCGAAGCCCTTAGAACTATCCGCGAACTTGGGTTGGCCAAGCAACAAAACCTAATGGCCCAAATGCAGGGGATGCCCACGGACGGCATCAATTACGACGAAGCGATCCGCATTACGGCCGACCTGTTCGACCCGACCATTGCCCGCAAGATTCTGTCGAAACGCGATCCCCTGATGCTGATCTACCGGTACGCGGAGCAATACGGGATTCTGCCCACGAACATTTCCCCGGACATCGTGCGGGAACTTCAGCGGCGCATCTCGATGGTCCTGCAATCGCCCTTCGGCCAGCAAACCCCGCTACAGCCCGAGCAGGGCGGCATGGGCGGCGGCGCGTCGTTCGAGGAAGCGAACCGGACACCGAAACCCGCTGGCGGGCAGATGATGCCTGGCGGCATGCCGATGCAGCAAATGGCGGGGTTCCAACCGGGCCGGATGGCCTCAGAAATGGCGGGAGTATGAGCAAGCACTTTGTCCAATGTCCGAAGTGCGGGATTATCGAAGCACCGGGGAATTCGTGTCCGAAGTGTTTCGAGGAAAAGCCGCGCGGCCCGTTCATCGTCCAAGACACCCTGCCGTACCCAAGGAAACTCGTGTCCCTTCATGGCATGCCGATGGTCGAAAGCAATTCCGACATTCGACGTGCGATGAAGCGCCATGACCAAGTTCACGGCACGGCGCTGTTTCAACCATAAGCGCGTATCGGATTCCAGCGCGCGGTGGGCGAGATTCGTAAACGCCTCTCACCCGGAGTGAGAACTTAACGAACGCCTCGCGTACCGGCAAGCGGAACGCCCCGGACGTAGCGGAGAGATGAGATGCCAGCAGGAATAGACGTAGACGATGTGGAACTGAACGAGCGTAACGGGAGCTCGCGCGTACCGGCGTGGGAAAAGTTCATGCGGTCGAAGGGCGCAAGCGACGATGAAGTCGCCGAGGCCCGGCGCGATACGCAGCGGGACTTGACCCGTGCCCGGCAAAAAGACACGCAGAAGATGGCGACCCTTGAACAAAAGGTTGATCACCTGATGCGCGGCGGCGTGCAGCAGCCAACGGCCTCGAACCAGGAGTTGCCGTGGGATGCGGTCTTTCGGGAAACCGGTCTTGCCGAGAAGGCGCCGGAACTCGCAAAGATTTTGTCCCAAGCGTTTACGCGACAGACCCAAGGAGTCCTTGGGGTGTCGCAGACGTTCGCGCAACAAGCGGTTGCGCCGGTCGCTCAGACGATCCACAACTCGCGTTTACTCGGCGAACGTGACGCCCTGGCAAAACGGTTCGGCGAAAAACGTATCGCGGCCCTGTGGCCCGATCTCGAAGCCGAACTGTACGCGCGCTTACAGCGCGGCGAAAACCCGCGGTCGGTCGAAGATGTATTCCGGGAGTCGATGCCCGAAGAGTACTCGGACGCCTTCTTTCTTGCGGAGTCGCAACGTAGGCGCGCGGCAAGCGAAGCGAACAAAAACAAGTCCAGCGAGGGCTTCATCCAAACGCAGCGCAGTCAACCGATGCAGATCGGGGACTCGCGGCCTTCCGAGGATGCGGTGGTCGATTACGAGAAGATCACGCAAGACTCGATTCAGGAAGCCCTCAAGGAAGTAGGTCTAGCCTAGAAAGGGCGTAAGAAATGCCTGCATTTCCGCCAACGGTCAAACCGAGCACAATCGACGATTTCTTTATGTCGGTCATGCTCAAGATGTCGAAGAAGGACCCCACCGACATCACAACCCCGAACTACCCGCTTTTCCGCAAGCTGGAGAAGAAGGAAGTGAAGGGCGTCATCGAAGAGAATCCCGGTCATGGTCCCGTGCGCGATATCTACTACAAGACGGAAGATCGCTACACGGAGTTGTCCGCGGGCCAGAAGATTCAGCCGCGGGACTACCGTCCGCACGAGAACCTTACCCGGTTGCAGTTCGACTGGATCATGCTGATTTCGCACCTTGCGATTTCAACGTATGACTGGGAGAACATCAACACGCCGGAAGAACTCGGCACGTTCCTGACGCGCAAGAAAAAGGGCGTGGACAAGTCCCACCGAAACCGCCTCGTTAACTATCTGTGGGAGGGGATCACGGTCGGCGGGCAAAAGCTGTTCGGGATCAAGGACGTGATTCGGTTCACCCCGACAGCCGATCCAACCCGCGGCGCCGTGGGCGGTGTCGGTGTGGCCGATGTCTCGAACCACACGAACAAGTCCAAGAACTTCAACGCCGCTTTCGATCAGTACGTGGGCGGCGGGCAGACGGCGACGATGCTCGATTCTGGGGCAAATTCGCTCCTCTCGTTGTACATCGATTGCGGGTACAACGACGGCGAGGGCGCGGACGCTTTCCCGGACTTGATGCCCTGCAACGAGATTTACTGGCGCTGCTTGCACCGTCTCGCGCAACGCAAGTTGTGCTTCTACGACGATAACTCCATGAAGGAGTTGGGCGTCCCCGGTATCACGTTCCAGACCATGACCGCGTTCTATGATCGTAACATTCCCAACGATCCGAACACCTCCACGTATGGCGTCTCCATGCTGTGGAACTCGAACTATTTCGAGTGGGCGTATGCCAAGGGAATCCGTCACCGCTGGTCGAAGGGACGGGAGCGCGATCTGGACACCGCGTACTGCTGGGACAAGTACTCCCAGGTAACAGCGCTGTGGCACGGACTCGATCGGTTTGGCGTGCATTACGGCATCATCCCGACCCCGACCACTTCGTAACGCGGCCCAGAAAGCCCTGAAAGAAAAGGAGAATTTGAAATGTCTGGAACATCTGTTAGCGAACAAGGGCGCAACGAAGTCGTGCAAGTCTCCGGGTACAACGCCGGGGCGTCTGCGACGTTGGCGGGCCAGCCGGTTGCGCATTGGCCGTTCGAGGCCACGCCGCACGACCATAAGTTTTGGGTCGGTGTGGCGGGGTACGGCCTGCGCTTCTACGGCGTGACCCGCGGCCCAGTCGCGTCATTGCGCGATAGCGGCGCGATTTTGCGCAAGGGGCGCATGTATGCCCGCGTGAAAGCGGCGGCAACCACGCTCCCTGGGGCATACCTAATGCCGATCTGGGGAGCAACGGGACACTTCGCGGTGTCCGCGCATCCGACTCCCTACCGTCTCGTGACCAATCTGAGCGGTCAAACGGTGGGCACGATCTATGGCCCGGACGCGCCGGCCACAATCTCAACGGTGGAAACGATCCCAGAGATCATCATTGACAAGTACGATCCAGCGTTGATCATCTGGGAAGCCCCGGCAACGGCGTCCACAACCGGCGTTCACGCGGCGGTCACGGACACCGGCGTACAGGTGGTTGTGACAAC
>ERZ1292625.776-Hain-H41-01um-R1-776-length-43687-cov-14_pt1 | contig 43687 bp, 36 predicted proteins | sample MGYA00564400_ERZ1292625 | MGnify/ENA primary metagenome ERZ1292625 (study PRJEB36523, sample SAMEA6512639) | groundwater metagenome | collected 2019-01-08 | study: AquaDiva: Metagenomics assemblies of 32 groundwater samples
AGGTCGTACGGCTCTTGCTAATGCGATGGCTAATCCTATTCGTATTACGCTCGACTATCAGTCGGTGGGTCGAAAGCTCATCATGGTAGATCCCTTGCCTCAAGGTTCTTTGCCTGTCTACGATAAGGATATTGAAGCCTCTGCTGTCGTTATTAGTAAACGCGGTGGAGTTCCGGAGATGGTTATCGAGGGAGATAGGTTCCAGATTCCTACCTTCGAGCTCGCTTCTTTCCCAACTGTTCGCTTCTCTCAGGTTAAAGATCGTCGTTTCAACATCATCGATCGTGCTCAGCAACGTGCTAAGTCAGAATTGATGGCTGCTGAAGACGGTGAAATTTTTGCAGCACTCGAAGAAGCAACTACTGGTGCTGCCGCAATCAACAATATCACAACTTCCCCTGGTGCTCTTACACGTCTGGCTCTTACTCAAGCTTTCCAAGCTGTTGAGCGTCATGACTTGGTAGTTAACACGATTCTAATGAATTCTCAGGAGTTTGCTGATATTCGTGTTTGGGGTCAAAATGAATTTGATCCAGTGACTCAGCGTGAAGTTCTTCAGACTGGTCTTTATGGTCATCTGTGGACAGCTGATATTCTTCTTTCTCGTCGTGTTCCTCCGGGTTCTGTTTATCTCTTGGCTGATAAAGAATTCGTTGGTGTCATGCCTGTTCGTCAGGATATTCAGGTTATTCCTGCTGATATGCCTCGTGAACTCAGCCTTGGTTGGGTCATCTACGAAGAAATCGGTATTGGTTTCTTGAACAATAAAGCTGTCTCCAAAATCGAAATTACCGCTGGTTAATTAGAGAAAGAGAGATAGAACAATGAAGAAATCAGCACACTTTCAGCGTATCTCTGAGAATGAAGCAAAGAGTATTGCTACTCAGGTTTCAGTTGGTATTCTTTCCGAAACCAAGCAGGCTCTTGCTAAAACTCAGAATGAGTTAGTTAAACATATTCCTCAAGGAAATCTTGAGCAAGTTTATGCAGAAGTAGAGAGAACTTTGCGTAGTCGCGGTATTTACGCAAAGTTCTCTCGAAATAATTCCACCTCTCAGTAGTGGATGAGGAGTAGTTTTAATGAGTAAAGTTAAGATTCATCGTGACAAGAAGGGTGGTTTACTCTTCAAAGATGTAGACGGTACCAAAGTTAAAATGAGCAATGGTACTACTGCAGAAGTCACGCCAGAATTTCTTGAGACTCAAAACGGGAAGTTTCTACTTTTACGTGGTGATATTAAGCCAGTAGTAGAAACCTCCTCTACTCCTCTTGTTTCTCCTAAAAAGGAAGAACAGGTAAAAGAAGCAGTTGTTGAGACTCAAGAATCTGAAACCTCCCCACAAGTACAAGAACAAGAAGTAGAAACTAAAGGTTCTTCTGATGAGGAGTTGACTTCTAAAGACGAGAAGAAGAGCTCTAAAAGGATAAAAAATAATGTATAACAAATCTCGTTATGCTGGATGGTTACAGAGTTTTGCACTAGATATGAAGATGGCTACTGATCCGGAGTTCGCTAGACAGGTTACTGCTGGTGTAGCAATGGAATCCGGTAACGATGGTGAAACTAAGCCGACTGGTGCTCCATTGCCTGTTGGTTTTGATGGTGGTTCCGACGATCGTCAGAAAGCTTTCAAAGATTCTCTCCCTAGTGTCGCACTTAAGCAGAATCCCAAAGACGAAGAGCAGCAACGTATTCAGCGTGATACAGCTACTACTCAGTCAGATATTGATGGCTTGATTAAAAGTCGTGAAAAAATGATGACTGGTGATCCAAAAGATGCTGTAAAGACTTTCTTTTATCCTCATTCCGAGAATGGTGGTAATCGAGTCTTTGCACAGAATGATTTAGCTAAGATTGCACGAGCAGCCGCTAATGACGTTTTGGATAGCTTGGAAGATGTTCTTCAACATGCTGAAGAATTTACTCACGATAAAGTTCCTTTGGGACAGCGTGAGCAGGTTTTTTCTAGTATTGAAAAGACTCTGAAAGCTAAGGGTATTGGTACTCGCTTTAATCGTACTGCAAGTAGTGAAGCTCCTTCTAGTGGATTCGATGATTATACTTGGCGTGACGTTGCTGAGTTCATCGAAGACGATTATCGCTCAGTGCCTGGTGACAAAGCTAATTTCGCTGGTGGTACTCCTGACTCCTATAACGGTGGGAATCGTACGCCTACTTCTATTGAAAATAAGGCTATAAAGAATCCTGCCTCGTATGAGAATAAGTACTATCATCGTACACCTACGGCCAATGGTAAAAAGAATAAGAAGTATGCTTCTCTTCAGAGTTTAAAGCAGAAACTTGCTTCTACTATTCAGCAGCACAATGAAGGTAATACGGCTCGTCGTGAAGTTGAATTAGTTAAGAAAGAAATCTTAGCTAATCGTGCACGTCGTATTCGTAAGCAAGCCTTCAATGAGCTTATGAATGAGGGTATTACTGCTCCTCCTCTTGGTATGATGGATCAAGAGTATGTTGATGACTCTCCTTCTATGGACTTCGACTTCGGTGGTGGTTCAGATGATATGGGGGACATGGATGAAGATATGGGTGGTGAAGGTGATATTCTTTCAGAAGTGAAAGAACTCGCTCAGCAACTCTTAGACTTGTGCGACGGTATGGGTGGTGGAGAAGAGTTAGAAGACTCCTTTGCACCAGAAGATGATAGTGAATCTGATTTCGAGTCAGACACTGATTCGGAGCCTTCTGAAGAAGAAAGTATGCGTGAAGCCTCACGTAGAAATCGCTTTATTAAAGCTCACCAGAGACGTCGTTAATTAAGCTCACCAGAGACGTCGTTAATTAAGCTCAGTTCAAGGGTAGTCTTCGTTAAAGTGCACAATTGGCGTTGTGCACTTTAACTTTGTCTGGAATCAACTATCATAAGTTTATATAGTAGTTTTTAGGAGAGTAAACATGGGTGTAGCACCTATTATCGATTTCTTCGTAATTCCCAATGCTGATGCTGTTGCTAGTGATACCGCTAAACTCAATAAGATTTCAAGCACACCAGCAGGTGGCAGTAGTCTAAGTAGTGGTTACGATAACTTAGGTAACGTAGCAATTGGTAGTAATTTTACTGTTTATCGACAAATTTGGAATAATAAGAATCCCTCAATGGATGTTTCTACAGCTACCGACTTACGTTTTACTTTACATCGTAGTATGACACTTGCTGAAGCACAAGCAGTACAACCTAGTGCAACTACTGGTGAAGAAGATGGTGTAAGTAGTCCGGGACCTGCTAATGTAGTTGTTGACGAGGGTATTAATCCACCCTCTACTGTTCCAGGACAAAATCAATGGGTAATTGGTGGAACAGGACCAGGAGCATCAGCTGCTAGTACTTCTTCTCAGTTATGGACTACTTTAAAGGTAATTAAAGAAGGTGGAACTAATACAAGTGATACTGGTGGTAAAATTGGTTACTTGTTAAATGCACCGGTACCCTCGTATCAATTTCACGTTGTACCACCCTCCATCGATATACCTGGTACTCAATCTACTGCTCTAACAAATTACATTAGTGTACAAATGGATACGACAATCCCAAATGCTTACACTGGAACTGGTATCTTATATTCAAGGTTACACTTTGAATATAAATTTGTATGAGGTAGACAGTTGAGTATTAGTAATTATCTCCTTTGGGTAGCAGAGTATCCAAATTTTACTATTGTAGAAGATCAAACTATAGCGGATCATTTTTTAAAAATTCCACACGAGAACTTATTGAGTCTTTCTTATATTGACGGTGAAACAAAATATAAACTTCTTTGTACTAGTGGAGTATTTGCTATCAATGATTTTCTAGTAGTTTCTTCCATTAATGGAGTTATGTTGTCTAGTAGCGGTAAAGTAAATAGTGCTATTCTTAAACCTAGTCAAGAGTTTTTAATGGATGGAGTTTTTCAGTATAAACATTGTAGCGCTGATACTGGAGCACGAGGTATAACTACATCTTTACTTGGTACTTATAATATTGGTTTTAGAAAAACTTTAAATTTTCACACTATTTACCAAAAACTTGCAATAGATAGTAAAACGGAACAAGTTTCTATTACCTGTCGCTTGTTAAAACATGAAGACAATAGTATTTATGAAGCTACCTCAATTATAGATATACCTAAAACTAGGACAAGTCTAGTAGTTCCTTAGTTGTCCTATTGTTGTTATATATGATTAAATAGGGAGAACTCTATGTGTAGCTCTTATGTAGCAAGTACAAATGGACAAGACTCAGGAGCTGTATTATTAGCAGCCGATTCTACACGAGTTCTTTTAACACGTTTAAAGGAACAAGAACTTCGATACTTAGCACCACCACTCAGTGAATTAGTTCAAAGTCCACTAGCTACTTGGACTAGTTCAACTGACTTAGAATCTATTACTAAAATTCAATATATTCCCAATACAATAAATGGAACTCTTAGTTTTGAGTTTTGGGGAAATCGTGTTGGTATTCTTTTTAAAAGAAATGGTGGAGTATATTCTGCAACAATTGACTCCGATCCGTTGTCAGAGTACACTTGGAATTTTACTAGTGATACCTTTGAAAGAAATAATGTTTTTGAATTAATTCCCAACTTAGATCTTTCTACTGTTACTAAGCATACTATTACAATTAAAGCAATTACACTTGGTAGCACCTCCGTTCAAGGAATAGTGGTACCCGCTACTTACTACCCTAGTGGTGAGATAGATATTAGCGGACCAAATAGCTCTTATTATTCACAAGTCTCAGTAGTAAATGGAACTAATGTTCTTGTAAATCTAGGACAAGAATTTAAAAATATTAGAATACAATCTGATCAAGACGTAGATGTAAAATTAAATTCTACGTCCAATGATGCTATTTCCCTGGAGAAAAATCGCAGAAATAGTTTTACGGATCTTATTACTCAACATCTATATTTTACTACCTCTGTAAGTACCAATGTGACAATCACAGCTAATGGATAAGTTATGAGTATAGTAATTCAGCATGATTTTAGTCCTTACACTTTTAATACTGGAATTATTGAGTATCAAGACTCAATCTATATTAGTAGTTTTGATGCTAATACTTCGGAGAGTGTTATACATAAAACTACTAATTTAACTAGCTTTACGATAGATCGAGACTTAACTACAGTACACAGTGATACACAACCAAGTACTGTAAGTGCTATTTGGAACGATAAACTTTATTTTGGTAGTAGTAATGGAAATCTCTACGAAAACGATAGTGGTACTTGGAGTTTAGTTGGCAATGTAGGAAGTAGTATTCTTTCCTTATTCTCCTCCACTGATCTTTGGATTGGTACTTACGATGGTGATCTTTATAAGTACGATGGAAGCTTAACTCTTGACCATACTTTTAGTAGTGGTATTTGGAGTATTACTGAATTTCATGCTAATCTTTATGTAGCAACTAGTGGTGTTGTATCCGATGTTTATTGGAGTGATGGAGTTGTTTGGACTCCTTTAAGCTGGAATTTAGAAAATCAACAAAAAATCACGACTCTTTGTGTAAATCCAGACTTAGATAGACTCTATGTAGTAACAAGTAATCCTTATGTAAAGTTCTACTTCTCGGAAGATGGAATTAACTTTACACTTTTGTATACGGATCTTGAGCATCAAGAAGCAAGAACTGCTATTTTTTCTAATTCTCTCTATGTTACTGGTACTAGCAAAGGTGTAGTTTGGAAAATAATTGATACGCTAGAGCCTTTAATCCTATGGAGTACTGAAGACTCTAGTATTAATAGCGTTTGTGTCATTAACAATTCTAATATTAGTCTAGAAACTGTTTTTCTTTTTGGTGGTCTATCGACTAATCTCTACTCTACAATTGATGGACTCTATGATAGTGGATCGATAGATGACTTACTTTATCCAAATAAATGGGTACCATATACTCAAGTTTCTACTAATGCATCCTACAATAACATTCCACAACTTGTTGGTACTGTAGAGAAAATTTTTACTGGAACCATTAGTAGTGCTCCTCAACTAATAGCAACTACAACTCCTAATGGTCATATCTACAAAACACGTGCACGTTATTGGGACTTTATACGTGGTATTAGATATGCACAAGTAACCTCTGGTATTATTTTTCAAAATAAATGGTGGTTCTCTACCAATGGTGGACAAATCATAGTTTATGATCCTACTTTTTCCTTTGCTTATTCAGACTTATCTTTTGTCTATGATCGTCCTACTCCTATCGTAGGATTGGTTGAAGCCAATAGTGAATTACATCTTTGTGTATCCTTCTTTGATTCTAGCGACACTGACTTGAGAGTAGTAGATGATACAACTCAAATAGTAGTTCAAGGTACTCCAGTAGGTTATAGTACTACAGTTGTTGCTACAATTCTAGATTGTCAAGCAACTGATTTGGTTGTTCACAATGGACTAATTTACATAAGTAGTAAAGAAGGTAGTGTCTTTGAGATAGATCCTACTACTTATGTAGTTACTGAATTACCTCTTACTTATAATAATCAATATAATGTAGCTCTAGTACGTGTACTTAATGGGAGTTTACATGCTATAGTTTGGGATTTATTCGAGAAAGTAACCAAGGTATTTAAATTAGGTGGGATCGGATGGGTACTTTTTAACACGGTTCCAGGTTTTGTTGTTGATGCTATTAGTTGGAAAGGTATTATTTGGTATACAACTAACTTACGTAAAACACTTACTGGAACAAGTCAAGGTGTACGATTTGATCAAACCTTTGACAACAATACTATAGCACTTATGACATATGAAGATAATTTAATTATGAGCGTAGATGACGCTCTTGGAACTCTTTGGATTAGGAGTAGTTTATGAGTATTGCTAATGATAGACTTTATCGCTATTTAGTTGAAGATGGTGGAAGCATTGTAGGTGCTATTGAAACAACGGGTCCTGTATTAGCTGGTGAAACAATTAATTGTAATGGAATTGCTTATACAGTAGCGTCCGTTAAGGATAGTAATCCAACTACTCAAGATACAGTACTTAACTTTACACCCACTGGAACAAAACGAGTAATTATTTTGATGGATCGAAATGTAGGTGTTGAAGGTCATGGTTATGTAACTTATACAAATACAGTTACACGACAAGATGAAGGTTTTGGAGTTACTGGGAGAACTAAAGTACTTGTTGTATGAGTGATTCTAACAATGAGCAAACACTCCTTATTGTGGTTGTTCGTCCAATTAAAGAACCAATTCTTACTCCCATTAAGCAAAAAACTAGTAGAAGGAGAATAAGACATCTATGAGTTTTACCAAAGTACGTTTTAGTGACTTAAATGAAGCTATGCAAATTCTCCTAGATGCTCTTTCTACGCATAGACACGATGGTATTGAGAGTATTTCTGGTATTCCAGATACACCCGGTGGAAATCGAGTAAGTTTTCTTGACTTACAAGATATACCAGACGAGATCATCAATAATCCTTCTACTCTAATAATCGGTGAAATTCCTACTCCAAGTCCTAATGGTATTATTACTGTCTTTACATTAGCTAACGATATCTTAGATGACAATAAAGAAGCTGTATATGTACATGGAATTCGAAAAGCACCGGTAGATGACTATACAGCATTGGGTGATACTCTTACTTTTGTAGAAGCTCCACCTAGTGGTTCAAATATTCTTGTTGACTATCAACCGGTGATCTAATATGTCTTTTCCTTCTAGTACAAGAAAAGAAGAATTAGACGAGTTACTAAATGCAATACTCGACTTACTAATACGTCATGAACATACTAGCGTAGATTTTTTCAGTAAAATCAGTTTCTTAAACCTTAAAGACCTTCCACCTACTTTAATTTCAACTATTACTGGTGAAGATCCAATTGTACGAAGTGTACGTCCTAAATTACTAGACGGTGACGTAGTTTTAAATACAACGATTCCAGACGGTATCATTAAAGATTTCAAATTACCGTGGAAAACTATTAGTGAGAGTGAAGTTGTATTTTTACAAGGTAGAAGACAACGTCGAAATATAGACTATACATTAAATGCTGAATATTTAAGTTTTACTGAAGCTCCTCCAATTAACTCAATTATTCTAGTAGATCTGTCACCGCTTGCTCCATCTCCTGATCCGACTTCACCAAAATATGTAGTCAATGAAATTCCTCTACAACAATTCAATGATTTGGTATTCTTTACCAAGGTTCAGACAAACACTGATAGTTTACAGGTTTACAAACAAGGACTTCGTACTACTAGTGGAGCTACTAATGACTACACAATTCTTTCTCGTCAACGTTTTCGATTTAACTATCCAGTTGACGAAGTTAATGTAATAGTTGACTATCAAACTGCTTTTGGTAGTGATAGTTTATATATTAAAACACATTCTTTTACGAGCGAATTAGCTGGTAATCTTGGACAAACTACCTATGTATTACCAGAAATTCCGATTCTATTTACCGAACAAGTTTACATTGCTGGTATACGTAAGACTCGTGATATAGACTATGAAATAGCAGACGATACAATTGAAGTACTCGATGTAACATTGATGGATGAAGCTACGTCATTCTTGGTTGACTATCAAACAACAGATCTCCAAATACTAACAGAATACAAGATTTACACAAACTTTCCAAGTATTAGTACGAGTGTATTTACTTTAGAACCTAGTAACAGTAATGTGGTCTTAACTGGAAGTCATCAAGTTTATGTAAATGGAACAAGAAAAGAATTGACTAATGACTATACAATTAGTGGTGTACGAAATAACATAGTTACTCTTTTAACAGCAGTAGACAATTGTTTTGTTATAGTAGACTATCAGATTTGAGTGGTACTATAAGTGTTAGATGATAATGTTCGCGATATTATAATTACCGATGATACCAATCAACGTGTAGCATTGGTTAATGATAGTGGTGTTTTTAAGGTACCAGTTACTGATGTTGATAGTGAAGCACAACTGGTATCGATTGATGTTGAGATAAGTAATTTTCGTGTTGAAAACGATACTAATCTTCAAGCTATAAACACAACACTAAATGCACCTTTAACAGTAATAGTAAGTCCTCCAGTTATTACACCAAAGTATGAGAGTGCTACAGACACTGTAATTTCTTTAGCTAGTAGTACTTTAGCTAGCTTTGGAGTAGTTACAAACGGTACTATCGCTACCTTAAAGGGTGTTTTAGTATATTCCTCAGTAAACTTTCAAGTTACTATTCAATCCTGGGACGGTGTTCTTGCTACTGACTTATTTACTATTGGAAATTCTTATAGCGGTGGAAGTGAAACTATCTCGCTTCCAGAGGACTTCATTACACTAGTGGGTGACGGAACTAATGAGTTTCGAGCATCTGTGACAAATCTTGATCAACTAAATAGTAGCTCAAGTATCTTTGTAACTTTATTTTGGGTTGAAGCATGACAAATATTCATCTTTCTTTTATAACCGAACAACTAATCAATAAACCTGACTACAGTGGTATTCTTGATATACTTGATTTAGTATACTGTACAGAGTTTGTTCTATATACTAAAACTCTAGGTACTCATTGGAATATTCGTGGACCACAATTTACAGAATTACATACACTACTTGGTGAACACTACTTACAACTTTTGAATATTATTGATAGAGTAGTTGAGCAAATGATGATGCTTGATCCACTAATTCGTACAAGAGCTGATTTAAAACATATTAGTGACAGATCTATCATTGTCAACAATATTATGAGTTGTCAAAGAACAGAAGAGTTTTTGAGTGTACTAGAACAAGATCATACTAGTATGATTGATCTCCTAACACAAGCTAGTAAATGTGCTGAATCAATGAACCTCTATGGAGTAGTTGAATTACTCGGTGGAATTATTACTGAACACGATAAAATGAGATGGTTCTTGAGGTCACATTTGTCGTGAATAAATTAACCTTACCACCAATCTATCATAATAACCGAACAACTACTCTAGTACGAGAAAGTACAATTGGTAGTGGATTTAATTTTCCTCTACTTAATACACCACTTACTAACTCTTTACGTGTATTTTCACATGGAATTCTTAAAGAACTTACCAACGATTTTACATTGAGTACCAATATTGTAAGCTTTGTAGAACCACGTCCTCCAGATAGTAACTTAAACTTCTTCTACATGATAAATGGAAGTCAATCACCACTGCATTACTTTCAAGTAGAGCAAAAAGCATTTGCTGGTAGCACTGAAATTGAGTTAGGTTATCCTCCATACAGTAATCTAGAGGAAGTATACAAAGTTGGTGAGTTATTACATCCAGTAATTGACTACAATGTAGTTGGAAATGTAATTGAGTTAGTAACACCAACAGTTGATGATACTTGGATTCTTGTGAATTATTGGTCCGATTGGAGTTAGTATATGACATTCGATGCTAATCCTCAGAATTTTTTGACAAAACTTCAAGTTCCTAGTTTTGCTACTTTAAGGAATACTTTTCCTGTAATCCAGGGAAACTCTGTTACTTTATCCCTTGAAATTCCTTGGATTCCGGACATTGTAGAGTATGATGTCTATAGTGAATGTAGCAATCAACTTGTAAGTAAAGCTAACTCAATTGAACTTAAAACCGATCAACGATACAATCAAATCTTCTTGTTACATCACATTAAACCCGAAGATACGTGTACAAGTGGCGATTTTTTGTATAACTTCAACATAATGAGTACCGATCGTAGTCGTGTATTTACCAAGCAAGTACACCTCAAAGTAATTTCACGTTTACCCGACAAAAGTATTCAGTTACTAACGACTGTACGTACATTACTATCGGACGACTCTACTCCAATTCGTGGTCAAGTATTTACTGATCTTGAGTTGCTTGAGTACTTAAATCTTGCAATGATGGAAGTCAATGGAACTCCGACATTGACTAGATTTACAATCAATACCGCAGATCCCGTATTTGGATTTCTATTGGTACTCGGAGCGGAATATCACGCGCTTCGTTCTCTTTATAACCGCGAGTCACGGGACGTATTCAGCTTTAATGACGATGGAATTTCAGTTGATATAAGTATTCGTGGTGAGAAATACATGAATATGATCAATCATTTATCTGGTACTTATACACAAATGAAAGCTGAATTAAAGAAGCACTATAGACCTTATGGAAGGGCACATAATAGTGAATATGTAAATTTAAGTATCAGAAACTTAAGACCTTTTATGATCGCCGCATTAAACTCTTTTTAAGATCTTTTTACTAGTTTCTTAAGTTTACGAATCTTTTGAATTATTTCTTTTGTTAAAAAACTACGTCCTTTACTATAAGTTATAGCTTCTATCACTTTCCAGGCTATAATACCTAATTCTTTGGTCTTGAAGCATCCAACATAGATAACATCTTTTTGAGTCTCACCGCAAGATTCTAGCTCCCAGACTTGTGACCTTTCGTCGAAGGATAGTCCAGGATATATTTGTGTATGCTCAATCTTAACTTCTCGTGCTATTTTCTGGAGCTGAATAGGATCTTTTACACCATATGTACGAATAGTAAAATTCTTAAAAGCTAAATGTGCTTGTTCCTCAGTATCGTAGCAGCCAAGTGAAAAATCTATCTCGTACTTCTCTTTAACTGCGTACCACCTACCAGTATCTGTCTCATATTGTACACCCAATAATTTTCCATTCTTCTTGGTCTTTTTTAGATTCTTAGTAAGGATCGTATACTCAAAAGCTAACTTTTTCTTCTCTTCATAGGTTTTAAGTTTTTTACTTTCACGTAAGAACTTTTTTCTAAGTGCTCTACCTTCTTCAAAATTTTCTATTTCACCAAGATAAAAACACTTTTGATAGTTAGAATCAAAAACTGAAATCCTATAAACTTGATGTTCGCTATCAAAATAGATACTCTTTTCACCGGAAGGTCCCTTAACATCTTTATTTAAAGAATTTTCTCTGTGTGTAACAAATCTAAGATTACTCTTTTGATTATCCCACGGTTTACGATTTTTATGATCGATTATTTTTCCGTCACCTAGGGTACAATTCATAATAAATCTATGTAAAGAAGGAGATTCATTCTTACTAGAACAAGAAACATAGCCTTGCTTGTCAACTGTCCATTTATGTTGATTTGCTCTATCATAGTCTTCATCATCTACTAATGCAAACGGATATAATTCAGCGTTAATTCCTGTAATTTGTAACTGTCTCATAAAAATTCCTCTATGTGCTGCATAGGGCTATTATATTCAATCCAACTAAAACATATCCTCTTGCACTCTATTAAAATATTGAAAAATTAGTATTTGAGTATAATTCATATATGTACACAAGAATACAATCCGATGATGGACAAGACGAAATAGAGCAATACGACAGAGATCGTTTGCAAGGTTCTCGTGAGCAAACCAAACAAAAAGTTTGGAACGATATTACCAATCTAGTACACGAAAATCTTGTGGTTAAAGAAGATCCAAACTACGAGCTAGCCTATCAAAAAGCAGTACTAGAGGGTAGAAAACGTAAACTCTATCAAAAACTAGGACAAGGTACACTACATAGATTTTTGAATAAGATGATTGCTGCTAAATTTGATGATGACGAAGATACCTATCGTCGTCTATTAAATGACTTAGATAAACGGTTTAATCGATGAATAGACTATCTTCACTTTTAAAACAAATTTATGCACAAGAATTTCTTGATTCTATTCGAGATTTACCAAAATTTACACCTAAGGGTTCCATACGAATTGCTTTTATTGGTACACACGGAACTGGTAAAACAACAACCTCAGATCTCTTGAAAGAAGTCATTCAAAATTGTCAACGCATAGGAAGCGCAACTCGCGAGTGTCGTACACGATATCCAGGAGTCACTGGTACTGACTTTCAAAGAAAATGTAAAGACACGTTTCTTGAGATGGTAAATGAGTTAAAAGACTTTTCAATTATTTCCGAGCGTAGTTTATTTGACGATATTGCCTATATCCAAGTAGATGACTCAATAGATAGTAAAACACAAGAGGAGTTAGTTCATGATTTATTTGAGGCTGCTAGTAGCTTAAATTGGGATATTATTTTCTATACTCCACCCAATATTTCACTAGTACAAGATATTTATCGTCCAAGTGATCTTGGCTATCAGCAACTTATAGACGATAAAGTCAAAGAACTACTACCTCGTATCCAAAGTAAAACTCCAGTTATTGAGTTACAAGGTAGTACACCACGTGAGCGTGTAGAGTTTGTTATTGAGACTTTATTACAACATAATTTGATTTCTTGAGGTACTAATATGGACTTAGAAACTTTTCTTAAACAAGAAACTACCAATATGCTTCAATTTGAAGCTAGTGGTGAAGATCCTAACGATCCAGATAATATTCTCCTTGTCAACGAAATTGTAAAATATTTTCTTAGGAAGTACTCTGGTATCAATCTACACCAAGCACAAAGAATGCTAGAACTCGAGAGTGAAGGTAGTACTGATAATAAGCTATATGACTTATTAAATAATTGTTTATTTGCTGTTGATCGTGGAATTAATATGGATACAATGCTAGATATGTCAACTGAAGACTTAACCAATCGGAGTACTTGGAACGATTCTGAACTCTTTAAGCCAGACAATATTACTCCAGATTCTAATACTAGTTATCAACTACGTAAGAAAAAAGAAAACTATATTCTAGAACCTCTGGTTAACTATGTAAGCGATAAAATTCATTATGATGTCACCAATAACGAGATCTTAAACTCACTTATCCCTTACCTAGGAAATCATAGTACTAGCTGGGAAGATCTCAATAACTCTTATATTAATAAATCTACAGTAAAGCTAGAAGACTATCCTGAACTTACTTTCTATGCTGTTCAAGGTTTTGTTGAAGAAGACTTTATACCTTATTTTATTCAAGAACTACAGAAAAGAAATCCTGGACGAGAAAGCTTGAATAAAAGTATTTCTCGTATAGTTAGTAACTAAAACTTACAATTCCTAAATACCTCTTACTATAAACTTAGTAAGAGGTAATTTACCGTGCCCACCCCCATCTTTCCTCCGGATGCACTTCCGCCAGTAGGATATACAGAAGGCAAAGGCTTATTTTCTGGAGAAGCACTAATTAGTGAAATAAGGAGAAGAGAGCAACTTCTCCTTGCCTTCCTTGGTGAATTATGTGTTGTCTATATAAGTAAGACCCAGGGGACCCCATGTGGCTGTTTTAGGGACTGGCAATCGGCCTCAGTTGATGTCGACTGTGTCAGATGCTTTGGTACTGGTTTTCTTGGTGGCTATGATCAACTTACAATAGATCGCTTTCAAACTCTAATGGATTATTCCGGGCTCGACCCCTATGGTAAAGACACTCTTGTAACTCCGAACTATAGATATTTAGATCAACTAACAGAACCTGAAATTCAAAGTGGTAAATTCTTGTTTCGTTTTCCACCTATTGATAATGGTATCACAAATGATCGTTTGAGACTTTTTGATAGTGCTGAAGCACGTTGTTGGTCTACTTTGACTTTACCCTTGAAACCACGTGATATTGTTGTAAGAGCAAGTGGTGAACGCTATCGTGTAAAATCTGTACGTTTTGCTAAGAGTCTACGTGGTATTTTTACACATCAGAAACTACAAGTGCAACAGGTGGATGAGCAGGACAGCGTGTATAGGATTGGGACTACTCCAATAAACTATCAAAGTGATCCAGAATTTGAAAATGTAGTAGAACCAGCCACAATTCGTGGTGATGGTGGTTTGTTTTTAATAGAAGAATATTATTGTTTGTTCGATTTTGATAACGCTAGCTTGACAGGTGGATGTTTTTGATGTTAAGTCGTATTGTAGCAGATACTATAGAAGAGAAATATCGTAAGTCTCGTGAGGATGAAAAAAAGAGACTAGATCAAAGTCGTAATTGGAGTACTTATAAGGACTTAGAACATCTTGAGTGGAATGACTATTCAAATAAACTTCAACGTAAAAGTAATTCTTGTACACGTATAGTACATGCTAATTTAACAATGGTACAGATTAAAAATCTCCTAAGACAAGCACTTACTGAGAGTCAAAACCAAAGAGTAGATTGGTCTTCGCTTAATTCTCTAATAAATACAGTTATACAAAACTTACAGGAAAATGAGAATACTGAGGAAGTAAGTGTAGCAATTAATCGATTGAGATCGGCTTTTAATATACGAGAAAAACATCAATTTCAGCTTGCTATAAATGACGCTTTATTTTATCTTGGGAGAGCACGCTAATGACAACTTCTTTTACCCCGGGGAACAACTTACAGGGAATTAATCAGAATCCTGAACCTACAGTACTTAATTTCTATCAGGAAAATATTCCTCGTGGTCGTCCACTAAGTTCACAGGCTTATTGGAGAGCACTAAAACCGTCACAACCGGCTAAGCTTCTTGTACCTAATGTAGCACCTTTTACATTTACAGCGAGTATCAACGATAGTGTTTCTTTTCAAATTAATGGTTCTGCTGTACGTGTAATTGAATTTGATGCTCGTACTTATACCTCTAGTGAAATTATTGCTCTTTTCAATCTAAATCTAACCAATACAGTATCGGAACTAGATTCTGAGGGTAGAATTATCATGTCCACTATTGCTAGTGGAGATAATGCAATTATCCGTGTAGTTACTGGTAATACAGTCCTTGGTTTGGTTGCAGAAACTATTTCTCTTGGATCAGAAGCAACAGCTGGAGCCTCACCTGCTTTAACTGTAGCACCAACAACGAGTGGACAAGTCGAATTGCACTATTGGAAAGGTTTTAATTTTGTAATTAGTTCTGATCTACTTCTAGGTAATGTAGCAATTTTAATTCGGAGTCGACACTATCAGCAATATATTCGTAGTAACTTTCAAATGAATCCAATTATTGCAGTTTCTAGTTTTAGTAAGGCAGTTATTGGAATCCAAAACATAAATTCTAAAAATTGGATTCATTGTCAAATGGATTTAAAGACACCACTTAAAGTAGACGGTACTGAGGATGATCGTCTTGAGATAGCATTGGTTGATGCTAATTCTAATATTGTAACGGACGCTGTACAACGTGGTGAAGTTTATGTAACTTGTGAAGGATGGAGTATAGAGAGAGCACGCTTTTAAACGTAAAAGTAGTACGACTTTTCTCTATATAACAATTGAATGAGAATCGAAACTGAACATACTGGTATCGATAAGGTCAAGGAAACTATTGTCAGACAGTTGAATGATTTTTTGAAAAAGCCTAGACTTTACAAAGATATTACTCAACAGCCTTTTGACAATACTCAAGTTCATACTGAGTTTCCATATCGTACTAAACACCTACCACTTATTGCAGTTTCTGATTCTTCAAGTACCTCAGTTTTTGTCGATATTCGTAGTTCTAATTTTGCACACGAAATTAGTGACGAAGAGACAGGTGAGTTATTTGCTTACAGATATGCTGGTGCTAGTCAATTAAGTTTAAGTGTCGACATAGCAACACTATCAGTACCACAGAGACAGAAATTAACCGATCTAGTAATGATGTGGTTTCAGATTTTAGCTCGAGACACATTAAATCGAGAAGGTATACAAGTTACAGGTTTACGAATGAACAACACTTCCGAGGTTGCTCAAGATCAAGATCCTAACTTCGTATACGTAGCAACACTTGGTGTCGAATTATGGGTAGACTGGTACATTGATATACCAGTTGAGACGATAGAAGAAATTAACGTAACTTACAGAAATTGTTAAGTCGGAGGACTAGGAACTCATGGCAGGCCCTTTTCGCGGTGTAGATCGATATGTAGGACCCGGTGCCTATTCTCGGGAAGAGGAAGCCTTTGGTGGTGTTCCAATTCCTGCCAATGTTCGTAATGCTACTTTCATTGGAAAAGGTACTACTGTACTTTCAGTAAAAAATCAGTTACTCTCACGTAGCCCGGCTACTGGAAAAGATAGCTTGAGTAAAAGTGGTGTACGTGAAGTTACAACTGCTGGAAGTAGTGTTGATGTTGAAAACTTTCAACAATTAATTCGCTTCTATGAAACAAGTTCTTTGCTTGGTGGTGGTACTCTTTTAAATAAAATTACCATTACTGAAGGAACCGATTCATTGGTTGAAGAAACTTATGAATTTGAAGTTGTAACAGTAGGCTCAAGTGGCACTGGTCAGTATCGTATTAAAACAGTAAGTACCGGTGCTATTACTGTTGTTCTTACAGCAGACAGTACTTATGGTAATTCAACATTGCTCCCCGGTGTCGTATTTAAAGTTTCTGATACTTTAGGTACAGCGGTGGGTGATAAAGTTGAAGTTAAAATTCGTACTGATTTTCAGGACGGTGACTTCAAACTTCTGCAAGATGGTACTTTCGACGAATTAGACTGGGGTCTTTTTTCAGGAAGTACTGAGTTCAGCGGTAGTATCGGTGTACCAGTTAAGATTGATGTTACTGGTGCTGCTACTGTAGCAACACTTGCTCGCAATACTTCACTCCCAACACTTGCTGCAAGTCAAATTCCTCATAAGGATTGGAATCCAATTACATTGGATGACGCTACTTATACAGCTACTGCCGTTAGTGGTTCTACTTATACTATTTCGAAGTTGAAAGACGGTGTAAGTACTTCTGTTCGTGCCTTGGATGCTGTTGCTGGAACTTTTGCTACTGTCTTTAGTAATGCAACTACTTACATTTTCGATGGTATTTCGTTGAATATGTCAGTAAGTACCATTACAATTGACGGAATTAGATTTGTGGTTAAAAGTGCATTATTTGCAGCTCCTACTAATGGAGTTTCCGAGAATGGACTTGTTTCTCAGATTCTAACTATTCCTCGAGAAAATTCCACAACAAATTCTGAAACCTACAAAATTCGTGTTAATCGTTCCGATACTGAGGGACTTGGTACTTACGTTATTATTCCTCAGTCTAGCAACGTTATGTCGAACGAGATTTTGACCTCACGTAGTGTAAGTACTACCTTACTTGCTGGTCTTTTCTTTAGACTTGCTAGTACTACTTTAAAAACTTTAAGTGGAAGTAACTTAGCACTAAATAGTTCCTTTGTAGATGGCCCAGAAAGTGCTCCTCTTAATTGGAGTTTAGGTGGTGGTGCTACTATTGATACTACTGTAGCAGCTATTCCTTATGGTAGTCGGACAGTTAAGTTGACTGAAACAACTGCATTGACTGGTGCTACTGGAAACTTGTTCCAATTCCCAGAAGTTACTGTAGCAACTGCTGTTACACTTTCTATGAATGTACTAACAACTGGTGTCTTAACTGGTGGTTTGACAGGTAGTATTAGTTGGTTACGAGTAGATAATACGATTGCTGGTACGACTAATATCACAGTTAATACGGCTGGTACTACTTCTTGGGCACGTATTACTTTAACTCTGACCTCTGGTACTATTCCAGTGGGTGCTGTTAAAGGTACTTTGAATCTTTTCAATACAGACGTTACTGAAACTATTTGGGTCAATAGTATTCAACTTGAAACAGGTGGCAGTGCTACTGCCTATCGTGAAAGTGATATTGGTATCGTTAAGACAAGTACTCGTGAAGTTCCAGATAGTCCAATTCTTGTACTAGAAAAAGGAGAAGTTTCTCCTTCTTACTCTACAGTAGATACTGGAATTGACATTAGTTTGTTATCTTCACAATCTACTATTAAGGATGACTGGTTTATTAAGGTAACTGGTACTAATAGTTTCGAGGTACTTCAGAAGTCAACTGGAATCGTTCAAACTGGAGCAGTAGCTGTAGCTTATACAGGTACACTAATTCCAGGAGTACTTTTACAGGTTCCTAATAGCTTTAGTGCTACTGACTTAAACGATATTTTGCATGTACGTACACTTGCAAGATTCAATAAGACCAAGACTATTGATCCAGTTAATTACTATGTGAGTTACGATTATGATCGTGATCCAGGTGACTATTATTTGGAAAAGACTTTCTTTCAAAATCAAGAAGTCATCAAGGAGTTTGGTCCAGCAAATGAGGTGAATTCACTTTCACTTGCTGCAACTCTTGCTTTCCAGAATGGTGCTAGTATGGTTCGTCTTATACAGATGGATGATACTAATGACTGGACTCGTGCTTATGATCGTCTTGAAAGATTTGAGACTAACTATATTTGTCCACTTACTACGATGAGTACAGTTAGTGATGGTGATGGTAGTAGTTCACCTACCCAACAGCAGTACTTAAATACTGTTCAGATTCTTCTCGAGGGATTACAGCATTCTCAAAAGATGTCTAGTATTCTTCAGAAGAAAGAACGTACTATTTGGGGAAGTAATCTTCGTGGACGTGACGTTGACGGTATGATTTTCGATGCTCAGAATTTAAATTCTGATCGTACTGTTTATGTTGGACCAACGTCAGCGTTGAAGGAGTTTACTGACTCTGCAACACTTGATAAGTTTGATTTAGAGCTTGATGGTTGCTTTATTGCAGCAGCATGTTTAGGTTTAAGACTTGGACAACCAGACGTTGCTGTTTCTTTGACTCGTAAGAATATTACAGGTTTCAAGAGACTTGCAAGTGGCTTCTTATCGGAAGTTGAAAAAGACTTACTTGGTGGTAATGGTGTCTTTTTACTTAACGATACTGGAGCACTTCAAAAAGTACGTCATGCTGTTACGACGAATCCTAGTAACGCACTTAAGCAAGAACAGAGTGTTCGTGACATTGCTGACTACATTAGTAAGACTACACGTGATGGACTTGACACACTGTTCATTGGTCGTAAGTTACTCACAAATGCTGTAACTGATATTAAACAAGCTACTAAAGAAATCCTTGAGGGTGCTAAGAGTAGCAATATTATTACAGCTATTTCGGATCTCAGTGTTAATCGTGATGAGTTAGAGCCTCGAACAGTTAACGTGAGATTTAAGATCTCTCCAGTGTTCCCAATTAACTGGATTTTAATTGAATTCTCTTTAACACGTTAAAGGTAAGGGAATATATAGATGGCTTTTAATCGTAACCAAATTAACACACTGAATACACGCCAGTATGCTAGTGATGATCCTCTAAAGATTGTTACTAGTACCAACATTGATATTGAAATTAATGGACGTAAAATTGGTCTTATTCAGAGCTTCTCTCGTAATGAGGGACGTGATGTTACTCCAGTTTCTGAGATAGGTACAGAAGGACTCGTTCAGCTTGTACCTAATAACTATCAAGGTGGAACATTATCTGTAGATCATTTCCGAATTTACGGTAGATTGATGTTTGAAACTCTAGGCTTGTACGATCTTGGTGCTCCTCAGAGTTTCATTGCTAACTTCAATCCCATTGCTCATCTTGCTCAACAGAGATTACCTTTCAGTGTCAAAGTAACTGTACGTGGTGCTGCTAAAGAAGATCCGAGTATTATTAATCGTCGTATTGTAGAAGTTTATCACGGTTGTTGGTTAACTAGTTACTCTTATGACGTTAGTTCTGGTAATATTACAGTCTCCGAGAAAGCTGAAATTAAATACACCTGGCCAGAGATTATTAATGACGAAGAAACGTTCAAAGATCCTGGCTTACAAGGTATCTTTCTTACGAAATTTCAGCAGAGTGAATCGCTTATTGATGAGCAGTTTGCAATTCCACAAGACGCTGGTAATGAAACTAACTTGTCGACTGGCATTATTGGTTTTAATGGTTGATTTTGCTTGGGTCTCCTGGTATTTTGAACTTTAATTGAATAGCTCTCCTGTTGTGCTAATGTGTCTCACGTACATTAGCACAACAGGAATTTTATTATTAGGAGAATGTACGTGATTAACCCGAATATCTTAAAACGTGTACAAAAAATTGGTCATTTTGAGAAAACTTATGATGTGCTCGGACTTAAAGCAACTCTACAAACTTTAAAAGGAAAAGCTAATTTAAACGTTGTAGCAAGTGCTACTCAACCCAATAATGAAACACTTAAAAACAAGCAGTATCAATATACAATTCTCTCCGAATCTCTTACCAAATTAGGTGTACAATCAGAGCAAGACCCAGAAGAGTGGGAAGAATCTACATTTAAAGACGTCAAAGAGTGTGAAGTTTTTCTAAAGAAATGTGAAAATATTTTTATCGAGGAACTTATTGCATGTTACGAGGATCTCCTTGATACACAAAAAGCAAGTCTTGAAAAAGACTTTGGTAACTTGAAGCAAGTAGAACTACAGAAAAAATATTTTGAACGACAAATGGCTTCTTTGATTGAAAGTATTGACAAAGAAACAGAAGATGAAGCAAAAGAAGATTTAGAGGCAGTAACTAAAGTAAGTTCTGAAAATGACGAATGAGGATACTACTCACCTCGAAAAACTTATCTTTACCGGACGTATAACCAAGCATTTTACACTACAGAACATAGTCTTTGAGCTCCAATCTTTAACCGAGGTGGAGCTCAAAAATTTAGAGTATTTAGATGAGTCTCCAACTGAACATCTAATGAAACTATGTAGTTATAGTTTAAAAAGCCTTGACTTTACTGATGTTACTCTAATAGAAGCTATGGAGTTAATTGAAGGTAGTGATCTTTATCTATTAGAGTGGATGCAGAATTCTTATTTCGAAATACTAGAACTTTTAAAAAAATGTGTAGAGCAATTTATTGAATTTAAATCTAGTCCACGTTCTTGCTTACTCTATGAACTATTTGGTGAAAACTTAAAAAAACAATGTCCAACTACTTTACATCCCTTACAAAGGACTTGGCTATTCTATAATCACCTAGAATATCAACGCAAAAAACGTCGTGAAATACAACATTATGTTACTTTGGTTGTTGGTGCTAATAATGGTAACCTTGGACAAAAGATTTCACGTGACTTTGACACGGAAGATCGAAAGCTACGTCAACAGTTAAATCCAGAAATAAAAGAAGAAGTTGTTAGTTCGGACGGTAGTCATGTTGTTCAAGTAGATGAAGCGTCCTGGAATGAGCAGATTGCTGAATTCGAACAGGAAATCAACGAGTCACCTTCTACTATGTCACCATTAGAACTAGATGATGATATAGATTCTGATTTTGGTAATGTAGGTATTATTTAATGGCTGATTACAACACTAGACCACTACAAGGTGCTAATCTCTCACCTGACTTTCAAAATGCTGCTAATCAAATTGAAGATACCAATCAGAAACTCGATAAAACCAAACAGCAGATAGACCAACTTTCTATTACAACTGACAAATTTCGTTCTGCTCTTAAAATGGATAAGGAGCTCGAAAGTCTCTATAAGCTTGGTCAACATGTAGGAGCCTCTGAAACTGAACTTAAAAAACTCGAAAAACGTTGGAGTGATGCTCGAAAAGAGACTAAAGATTACGCACGTGCTCTTCAAGGATTAGATGCTAAGACAATCCGTGGTTTAAACTTAGAAACTGAAGTCCTTGAATATCGCAATAAAGGACTTCTTGGTCGTATTAGGGAGGTTAACAAGGAGTGGAGTGATTTAAAGCAACATCGTGTAGGTATTCTTCTTCTAGATAAAGCTGGTTCTACACTAGCTAACACGATGAAAACTGTTGGTAATTCCGTAGTAAGTGCTCTTGGACTTGTCGGTGGTATTGGTGCTGCTGTCACTATGCTACGGGATGCCTACAAATTTGGTAAAGAACTTGGACAAGAGACCTTTAAAATAGGTCAGAACTTAGGTATGATCGGATTGAATGCTAATAAAGCATTTGATCCGCAACTCTACAAAACAATCAAAGGTAGTGTTGAAAAACTAAGAGACGAATACGGATATACGCGTGACGAAAGCATGAAGATGTTTCAAGCAATCGGAAACGTAGGTATCGGTAGTCCAATTAATGCACAAGATTTTGCTAAACTTCGTGACCTAACTGCCTTACTTCAACGTATTTCTGGTTTATCACCAGAATTATCTATGGCGGTAGCCAAGGATGGAATGAGACGATTTGGTGATACTGTTGATAATACTGCTGGTAACTTAGTTTCGATGAATAAAGATGCTCAATCGACCGGAACTAACTTCAACGATTGGGTAACTTCTACGATGAATATTACCAAAGAATTTGAAGACTTTGCAGTTTCGGGTGTCGAAGTTAGTTCAGCTTTACAGGCAGTCTATCACTCCTCTTTTACAGCACAACGTGGCTTCAAAATGTCGATGACACAAGCCGAGGATTTAACTCGTACACTCTTAAAACTTACTCATGGTGCTGACATGAGTGACGAAGCTTTTGCTGCTCTAACTAGTCGCATGAGTTCTGTTAAGGGTATGCCTCGTTTGCAAGCGATGCAAGAGGTAAAACGTCGTTTAATGTCTGGAGACAAAGAAGCAGCAGTAGAATTTACCCAAGCACTTGAGGGACTTGTAAATGAAGCCTTACCTGGTGAAAAAGACTATATTCGTCTAAAGCGATTATTTGAGACTCTAGGACTTTCAACCAAAGAAAGTTTTCTTGTAGACTTTGCGGACGCTATGAATCGCGGTGATGTTGACAAGGCAACCAATACAGTTATTGGTAATCTTATGCCAATGGGTGCAAAACTTGGTGATGCTATTAAAGAAGGTGCTGGTACAAGTCTTGAGGGTTTAAAAGCTGATCCATTGGTTCGCGATATGATTCTTCAGTTTAAAGTTCATGGTGTTGATGATATTGAGAACTTTATGCAAAAGATTTTCAATGTAGCTATGGAACAATCTTTGTCTCTTGAAAGTTTTATCGAAAATAATCTACTTGGTGGTTTTGAAAAGCTTTGTACTAAGGCAGACGAATGGATTGGTAAAGCACTTGGTATTACAACCAACTTTAAAGGTTGGTCGGACGGCTTACAAAATATCGGAAGTCTAGGTGCTTGGTTATTTCCAATTGTGGCTGGTGCTGCTATAGCTGCTAAACTATTAATGGATGGTGTTAGCTTTCTCGGTAAAAAAGCTGCTCTTGGTACTTGGAATAAAGTAGCAGGTGTATTTAAAGGTCCAGTTAATAATGCAGTAATGGACGATGTAGCAAAAGCTATGGGAAACACTGCTAAAGGTAGTACCGGAAGTGGAATTGCTCCTGCTAGAGGTATTGGTATTTATGATAGTTTACCTGGAAGCAGAGCTCCTGGAGTATTTGAGCCAGCAGGTGTTACTTTCCCAGGAGCTGCTAAAACTGGTCCAATGAGTAAATTAAAAGGACTTGGTGGAAAACTAGGAAAAGGACTAGGACTTGCTGGTATAGGACTTGGTCTTTGGCAAGCTAGTGCTGAAGCAGAGGAGGCAGAGAATTTTGGTGGTAAGAGTGAGAGAGATAAGTCGCTTGCTTTTAATGTAGGTGGTATGGTAGCTGGAACTGGAGCTATTGCTGGAGGTAGTGCTATTCTTGGACTTGGTGCTTTACCAATGACAGCATTTGGCTTAGCTACTAGTGCTATCATTAATTCTATTGGTGGAAGTATTACTGAGGGACTTGTTCAAAGTAATCGTGAACAATATGGTAGTGAAGAAGATACTACACGACGACTCGGTGAAGTAAGAGGTGCTGTAGGTACAAAGCAAGAAGACTGGAAAAAAGCTGGTATTGACGAGAAGTTAATTCAAAAAGCAATGACTGGTGATATGCGTGCTTTACAAGAAATTAACAAACAACTGCGTGTTAAAAATCAGAACCTAATTGGTAGTACACAAGGCATCAATAAAAGTCTTGGTCAGACTAGTGAAAATATTAAAAAAATAGAAGACAGTGCTAAAACCAACTTAGAGCAAAGTTCACGTAAAACAGTAGAAGAATTTCTTAAAATGGATTTTCCAACTACTATGCAGAAGCTTGTTGATAAGTTCGCTGCTTTAAAAACGGAGCTCGAGGGTTTACTCAATATACAAGGAAGCTCTATTGCTGGTGGTGCTCTTTTTGGTATGGGAACTGGTAGTAGCGATGGTAACTTAACAGAACTTGAAAGTTCTATTCATCAACTTTCTGCTAGAATGCTTCCAGGTCATGCTAGAGGACGAGCACATCAAGGTTGGGATTTACAACTAGCTAACTGGAAACTTCCAACGGGTGGTAAATTAACTGGTGCTCATATGGGGAGTACTGGTGGACAAGTTGATTTAGATTTCGGTGGTGGTAAAACTGCTCGTATTCACCATGTAAGTGAAGCTACTATTAATGAATTAAAACAACGTATTGGACAACTTGTTGATACCTCCTACGAATTTAAACAAATGAGTATCGAGGAAGCTAATAGGCTTGGAAAGAATATCGGAACAGGTGTTCATACTCATATGGAGCTTCGTGATCAAGGAAAAGTTCTTGGTATGGATGAAGGTATGACACAGAGTAAGGTTACTTTTGATACTTTCTGGAAAACTCTTATGTCAACCACTAGTCAACTTGCTACTAGTGGTGGTAAAGGTACACAAGTTGAAATTAACTTACAAAATCAAGAACAAGCACAAGACGTTGCAAGTCACCTACAAAATCGTGCACCTAAACCTGTTAAATTGAGTACTATCTAATGTCAGAATTTAGCGATAAATTAAGTCGAGCATTTACAGAGCTTGATCCATTTTTAAATGAATTGGATGTCAAAGTTCCTGAGTTCAAAGAACAGCTTGACAATGCTCGTATTAGTTTAGAAAGACTACATGCTCTCTCTAACTTAAATGAAGAAATTCAATCACTAATTAGTCTTGGTAAGCATCTAAAAGGTGAACAAACAGAACTTGATAGTCTTAGAAAGCTCCTAGAAACCAACAAAAAAGAAACCAAAGAAATAGTTAAAGCACTCAAAGGACTTGATCCTAAAGCTTTACAAGGACTAAATGCTGGACAACTCCTACTAACTGTTACTACCTCTAAGATTCTCAAGAATATCAAAGAAACCAATCGTGACTTTAAAAACTTAAGAGATAGAAGTGCTGGAATACATACAGCAGCACTCGTTGTCGAGAAACTAGGTCAAGGACTAAAAACAGTCTTTAATTCAATTCTTGGAGTCTTTGGTGTTACCGGTGGAATTAGTGGTGCTATTGAAAAATTACGTGGTGCTTATTCTGAGGCTAAAAAGATTGGTGCTAGTACTTATCAAATTGGACTAGATCTTGGACAAACTGGATTAGGTTCTGGTAAATCTGATATTACTGGTTTATTCGATAATACGTGGCAGAATATAGATGAGTATCGTCAAAAATGGGGAATGACTTACCAAGAATCAGTAGAGCTAATGGAGACTGTTGGTCGTGTAGGTCTTGGTAGTCCAATAGATACTAAGACTTTCAATACACTTTCTGACCTAATTGTAACGATCAATAAGACCACCGGCTTGCAACCCGAGCTTGCTGCTAAGATTATAAGACAAGAAGTTCATGGATTAGGTACAGAACTCAAAAATATTCCCGCAATTATTGGTACTCTACAAAGTCGTGCACAAAGTATGGGGATGGATTTTACATCCTATGCTTTTATGATCGACAAAAATACCCAACAATTTGCAGATAGTGGACAAACTTTACTAGATGTAAGTGAGACTTTTGATCGGATCTATCATTCCGATATTTTGGGTAGTCTAGGTATCAAGTCAACTCTCTCACAGACAGAAAAGTTTCTAAAGACTCTTACTCAAATAAAGACTGGTGATTTTAGCGATAATTTACTTGCTGCTGTTATAAGTAATCGTAAAATCATGGAAAATAAACCTTTTCTAGTAGCAATGCAAGATGTCAAAAGACTCCTGATAAGTAGTAGTCCAAACTCTAAAGGAATGTCGGGTGAGGTAGAAAAAGGTATCACTGATATCGTTAGACAAGTACCAGTAAAAAATTTCATGACAATCCAAATGATCCTAAGACAAATTGGACTAGACGTTGACAAAACAACAGCATTTGCTATTGCGGAAGGTTTTAATACTGGTAAAATTAAAGAACAACTTTTCTCTGATTTATTAGATAAAGGAACTGCTCCAAAGACTCCTGGTACCGATAGCAGAGGAAGAAAGTTACTTGTCAACAATGATGAAGTAACTAAATCTTGGGATCAACTGATGAAACTATATCAGCATTATGGTATAGATAATATTACACAATTTGAACAAAGTTTCATGGTAGCCTCCATGAAACAATCCCTACAGCTAGAGAAAAAGATAGAAGGATTACTCTCTAAATTTACCGGTGTTGCTGACTTCTTAAAAGGTCTCGGAAATATGGGAGCAATGTCTCCGGGAATACTTGCTGCTATTGCAATAGGATTGGGTTTAACCTTGAAGTTTGTCAGTGGTGCTCTTAGAGGAATTATTGGAAAACTAAAAAGTATTCGTCTTGATAAGGTTGATTTCTCTAAGGTTAATACCAAAGGTGTTACTAATCAACTTGACAAAGTTGGTATTTCTAAATTTAAGATTCCCGGTGGAAAAGCTGGTAAGCTTGGTCTACTATTAGCTGGTGCTGGCTTAGCTACTCAATTATTTTCTAGCGGAAGTGCTGAAGCATCCGAGGAAATACCTGAGTTACCAGAACCAGAATATATGCCAGAGACTCCACGTAAGTATTTTGGACAACGTAATCTACAACAAGAGAAAAGTAAGCAGAATTTAACACATAAATTCGATCAAGAAGATATTGCAAAAAGACTTAAATCAATGGGAATAGAAAAAGATCCCACTGAAATAACTTCTGCTTTTCACCAGAAAAGTGGTATGATAAAAAACTATCAAGAGTCTACTGGAGTTCAAGGAGTCTTTGGTAAGTTAAATAATTTAACTATAAACGAGAAAAAAGAAATAGATCAAATCATGAAGACTGGTGGCTCTATGAATGATCTATTTAAATGGCTAGATAAAAGAGCAGAAACTACTACTACTGATTGGAATCGTAAGTCTAAAGCTTTTAGTACTAGTCTTGATAGCACTAAGAGTAACGTAGAAAAACTTCAAGCAGCCTCTGAAACTTTTTATAAGTCAGTAAATAATGAACTCTACCGCTTTAAACAATTAAAACTCGAAGATATCTTAATGCACGGTGGAGACTTACAAGGAAAAGAAGCAATAGGTACAAGTGGTGTTGCTAGTACTGATCTTATCAGTATAATTCGTAGAAATAATCCACAAGATGCTGACGCTATTATACAAGCACTTCAACAAGCGTCAGCTCAGTATCATATTCCTATTTCAGTATTAGCTTCTCAATTATTTATTGAATCAGGTTTTAGGACAGATTTAACTTCACCAGTAGGTGCTAGTGGTATTGCACAATTTATGCCTGGAACTTGGGCTCAATATGGTAAGGGGAAAAATGTACGTGACGCTACTGCTGCAATTGATGCTCAAGCAAGATACATGCAATATATTCACAATTATCTTGGACAATATGCACAGAAATTAGGTTTAAGTGTTGATAGTATGAGCCTATGGAAGTTTTCGCTTGCTGGTTATAATGCTGGAGAAGGTACAGCAAGTAGCTACTTAAGAAAACTCAAAGCACTTGGGAAACAATCTATTACATACGCAGATACTTCAGAGATTTGGATGAGTCGAGAAAATAGAGACTATGTTCCTAAAGCTATTAGTTTTCTCGAACAGGTTAATATGAGATTTAACGATAATCAACAACTTCGTGTGTACAATGTAAATTCTACTCAAGAAGTTAAAAATGTCTTAGATAAAGAAGGAGTTACTCAACAGTGACTATTTCTCAAACTCCTCTTCGTGTACCGGGTTTTTTTGATGGTTGTTTGTATGGTACTAATACTGAAAATTTACCTGACTCTACCGAGAAAAATTTCTTCAAAAAACTAGAAAATGAACGTAAAGTTAAAGTTGACAAAGTTAAAACTTCTACAAATGCGTTAATAGCTGCTAAACAAAAAACTCTTAACCCAAGAATAGAACAAGCTAATGAACAATGGAGTGAGAGTTTAGAGAAAATCAATCAACTTAACACTACTCTAAAACAACAAGAACAAGCTTTATGGAATTTTCGTCAACAAAATAGTAATGTGAATAAGATTCCACCAGTTCTTCAAGAAATTGATTCTATTTTAAAAGCACGTAGACAACAGGAACTTCTTATTCTTAATACCTCACGCGAGGAAGATTTTGAAAGTTTAATTGAAAAATACCAAGAACTAATAGCACGAATTGAAACTTTAACAACTGAAAGACAAGAACTTGTTGCTAGTCGTCAACAAGTAAAAACAGAGCTTGTTGATAGTAGTTCCATAGATACTGGTTTTATTACAAGTATTTTTAACCACAACAAAGACTTTATTACTGATCTAATTTTTAAGAATAAAGATAAGCTTCTTAAAAACGATACACTTGAAATTAATGGTGTAGCAGTTAGTATCAATATTCCTACGAATACTTTCTTGAATAACGTAAAACTAGAAGACAAAGAAGTTACTACTCTTTTTAGTATCTTGAGTCAAGAACATCCTCAAGCACAAATAGCTCTACAAATCGATGGACAAATTACTCAAAATAGTAATTTACTTGAAACTACCTCAAGTGAAGTAAGCTTGATTAAAGCTGACCTTATGAAAAAATTACTAGTCTTATATCCTAGTACAGCTAGTGGCGTAATTCATGATAGTTTAATCGAAAAAGGTTTAATTGAGAAAAATAACAATCTCAAAGAGTTTGAGAAGATAAAAAAACTTCTTGCAAATGGAAGTATCTCCCAAACTATTGGAACCTCTACAACTTCAATTCTCGACATCGTTTTAACTGGAAATAATAGTAACACCGTAACTTTAAGTTTGATTTTGAATAAAAGTGATCCAAATTCTCCACTCAATTATTTAAATCAACTAACAACCTCTGACCTAGTTAGCTTAAAGAAATTTTTACTTGTACAGCAGACTAGACTTCAAACAACACTTGTTGGACAAATTAATCAGCAGGTACGTGCTTTAAAATCAACACAACTAGACTTACAAAGAGAACAAGCACGTACAAAGTCTACTTTTCAGCAATATGTTAAATTTCAAGCAGAAAAAGAAAAGCAGTTATTGCTGATACAAAGTAATGCTGGACAACTTGAGAATCGTATTAATACAAATTACGCGAGCTCAATAATTAAACAAATTGGAAAAGACTTAACAAATCATATTAAGGATTCTAGTACTTTTAATCTTACTCCAATTCTTTCTGAGATTAGTGCAACAGTAACTGAGAGTTTTGCTGCTGATCCTAGTTTAAAGAAGTTTGAAACTATTGAGAGAAATCGTCCAGATTCTTTCTTGGTACAAGGTAAAAATGCACTCGAAAAAAACCTAGGACTTGAACAAAAGTTACGTCTACAAGATAGTCCGGTAATTGGTGGTGCTATAAATTCGATCCTACAAACAGGACTTTCTTTAGAAAGCTTACTTGCACCTAATACTAAGCCTCAAAGAAATATTAGACGTGAACTCATTGAATTAGAATTTGACTTAAATCCATTGGATGTTAGTGGTAAGTTAAAGAAGCTTAATGAAATTCAACGTGTAAGAATGCAGTTCTACATAAATCCCGATAAGTTTACTTTTAATCGTACAAAGAATATAGCACAAACATTTACACGTGGAGGTTGGTCCTACACTCACTGGGGTGAAAAACCTCCAACTATTGAGCTCTCAGGAACTACTGGACGTGGTGGTATGCTAGGTATTCGTGCACTTGACTTTTTCTATGATGTCTCTGGTAAAAGTTACTATGAGATGCAGAAACTTTATCCAGACAAAGATCCTAGTAAAGCTAATCAAGATTTTTATGATTCTTTGTATATTGTTGGTACAATGTCAGAGAGTACTGCAATTAAAGATGGTTTAACTGCTAACTTTGGTAGCTTTCGCGATCAACTAAATACTTGGAAAAATCGTTTTCCTATTAATCTAACCTTCAAAAATCAACTAAAAACTTTAAAAGATAACACTGAACAGTCCAAAAAGAAAAACACTTTACTGTCTAGTGCTGAAAAATTTGTTAATGGTACTTTGAGTAAGGTTGGAAGAAGTGTCGATAATCTTAATATGTTAGCACAAGGTGCTCTTAATGTAGGAGAAGGTTTAGTATTAGGATTAACAATACCTTCAATTACATTAGGTAAAGGAATTGATACTTCTATTGCTCTAATTAAGAGTGCTGGAGAAACTAGTAAAGCACAGTGTTTAGTTCGTCCAGCTATGGAATTAACAAGAAAAATTCTCGTAGATCCAGCTAATACTTTGGGTGCTGTTACAAAGTTAATGAATTCTACTAAAAGTGCAGTTAATAGTATTCAGAAATTAGCTAATAAAAATAAGTCCGATAACGAAGAACAACAACAAAAAGAAGAGCAGAAAAAGTTACAGGAATTGGATAATAAGTCACGTGACTTAGTTGCTGCTTTTAGAGATAAGTTTTTAAATGGTGAATTAAGTGTACAAAGAAATGATCTAAAATATGGACTACAATCTACTGTAAGACTTCGTATGTACTTTGAAGATACAATTTATATTGGTCATATGAGTACTTTTAACTATACACGTGTTGCTGAGAAACCTTTGATAACTTACAATATGAACTTTACGGTCGAAGAAATGATTCGCTTACCACTTAATTCACCTCCATTCGTTCAGGAAAATAATCTTGTTGAAGTTAAACCTGTGCTTGTAAAAGATAATCTTATTGGTGTTGGAATAAGACGAACAACTGATCTTGAGGAAGCTAAACTGCAGGATAGTGTTTTAAAAGCTTGGGTAGATGACTATGGAGTACAAGGTTTAGATCAATTTAGAGTTGGAACCAATCAAGAAGGTTTACCAGTAAGAATTCGTACGACACGCGATGGTAGTGGAAACTTAAGACCAATAGACTTAAGTAAATTAACAGCAACTGCTTTACAAGATACAATAGCCGGTGAAGGAAGATTTGATAACGGTCTAGATCAAGCTGGAAGTAGATCGGGAAACTTAAGACCTTAAATGACAAATAAAAAAGAACCTCAAGCACAAACTAGTTTCCGTGGCTTTAAACCACCCATATTAAAGAATGGAAATTTTAGTCATGCACCTATTCTACGAGTAATCATTGAAAAACGTAGAACTATTCGTGATACAGTGGGTGTAGAGGGTGTCTTTATTATGGAAGGAAAAGGACTCGCTAAAGTCTCCACTTCTACCTCCATAAATGGAAATCCCGACTCTGCTACTATCTCTCTTGCTATGAGTACTCAAGTTTACTATCAACCCTACGACAAAAATCACAATGTAAGACTTGCTATTCCTAATCGTGACTTAACTTCAACTGAGACTACCTTGCGTACAGTAACACAAACTGTGCAAGAAGTACTACCGGATGGAAGAATAGTTGAAGTTAAAAAGTACAAAGAAGTTCAAGTAAATTTAGACGATTCTAAAATACTTGATGAGAAAACTCTTAGACCTATTAACGACTACGCTGAAGAATTAGAAGCTGGTGACTTGATCTATATTGATGCTTGGTCTTGGCGTAAAAGTAAAATGCTTCCAGTATTTACAGGTACTATTGTAAAAAAACGTGTAACTGAGAGTTTACAAGATACAAGATACCTTGAACTAGATTGTGAAGACTTACTTTACTTTTTAAGGTACTCACACTACATTACAGCACCTTCCGTATTTGGAGAAGCTTTTACTCAAGCAATTAATGGTACCTCAAACGAAAGTAAAGAACTAGAAGTAACTCCTTTCAATACAAACCTAATGGGTTTAAGTGGATTTGAGACTTTTCTTAAGATTCTACTCTCCGATGGTAGTAGTGAAAATATTGAAGACTACTTAGATAGTAATGGACGAGTATTAACACCATTTACCGATAAAAGTAAAGATGGTAAACGAAAAACTTCACTTGATATTTTTCCGTGTCGTGCTCCTATCTTAAGTCGAGTTGAACGAATTCTAGCTTTTCCTTACACCATTAGTATGGGACAAAAATGGCAATTAACACAATCGGAAAATAAGTCGAGACTCGATCAACTACTTGATGTTGCTAGATCGCTAGAGGTTGAATTTTTTCTCTCTGAGTGCGGTGAGCCTGTTTTTAAGTATCCAACACGTCTCGATGGGTTTGCAGTTCCAGGTTTACCACCGGTAAATTTACTTGCTCGTAATAACTTAGGTAGATCACGGACTGATAGTACCGAGGGAAGATTAATCGATCAGTATATTGATTTAGTAGCAAAACAAAGTACAGTAGCTGGACGTATTGGTCTTGGTGTTATTAAAGATGCTACTAAGTTTAAGTTCAGTAGTCGGGATAAGAGAGATGACTCAGACTACACTTATGTAGATTCTAACTCTAATTACCAAACTTTAAGTACACTAAAAAACGAACTAAGTAAAGGTGGAGAAATTCCCACTATCTATGAGGATGAACTTCAAGGTAGTAGTTTCGAGGAGAATACTGAAAAAGTAGTTACTGCTGGAATTGTTAAGATCGATCAGAACTTTGTACAAAATAATTTAAGTAATGATCAAGCTATCTTGACAAGTGATGGACAAGGTAAGTATTTTCGTGACGTTGTTAACTCTTTAAAGTATGGAATACGTTTTGAGGAATTCCATCCTCTATGGTTACGTGATCCTCACTTTGTAGATCTTTATATTTGGATGAAGCTTGCTGTTATTAATCAGGAACGATTCAGAGGAAGTATTCAAGTTCACGATGATCCATTTATCCGTAAGGGGCATAGTGTAAAAGTCCATAAGTTACGTCAAATCAAGGTATTACGTTTACTTCCAAAAGAACCTACCGACGTTGTCTTTTTCAATAAAAAAAATCCAACAAAAGGTGAACAAGAAGTTCCTAGTCAAAATGCTACTCTACTTATTTCTAACTTAAATGTACCTGCTCGTAAGTCTGGACTTACTTCTTCTAAAGCAATTGAGGAAGATATAGAGTTTGAGGAAGTTTTAATTAATGCACCTTGTGTGTACTATGCAGAAGGAATTTCTCGTTCTTATACCTATGGTGAAGGTTCACCTTCTATGACTCTCGAACTAACAGCAGGACGCGCTGAATTCAATACGAAGAGAGAAGGTAGTGGACATTATGGAGAAGCAGAGGATCAATGGACACGAGGATTTTATACTTTCTGGGAATTCTTTTATCAGCCACCAGAATTAAGTAATCATCGTAGTAAGGATGTAAACTTACAACCAACTAATCAAACTGGAACTAGTCCTACACACCAGGCACCTGCTCGCAATACACCAGCTCCAACAACACCAGCAACTACAAATAATGGACGAGTAACTCAAACAGGTAGTAGTAACATTCTTCCAGTTCAAGCTAAATTAAATAGTATGGCAGATAAAATTAAAGCTGACTATGGAAGTAAAACACCAAGTCAGCATATCCAAGGTGCTAGTAAGAATCCTGTCTTTTCTAGCATTGCACGTATTAGTCTGAGCGAAGGAAATAAGGATACGGGTGTAGGTAGAGCTGGTACTAATTTTACTGGAAACTCCGATGAAAGTATTCTTACGAGAATTGACTTATTTGTACAAGAACCTGAATTTTGGAAAATTGTAAATACACATGTATCAAATACCAAAATGACATTTACTATGGATAGTATGTTTACAAGTCTTTTATCGCATTTTAAAATTGATGTAACTAAAGCAAAAACAGAAACCGCGCAAGCTCAATATGGAGCAAAACAACTTATAGTTATTCTCTTTCAAGACGCTGTGAAAAAAGAAGATTTTTCGCGATTTAGTATTGATATTGCTGCTAGTGTCAAAGTTTTAAAAGATAGACTTACTCTCTGGAGTAAGTTAATAGCAAGTGACTATAATACTTTCTTTGGAGCTCAATAATGGATGAACTTGCTAGACCTACTCCTAAAACTGTAGATCTCCTTAAAACAGCACTTCGTAACCAAGATGGACGTGATATATTTGCACTTAGAGTAGGTATTATTGATGATCCTCGAATTGTACGTAAAAAAGATCAAGATGGAAATCTCGATCCACCACTTGATCCTCTCTTACATAAAGCTGAGGAATTTGAATTAGATATCGTAAATACAGCAACCGGATGCGTTGCTATTAGATGGATCGATGGTGGACTTGGTGGTGGTGTTCTTTTACCTAGTGAACCCGTCGATAATTTGCACGACGCTTTATCTAAAGCTGTAGAAATAGTTCCCTCTCTTTGTACTGGTATTTGGGGTGGTCAACATCCAGTTACTGGACAATTAACAGTATGTGGTTATGAATTTATGCCACCGGTTGGCAGTGTTGTATTAGTTGGTTTTATACGTGGAGGTAAACCTATTATTTTAGGGTATTGGTTACCTCACTATAGTTCACTCTTTAATAAACAAAATTCTAGATATCCAACCTTGACCCCCGGTGAAATTAGAATTAGTAGCTTTGGTGGAAGCTATATTCACATTACCAACTCCAAGGAAAATAGCAAAAACGAAGGTGATCAACAGATCTCTGATATTCTAATTCAGCACGTTAAAGGAAGTAATATTCGAATTAGTAGCAAGGTCGACGATCAATATGGTGAACTTGCTATTATGCACGGTAGCGGTACTGGAATAGTATTCACCGATAAAGGTGGAATGGAATTTAGGCAGAAATCATTTGACGACAATACTGCTGACTCTCCTCAGAGTCGTTTCTCTTTAAATGGAACAGACGGAAGTAGTGCTATTGAAAGCATCGGTGATATTTCCTTAAAAGCACATACTTATCTCACTGCTAATGGAAATGGTATTATGATTGATAGTAGTAAAGAACTATCAGTTAAAGCAAATGAAAATAGTAGTTTTAACTTCAATAAGAGTTTGAATTTTAGTGTCAACGAAACTTTACTTTTAACTACTAATAAAAAAGCTTTCCTTAACTTCAAAGGTGGTTTACAAATTGAAGCTAATGGAAATTCTTTGATTAAGGGTGGTGGTGACTTGCTAGTACGTCGCTCGGGAAATATTGATATGCGTACAAGTACCGGAACTATAACACTTGTAGGAGTAACAGCTCCGGGAATTGGTCCAAGTGCTGCTGGCATTGTAACTGCTAATACCTTTTGTCCAATTACTGGTCCTCATATCGGGGCGATTGGAAATTCTTGCAAGGCAAGTACACTAGCACCGATAGCACCAAATGCTCCGATGTGAATGCAAACTTAGTGAGACCGTAAAAAATGGCTAGTATTCAAGATTGGTTTGAGTTCGTACAAAAACTTCCAAACTATGCACCGTTTATTTCAGTGTGTATTAAGACTGTTGACATACCAATCAACTTAGCAATTCCTATACCTCAATTTGTTATTTTACCAGAACTTGAATTACCGGATCTTTCTCAACTACTAGAAGGACTACCAGAACCTCCTTCCTTACCAACTGGTCCTACGCGTCAGAAATTAGAATTAAGAATTCCTGTTCCTAGTTTGGGAAGTAGTGATAATGCACCTTCACTAGAATTAGATCCTAGTAAACTCCTTGATAGTTTACTGAGCACTGCTTTTTCAGCTCTATCTGCAGGATTGGGTGAAAAATTACCCAAGATACAAATGCCAGATATTCCGTTACCAGAGATACCAGACGACATATTTGATCTATTTAGTTTTGAATTAACTGAGTGTCCAGAAACTCCCAACGAGAAGATAGCAACACCAATTCCAGGTGAAGATACTAAAGCTACTAAAAAACTCGATGCAACGAGTGCTTTTGCAGCTTTAAGTCAGCAATCTACAAATACTGGTGTTAATAGCGGTGCTCAAGGTCAAATAGACATACGAGTAGAGTTATCTTCAATTCCTAGCTTGCTGCGTGATACAATTACAGAACGTGTAACGGTTGCTACAAAAAATACAGAACTAAATACTCTTGGTTTCCCTGTATATATAGAAGCTCAACAGCAAGCACAAAATATTTCACTAACTCTAGACAGTGAAAAAGAATCTGAAGAAGAGCATGATCACGAACATTAGGAGTTAGACTTTGAGAAATTTAGATCTACTTAAAAAAAGAGCCTGGGATGAGCTAGCGGTAGGTGAAAAGAAGTTTATGAATGTAGAGATTGACTCTACAACTTCTAGTGCTAGTGAAAAACTAGGCTTTAGTACACCAAAAGCTCCAATGAAAGACTTAACTCATGCTATTTGTCAAGGAATCTTTGAGCATTATGAACCAGATTTAAGAAAACTTGACTATCTTCCAGATTTTAGTAATCCCGTACAAGTAGCTTTTTCTAGTGCCTCCCAGGGGAGTCCAGTATTGTTCTTACATAGGACTTTTAGAGTACCTAATGGCTTTATAGTAGCTGACTTAGATACACCTATCGTACTATATGCAACAGCCTCTGATAAGTTACTTTGGACTGTAGGTAGTATTTTCCTTCGTGCACAGTTTCTTACAACACCACCTTCTCCTATAATAGCTAGTGGGAGAATATTTTTAGTATGATTACTGACTTTTTTCCAGTTACTACTTGTCCACATACAATTTCTGAAGTTGATGAGAATGACAATATTATTCTCATCAATATAGAAGGAAATTGTACAATTTGTCAAAATATTGATAATTACTTTAGTTATCAGTTTAATGACATTGGTGACTCTATTCTCTTAACAAGTAGTGATAAACCACGAGTTGACATATATAAGTTACTTGGAACGAAACGTGGTGACAATAAGTTTCAACCTAACTATGGTTTAACTGTTGAAGATTTAATTGGTGAAAAACTACTAACTCCCTCTATTAATCGTACACGAAATGAAGTTATAGGTTCAATAGACTATCTTCTTTCTATGCAAGAGGAACCTACTTACTTTCCTTATGCTGAAAGTGAACAGATTATAGAAAATGCTCTTACAAGTGACGTTCAACAAATCAATGAAACAGCATTGAGTATTCAAGTAATCTTTGAATTACAAAATGGTGTGATAACTACTACAAAGGCAACAGTAGGTAGTTAACTATGGTACTTCGTAATTATCAAGAAATTTATGATAGCATGGCAAGTCAAATTGTTTCTAGGCGTCCGGGGCTTGCTGTAAGACCAATTGACTTACATGGTGAATCCTTTATCTCACCAGTATCGTCAGAAATGGAACTTCTCTATCGAGAGTTAAATGAAGTAAAAAGTGCTATGTCTGTATTGACAGCTGAGGAAACAAACTTAGAAAATCTTGGTGCTAACTTTAGAATTTCTAAGACTCCAAGTACACCTAGTAGCGGTATTGTTAGTGTAGGGACCGATACACTACCTTTGACAGATTATATTATTCCCGGTGGTACTTTATTTTCTGGTATCAATGGAACCTCTACTGTTAGTTTTTTTAGTTTGGTTGATGTAACTTTACCCTCACAAGCAGAGTTCAGTAATACACCCGAGAATAGTCCTTATGTGATTACTAGTGACGAGGGTACTTTAATTTTTGCGATTGATGTACCTGTTCGTGCTACTATCACTGGTCTAATTACAAATCTAAGTCGTGGTTCTATTCGTAGTGCTAATGGATTAAGTGGTAACTTCAATCAAATTTTCAACTATTCACCACTAACTGGTGGTGCTGATGTTATGTCAGATTCAGAGCTTGCTGCTTTAATTCCACTTGCTATGGCTGGTGGAATTGTTGGTACACAAAACGGTTACTTATTATCAGCATTATTGCAACCCGAGGTTGTCGACGCTAAGGTAATTGGTTTTGGTAACTCTTCCATGATTCGAGATAGTGGTAAGGGTGGTTGTATTGATGTTATTGTCATTGGTGAAAACTTAGTACAAGTAGAGCAGACATTTGAAGATATTCAAACACTCGACGATTTACCTCTTGCTTTTAATCCAGTAATTCTAGTATCTAGTGTTATTGGTGAAAACTTAGGACAAATTTCACAATTTGCTTATTCTCTTGTACAAGAGAATGTAACTGATCCTCGTTTTAATAGTAATCAATCCCGTGCATTTTTAAGGTGGAATACAAATATTCCAATCAACGATACGATTACTGTTAAGTACGTTTACAATAAAACAGTCAATGATATTATGGATCAAACTAATTCACGTGTTGGTAACTTAGGTTTAAATATTCTTGTCAAGACTGCTGATATTTTATTTGTAGACGTTGCTGTTACAATTAAATTAGATACAACAGCTGATAGAAGCTCTGTTAAGAGTTCTGTGTCACTTGCTATTCAAAACTTCTTAAATGGTTTAACATTGGGTGAAGAATTAACAGAGTCACAAATCATCGAAGTAGTTAAAGGTGTTAGTACTTCCATTACCGACGTAATTTCTCCACTACGTCAACTATCTATCTCTGGAAGCAGCGGAACAACTCCAATCATACCCACTGCCTCCCAGTATATTAGAGCATCCAATGTACAAGTGTTTTTACAATAAATGCCAACAGTAATTCAAGATCAAACATTATTCTTTAATCTGACCTCTACCTATAGTTCGTTACTTCCTTTGATAGTTGGAAGTATTACTTTACAGGGTAGTAGTGTTGCTATTGATGATCAGACAATGTTTATGAACATCGATATAGCACTACAAGATCAAACAATGTTTATAGGTGGTTTTTTAAATCCATTAGATCAGACAATGGTTATTGGTGGTTTAAATAAAGCACTTGATCAGACAATGTTCTTCTTTATTGTCGAGAAGATTTTAGCTAATTCTATTGTTACAAATGTATTGAAACTTCCTTTTGACATTAAGGCAGATTCAGCTTTAACTCATACTGGGACTCATTTATTACTTTCTAATACGGATGGTGGTAATACAAACTTTTACTTACTAGAAAATAAGACATTAGACTTACTAGTAACAACTCCAGTTCCTTTACCAATAATTGGAATTGCTTATAAAGCACCTTATGTGTACATAATTGAAAAAGGTACAAAGCTTCTTAAAAGACTAAACTTGTTCTCTGGACTTGTAGTACCGCTCGACGATACTGGTATTTTTACACTAAGCTCTGTAACTACTTTTAATACCAATAGTGCACTTGCTTATAACGAAGATACTGACCTATTTTACTTGATCGATGGTGATAATCGATTATTTGAGTATGATTTAAATACTGATACAACTGTATTTAAACAACAACTTACATACTCTGACTTTGGTGGTCTTGAATATGATCATAGGCGCTTTCTTCTAAGAACTAATAATAGACTAAGTAGTATCTTTAAACTAGATGAAGATGGTGGTGTTGCTTTAAGTGTACTAGGACCTGAGAATACACCACCATCTTCCATTACCGATATTGGTTATTCTGGAGTACGTGCTTATACTATCCATGTAAATCATCCACTAGTCTACGAATTAGATATTACTGATAAACCAAATTCTGTTGATCTAAAGGAGTCAGTTATTACTCCCTCTAATACAAATAATCACACAACTACTTTGACACATACAGTTCTAGATATTACTGAAAATGTGCTCCCAGGCTTTAAAACAAGTGCTTTAACTCTTGAACAGTTTAATATTTTAGATCTTCTTCGACAATCACCTAGCAATTTTACCGGTGACATAAATTGGGTATCTCCTTCTCCGGTTATAATCAATGATACTCTAGTAACTACGACTTCCGATAAGTTCTTAACACTTTTCGATAAAAATGAAGACAGTGGACTTTTATTAGAGTCTGATGATAGTTTCTCTATCTACTTCGAAGATACTCTTGACTTACAAAACGTCTTAATTTCTCTTGAACTCTATAATGTAGTAGATCCAGAGACAATAGCAGAAAACAAAATTATCTTAGAATATTCGTACGACGGTGTACATTTTGCTTTATTGTCTGAGTTAATACTTGATCGTAATAAAGTAGAGTTGATTGATAATGTAAATGAATTTATCGACACTAATATTAGTTCTTTACTTATTAATCACTTCAGAGTACGTGCTCATGTAGACAATAGTGAGACTGTGCTTGTAAGGAATCTAGAGGTATATCAATCCTCTACACCTAATAGAATTTTAAGTGATTTTGAAGTTTCTGATACTGATGGACAAACTAATTCTACTTGGTTAATTCCAACCACTCAGAACAATGGAAATATTCTCTTAAATTCTACTTTCAATCAAGTCTTCAATAATTGGAATATTAGTGGTGACGGTGACTTACAACTAATACGTGGTACCAACAATTGGAGTGCTTTTTTAAGTTGCGGAGTTGGTGAGAGCTTAGAATTAGAATCTACAGGAATTAAAATTGATCCATTACAACCGTATATTCTATCGTGTTTTGGTAGAAGTGGTTTTAATCCCAATACAAGTGTATACTTGAAGTTCTATGATATTAACAATAATTTGATAGAGAATACAAGCACTTTTAGTTTTCTAATTACAGAGACTCGTAGTTCTATTCCTGTAATTAGTCCAAAAAATGCTTATTGGGTAAAAGTAAAAATTGAATGTGAAGATACAGATCTAATTGTAGATCGTATATTACTTGAATGGGGTGACTTATTAAACGATTGGAGTGAGTGTATAGAGTTAAATGAAATAATCAAGTCAGTGGTAGAGTACTAAATGACAAGACTATCAACATATCAACTAAGTCCAGGTTTTACTGAATCTGATCATGTTGATGTAACTCTATGGAATTCACTACTTTTAATATTGGATGACAATAACCTTTATGGCATTCATCCTCATACATTTGAGTCTTATTTTAGTACACCTATATCGGGTATCGTTAAGCTTGCTGTCTTTAATGAGCAAGTTTGGGTTTTAAACCTTGATACAAATACTATTTCAAATATTCATCCTTATAGTGGAGTAGTATTTAAGACAATTACTTTACCAGTTACTGGTACATTCGATATCAATAGCTTTCTATGTGGTAACGACTTAAAAGAAATGTTTCTTGGTGATAATACCAATACACTTTATAAGTATGATTTACTGAGTAATTCACTAACAACTTTAAATACTTTACCTAACTCTACGTTTAAATCTGGTACCTTCTGGAATAATAAAATTTTAGTATCAGATAAGACTAGAATTTTAGTTATTGATAAGACTGGTAATATTGAGGGTGTAATTAACGATAATTACGATGTATCGTTAACTGATTTAACAGCAATTACAGCAACCAAAAACGTACTATTCTCTATTACATTTGACGGTTTACTTATTTCTGATAACATAGCATCTTTTCCTACTCATTCTTTTGTACAATTTTCTGACACTAATTTGTCAATCAATGGAATTAATACCTCACGTGTAAGAGCATTATCTACCAATCAAGTAGGAAATGTGACTGATCTATTATCTAAAAACTATCAAACTCAATTCTTAACAATACATCCACTTGATCTATTAAGTCATGTGATAAATAATACGACAGCTTTAACTACCAATGTTGAGAGTAGTAGTTCAACGTCACAACTTCTTCGTCGTAAACACCATCATATTATTCAAGAGAACTTGAATACTTTATTGCATCCCGTTGATAGTATTAATGATGAGTTTGTTCTGATAAACGAGAGTATCGATAAGAGTATAGATCTATACCAAAATGGATACTTACTAGCAAATGGATTAGGTCATGATTTTACAGTAGCTATCAATAATCGTGACATTACGCTAGAAACAGCACCATTAACTGGAAGTAGTTTGGTAAGTAGTTATCTTATTACTACTGAGTTTTCCTTTGGTCATATACATAAAAACGAAATACCAATTGGTCCGATCGATGGTTTTAATAAAACTTTTATTATAAGTCAACCTCCAAGCCTTGGTAGTCTTCATGTATATAAGCAAGGCTTTTTAATGAAAGAGAGTATTGACTATACCTTTAGTGGTATTACAATTACTTTCATTCAAGACGTTGAATTATTTACTAATTTAGCAGTAGAGTTCTATGTAACGTCTGAGGAAGCTATTGAAAGTAGACATATTCATGTTACTGATACTTTTAAGTATCCTTTTATCATCAACGAAGTAATTCTAACCGATCGTCCATTAACAAATGCTATTCATGTATCTGTACAAGGTCAACGTTTAACTGTTGGAGTAGACTATACTGTAGATTTTGTAAGAAAAGCAATTGTATTTACAACTCAACAGACACCGGATACCTTAATTTCAGTCTTGTATATTATCTCCGCTACCTCACTTGAATATATCTATACACCACTAGATGATCGTAATGAAACTTTTATTACCCTAGAGACTGGTGACTATTGGTTACTTCAACTTCCGAATACAACTACCATTGAAGCAATTGGTATTAGTGTAGACTCATCCAATGATAGCGTACTTACATTAAAAACTTCTATGGATGGAGTTTTCTATGATTTACTTGATAGTATTGAAGTGTCTTCACGTCCATTGAACTACAAAAGTGGACAATTTATTTTCAATAGAAAAACATCAGTTGATAGTAACTTTGTAAAAGTATCGAATAATTCTCTTGCTCCTCTTCAACTAAGGACATTCCAGATTTTTACTGAGGGTGACAATGTACTATCAGTTTTAAGAATTTTAAACTCTCAGTTAAATACTGATGGTTTTTCTCTTGCTGAATATAGTGCTCAATCAAGTTCAGTAAATTTCGTTAAATCTTCTTACTTTGAAAGAGCACGCGACTGGCAGCTTGCTGGGAATGCTATTATTGACAACATTGTTAAATTCGACGATAATCCATATTTTACCTCGCTAAGACTTATGGGAATAGGTGATAGTGAGATAGTAAGTCGTGCTTATCAAACGGTATTTTTAGATCAAAGAGTAAGACGTGCTATTACAGTATCTAGTCTAGTAACTGGTAGT
>ERZ1292625.778-Hain-H41-01um-R1-778-length-43609-cov-7_pt1 | contig 43609 bp, 56 predicted proteins | sample MGYA00564400_ERZ1292625 | MGnify/ENA primary metagenome ERZ1292625 (study PRJEB36523, sample SAMEA6512639) | groundwater metagenome | collected 2019-01-08 | study: AquaDiva: Metagenomics assemblies of 32 groundwater samples
CTTCAACGAAATGGTTGAGCGAATACAGCGCGGCGAAGCGCAGGGCGTTGTCTGTTGGAAACTTGACCGCTTGGGTCGCAATCCGGTTGATAACGGACAAGTCAGTTGGTTGCTCCAACAGGGAGCAATCCAACACATACAAACGCCGGAGCGGAGCTACTACTCAAAAGACAGTGTGCTTTTGATGGCCGTTGAGTTCGGCATGGCGACGCAATACGTCCGCGACTTGGCGTATAACACGCGACGCGGATTGAGGGCGAAAGCGCGGCGCGGAGAATATCCCGGCCCCGCGCGTGTCGGTTATATAAACAATCCGCACACAAAGCGGCACGATGTTGATAGACGCAAAGCTCCTATTGTCGTTCGCGCCTTTGAGTTATATGCCGAAGGTCAGTCGCGCTTGGAAGACATCGCCAACTTTTTTTCCGACAACGGCATACGCACCGGAAGCCGGAGCGGAAGCGGCGGCGGCAAGGTGTGGTCAAAGAACAGAGCGAAGCGTGTTCTTACCGACACCTTTTACTACGGCGATTTTGAATACGCCGGAGAGATACACAAAGGAACGCACACGCCTATCGTTTCCAAAACTCTTTTTGATAAAGTTCAGCGCGTTTTGGAAATGCGAGGCAGAAAGCAGAAAGCAAAAAAGGAATCGCAAGCCCTGTGCCGCCTTTTACAATGCGGCGAGTGCGGTTGCTCCATAACCGCCGAGAAGCAGAAAGGCCATATTTACTATCGCTGTACGAGGAAGCGCGGCCCTTGCTCGGAGCCGTATATCCGAGAGGAGGCGTTAGCCGCCCAACTATCCGCCCTGCTCTCCCGCTTTGTCCTGCCCCAAGAATGGGGCAAAGAATTACTGTCCATGACCGATCAAGACGCGGTAGAGGCCGAAAGCGTGGCATCGGCGTCCGTCCAAGCCCTACGGGCAAGGACAGCCGATATAGACACCCGTATTGCCCGCCTAACCGACCTCTACGTTGAGCAGGACATAGACCGCGACGCTTACCTTGAACGGAAGCGGTCGCTTATGTCCGAGCGGAAGTCGGTTGAGGAGCAAATAGCCCTTCTTGAACGGAACGCGAGTGCATGGCTCGAACCTATGCGGAAGTGGATACAGGACGCGCAAATGCTAGGCGAAATACTAAAAACCGACGACCTCCCCTCCAAAAAATCCTCCCTCCAAAAAATCTTCGGCTCGAACCTCACACTACAAGCGCGCGAAGGCTAAAGCATTGCTGTTTGTATCTAATCGCTTCGCTCTTAGACAAACAGGGAACGCGCGGCGTGCCCATGAATCCGTGGTTTTTCCTCGATGAGGAAAAACAAAAATTAGGGAAAATCCCTTTGAGTTCTATTTTAGTGCGCGGGAGAGGATTTGAACCTCCAAGCCTTATGCAGGCACCAGCACCTCAAGCTGGCGTGTTTACCGGGTTTCACCACCCGCGCGTATTTTAATTAAACTTTAAGCTTCTCCCTAACCTTCTTGCTGGAGAGCTTGCGGACGAAATAGAACTTGGAGCGATGGACTTTTTTCGGGGAGGAAAGTATCTCCACCTTGGATATGGTCATGGCATTTATCGGAAAAACTTTTTCCACTCCCACCTCCTGGAGAACAGCCCGGACGATAAAAGTGCCGCCGGACTCGTTGCCGTGCTTCCGGGAAATCACAAGACCCTCGAAAGCGCTCAGACGCTCTTTGTCCCCTTCTTTGATTTTTTCCCAAACCCGGACTTTCGCCCCGGTCTTTATTTTCTTCAAAATCTCAGCATTTATCATAGGCTTTCAGTCTAGCAATAATACTTTTTTGGGTCAAGATAAATGAAGAAGCTCCGCAAGCAAGGAATTTCTCGGAACCGAGGTTCGCTTGCTCCGGCGGCAAGCACCCTCTGCACTCTCGGCGAAAAAGTCCTTGCGGACACCAAGCTTTTTCGCCTCCGAGAGCTTCCTCAAAACTCCTTGTTTGTGGAGCAAAAATAAAACATTGGGAAAGCGAATCTCGGTAAGTCGGAAAAGTGGGTAAAAGCTCCGCTTTTTATCGACATCGCTCGGACAAAACAAAAACGTTGTTTTTACTTTGCTCCTCGCTCGTCGATATAAGACTTGGGGTGGGATAATCACCGCGAGCGGTGATTATCCGGAGATGCACACTTTTTCGGCTTGCCGGGATTCGCTTAAAATTCCTCTTTCGACTCTTTTATTTGAAGACTCTCCAAAAAATCCGTGAGTTCGCCGGGAAGCTCCGCCTCTATTTTGATTCGGCTACCGTCTTCCAAATTAAACTCCGCTGATTCCGCATGAAGAAACTGTCGGGTCAATTCCAACTCTTTGCCTAGCTCCCCATCCTCTTTTTTATTCCCGTAGAGCCGATCGCCCACGATCGGGTGGCCGATTGAAGCGAGATGGACTCGGATTTGATGCGTCCGGCCCGTCTCCGAAAATATCCTCAATAGTGAGTACTTCCCTTTTAAAACCTTGAGCACTTTATATTCCGTGACCGCCTCCTTAACCATCTTCAAATTCTTGCCGTTCACACTCCTTTTGACGGAGCCGGAGATTAACCCGATAGGTTTTTCTATCCGCCCCTTCCCAGTCATCCGTCCGTGAACCAAAGCCAGATAGGTTTTTTTCACTTCATGTTTCTGAAAAAGTCCTTTCAGGTGGCTGAAAAAATGCTGATTTTTGGCTATAAGCAGGATGCCGGAAGTGTCTTCATCCAATCGATGGACTATTCCGGGACGCAAAAAAGACTCGTCTCCCACCTCTTTAGTCTCCGGATAGTGCTCCTTTATCCAATCCGTAAGCACACTCTCCTTCTGAGCCGATTTAGGGCCCTTTTCGGGCCTATGGACAAGCATCCCGGCGGGCTTATTTATGGCCACAAAATCGTCATTTTCGTAGATTATATCTATCATTTAAGCCCATTATAGACTGTTCCTTAATCTTGCGGAAGCGGCATCCTGGGATTGACTTTTTTAACGAGTATGATACAATGTGCTTATAAGTATTAATCTCCCATGGAAGGGGGTTTTTTGTTGGGAAAAACTATGGAAACAATCAAAAAATATCTATTGCCCATATTTTACGGGATTCTTATCCTCCAGCCTACCTTCGGCGCTTTGCCGGTCGTGTCTGAAGTCGTTGCGGCGGATAAACCGATTGCCGGACCGGAAACCATCCAGGTTTGGGTCACGGCCTATTCGAGCACTCCGGAAGAGACCGACAACTCGCCTTTCACTACCGCTTCCAACAAGGATGTTCAAGATGGCTTTTTGGCCGCGAATTTCCTGCCCTTCGGCACCAAGGTGAAGATACCAGCCCTTTTCGGCGATAAGATTTTCACGGTGGAAGACCGGATGCATCGGCGCAAAATCAACTTCGTGGATGTTTGGATGACCACTAAAAAAGAAGCACTTAAATTCGGCATTCATCGGACGGATATAGAAATAATTCATTATCCCCCGCTGGCCAACGCAAAATAGAAAAAACCGCTGAATAAGCGGTTTTTTTATTTTAAAGCCATTTTATAATTTTCTTCGGCTTTTGCCCAATTCACCACGTTCCACCAAGCGCTGATATAATCCAACCGCTTGTTCTGATACTTCAGATAGTAGGCGTGCTCCCAAACATCTATTCCCAATACTGGTTTAAGGCCGCTCGAAATCGGATTATCCTGGTTTGCCGTCTGGATAATCTTCAAGGCATTATTTTCGCCTGTTGCGAGCCAGGCCCAGCCGCTACCGAAGACGCCCGCCGCGGCCTTAGTGAATTCTTCCTGAAATTTTTCGAATGTGCCGAAAGTTTTGACTACCGCTTTGGCGAGCTCGCCTGTCGCGGCTCCTCCGCCTTGGGGCTTCATCAGCTCCCAGAACATCGAATGATTGAAGTGACCGCCACCATGGTTTCGGATTGGAGTTTTCAAAGCATCCGGCGCATTCTGGAGACCGATCAATAAATCCCTTATCGGCTTGTCTTTAAATTCGGAATAATTCGCGAGCGCCTCATTCAGCTTCGCAACGTAGGTCGCGTGATGCTTCGTGTGGTGAATTTCCATCGTCTTCGCGTCGATGAAGGGTTCGAAGGCATCGTACGCGTACGGCAATTTGGGCAATTCATACATAGGAATAATTATAGCAAAAAGGTTGCTCTATTCCTCCAAATATGAGAAGGTTGGTATGCTCGCGAAAAAATATGTCTCAAAACGATGTCATACTTCGGTTCAATAAGGTTTCTTTTGAATACGGCCAAAAAGCTATTTTGAAAGAGGCCGATTTCTCCGTACGGAAAGGCTCGAAGGTTACCCTGATGGGCCAAAATGGCGCCGGCAAAAGCACTATCTTCCGCCTGATTACCGGCGATATATTTCCCGAATCCGGAATGGTAAGCGTCAATGATAATCTCTCGATTGCGACCGCCCGGCAAGTCGTTTCGCGCGACCAGTTGGAGCTCACGGTACGGGAATTCTTCGAAAAAGCCTTCGTCGAAAAAATATACAACATCGAGCCGCGCATCGACAAAATCCTGGAAGTCATCCATCTCGCCGTTCCCCAGAACAAGAAATTAGGTTCTCTCTCGGGCGGCCAGCAGGCCCGCCTGCTTCTAGCCCAGGCGCTCATCCAAGACCCCGATATTCTCCTCTTGGACGAACCAACCAACAATTTGGACAAGCAGGGCATTACCCATCTCACGGAGTTTCTTATTGAATACAAAAAAACTTGCATCGTCATTTCGCACGATGCCGATTTCTTGAATGCCTTCACCCACGGCGTGCTTTATCTGGATGTTTTCACGAAGAAGGTGGAGCAGTACGCCGGCGACTATTTCAAAGTGGTGGAGGATATCAAAGCCCGACTGGAACGCGAACGGATGAAAAACGCCAGATTGGAAAAAGATATCCAGAATCGGAAGGACCAGGCAAACTTTTTCGCCCAGAAGGGCGGACACATGCGAGATGTCGCCAAAAAGATGAATAAAAAAATCGACGAATTGTCGGAAGAAATCGTGGAGCTTCGCCAGGAAGACCGGACTATCCGGAATTTCTTCATCCCCTGCCAAGAAGGGCTCGCCGGCCGAATTCTGGAATTAAAATCGGTCTCCATTATGGTCGGCCATAAGCCGACGGTCAAAAAAGTGGATGTATCGCTCAAGAAAAAAGAACGCCTGCTTCTGACGGGACCGAACGGCATCGGCAAGACGACGCTTTTGAACATGCTCGCGACCGGCCACGCCAAAGGCGAACATATTCCGCCAGGAATTCGCATCAGCTACTACCGCCAGGATTTTTCGACACTCGACTTCGAAAAAACCGTCTATCAGACCCTCTTGGGCGTAATCGGAAAAAAAACGGAAGAAGAGCTCCGCTCCTGCGCCGCCGGTTTCCTCTTGGACGGAGAGATTTTAAAAACCAAGATCGGCTCCCTTTCCGAAGGCCAGAAAGGATTGGTCGCCTTCGCCGCGATAACTTTAGAGCATCCGGGGCTCCTCATTCTCGACGAGCCGACGAACCACATCAACTTCCGCCATATTCCCGTCATCGCGCAAGCGCTCGATCGCTATGAAGGAGCGATGATACTGGTCAGCCATGTGCCGGACTTCGTGAAGCAGATACGGATAGATTACACGCTGAACCTCGCGGCACTTTAATCTCCGTTTAAAATCTGAAATGGTGGACCTTAGGGGAATCTCCTATCTCCCGGATGTCCCGATAACTTTGGTGGACCCGACCGGATTCGAACCGGTGACCTCCTCGTTGCAAACGAGGCGCTCTACCAACTAAGCTACGGGCCCTCGAGGCTGTGGGTGTGGAAGGAATCGAACCTTCGACCTCTGTCTTATCAGGACAGCGTTCTACCACTGAACTACACACCCGAGTTAAATTACCAAGCCGACGCTCCGGTCGGCTCTCCGACCTCGCTCCGCGAGCGTCGGAGCTGAACTATGTGCCCGACTGACTATTTTTACACTTTATTCGGCTATTTTTCAATAAGGCCTCATTATTTTATAAGTTTGAGACTCTCGAAGCCTTGCGTGTCGAATTTCACGGCGGCGGCCGAAGGCGCCGGCACTTCGAGCGCATTTTCCAACGTTCCGCCAATCGAAACGATACTCCAAATGGCAAAACCGCCAACCAAGAGGCATATAAGGACGGCTAAGAACAGGAAAATGGTTTGTTTTTTTTTAAACATAATTTACCCGGTAGTAGAAACTCGATTGCGAAGCGAGTGATTTTCAATATTTTTATTGGATATCATTTGTATTAATTATAGCTTTTTAATTCGGGTATTTTATAATTCTTGCGAAGAATATCATCGAGTTTTCACTACCGGGTTTATCTGTAAAAAACTCGGGCGCTCACCGACATCGTGAGTTTTGTTCCGTCGCTATTGATGGAAATCTTGTCGATAGAATTCAAATACCGGAATTCCTGAAGAGATTTTATAAACGACATCAGAGAAGAGAAGTTCTCGGAACCCGTAACCAAACTAAAGGAGATTGTTCCGAGACCCTGTCCAGATTTGGGCGTTTCGCCGGCAAAAGAAAATCCGTATTCGACATTGTTCCGCGCCGCGAGCGTTTGTATGTCCCGATTGAGATTTATAAGCTGGTCATATGACGGAATAATGTTATAAAGAACATTCAGATAATCCTTGGCTTTTGAATTGTATTGGGAACGCAAATTAGCCAAATCTCCGGCTGAAGTCGTCCGACTCGCGAGAGAAGCTCGAGCCGTCTCAATTTTACCCATATAATCGGCCATATTGCCCTTAAAAAAGAGAATGCCTCCGAAAAGCGCGGCCACGAGAAGAAATGTGACGCTCGCCTCAATGATTAATTTCTTTTTGAAATGATTTTCCATTCCTTTGTTCTATTATAGCTCATTTAACCTATAATGATTAGAACTGCGATGGAAACTATCCGCCCAGACGAAGCGAATTATCCGAAACTTTTGAAAGAGCTGGAAAACGCTCCTTCCCCTCTTTATTTCACCGGCTCTCTGCCGAAGGCAAACGACGTATTGGTGGCTATCGTGGGCACGAGAAAAGCCGGCCGGGAAGGCCTTTTGGCGGCCAAGCAGATCGCCTCTGGCCTCTCCAAGGCCGGTGCGATCGTCGTAAGCGGACTTGCTCTTGGTATCGACGGAGCGGCGCACGAAGGCGCGGTCGCGGCGCATGGCCGAACGATTGCCGTTCTCGGCACCGGCGCGGATTTCATTTATCCCGCCGCCCACGAAAATCTCGCCCGTGAAATATTAGAGAACGGCGGGGCGATATTCTCGGAATATTCGCCGGGAACGCCGTCTCTCCCTTATCAATTTTTGGAACGGAATAGAATCATCAGCGGACTCTCTGTCGCAACCGTGGTTATCGAAGCGCCGGCCCGTTCGGGCGCGCTTGCGACGGCCCGCTTCGCTTTGGAGCAGGGCCGGGAACTTTTCGTCGTGCCCGGCCCAGCCGTGAGCCAGAATTATCGCGGCTCCCATATGCTTTTAAGGAACGGCGCCCGAGTCGTAACTTCCGCCGAAGAGATATTGGAAGACCTGGAAATCATCATGGAAAATCTCCAAATGGCCCTGCCGCTTGCGGAGAAAAAAGGAAGCAATTCCGCGATTATTGAAGCTCTCAAAAATTCGCCGGAGCCGCTCACAGTTGACAAGCTGGCGGAAAACACTAATCTTGAAATTCATATACTCAATCAGCGCCTGACTCTTCTGACTATGGAGGGGTTGATAGAAGAGAAGGGCGGCCGATTCAGATTAACCAGGCAGTAGAAATGCGATCATATAAAATTCGAATTGGATGATATTGGAAAAATGCTTAATGTTTGTGTAAAAATATATAACGGAATTATTACTGCGATTCGAAATCGCATTTTCACTGCCTGGTAAAAATGAATTTAGTCATCGTCGAATCACCCACCAAAGCCAAAACGATTTCAAAATATCTCGACTCGTCTTTCGAGATTCGGGCCAGCGTCGGCCATATCCGGGACCTGCCTAAAAACAACAAGAAGGCTATCGATATTCCGGCCGGTTTCGTGCCCCGTTACGAAATAGTGAAGGGCAAGGAAGCGGTCGTGGAGGAGCTGAAAAAATTGGCGAAAAAGGCCAAGATAGTTTATCTCGCGACCGACCCCGACCGGGAGGGCGAGGCCATCGCCTGGCATATCACCCAAGCCATCAGCTTGGGAAATCCTAAATCCGAAATTCCAAATTCCAAATATAAAAGAGTCGTCTTCCACGAAATCACGGAAAATGCCGTAAAAGAGGCGATGAAGCATCCGCGTGAAATTGATTTGAATTTATTGAAAGCCCAGGAGGCCCGGCGAATATTGGACCGGCTCTTTGGCTACGACCTTTCAGGGCTTATTTGGAAAAAAGTGCGCTACGGCCTCTCGGCCGGCCGCGTGCAATCTCCCGCTCTCCGCATTCTTATGGAACGCGAACGCGAAATAAAAGCTTTCGTACCCGAAACATTCTGGGCCATCTCCGGAAATTTCCTCACGGGGAAAAACGAGGAGATGACTCTTACGTGCGTCAAAGAACCCCGCGACCGGAAAGAGATGGAATATATTATTGAAACGGCCCGAACCGGCAAATGGGCCGTGACCGGCGTGAAGCAGACGGAAATAAAACGCTCGCCCCGGCCGCCCTTCACGACTTCCACTCTCCAGCAGGCGGCGAGTTCTCGGCTCGGCTATTCTCCTTCGCGCACGATGTCCATCGCCCAGAAACTTTATGAGCAGGGCCTCATTACTTATATGAGAACAGACAGCGTGAATATCAGCAAAGAAATCCTGCCCGCTATCCTAACGGAGGTGGAAAGCAAATTCGGCAAGGAATATGTAGAACCTCGCGTCTTCGTCACAAAGAGCAAAAATGCGCAGGAAGCCCACGAAGCTGTCCGGCCCACGCAGATAAAAAAAGGAACGGCCGGGAATACCGAGGAACAGAAACGCCTCTATGCGCTTATCTGGGAACGCACCATCGCAACGCAAATGGCGGATGCAAAACTCCTCCGTACGACCGTGACGGCGAATGTGAGTGTGAAAGACATTTTGCCGGATTTCACGGCGAGCGGCAGTATCGTGCTCTTCCCCGGATGGCTCGCGGGCGATCCGCGCTCGCGCGGCGAAGAAAGAGAAATGCTCCAAGTTTTGAAGGGCGAACCGCTCACTTTGAAAAAAATCGATTAAGAAGAAAAACAAACGGAGCCGCCGCCCCGCTACACGGAAGCCGGCCTGGTGAAAGAATTGGAAAAAAGGGAAATCGGCCGGCCTTCTACCTATGCCGCCATCATCTTCACCCTGCTCAAAAGGAATTATGTGGAAAAAGAGGGCCGGGCGCTCAGGCCCACCGATACCGGCGAAGTGGTGTCCGGATTCGTAGAAAAGAATTTTGAGAATTATATAAGCGACACTTTTACGGCCGAGATGGAAAATGACTTGGACAAAATCGCGGACGGCAAGCGGGATTACAAAAAAACCCTCAAGGATTTCTACGGCCCCTTCTCGAAAGACGTGAAAGCGAAAGATAAGCTGGAAAAAGCCACGACGCTGGGCGAGGATGTCCGCTTCAAATGCCCCCTAGACGAAAGCCACGGCATTATGGACATAAAACTTTCCCGCACCGGCCGATTCTTGAGCTGTAAGCTTTTTCCGAAATGCATGGGCGCGCGGAAAATTGACGGTTCGATTATGGAACCGCCCAAAGAAACCGGCGAAATTTGCCCCAAATGCGGCAAAGGCAAACTGGTGGAAAAAGAAGGCCGCTTCGGCAAGTTCATCGCCTGTTCCACTTATCCGAAATGCAAATTCATCAAACAGAGCGAGAACAATATCAAAGGCACGGGCGTAAAATGCCCTCTTTGTCCGCCAGCCGGCGGAGGCGGAGAAATCGCCGAACGCCGAGGGCGCTTCGGGCCATTCTTCAGCTGTACCAACTATCCGGAGTGTAAATTCATAATGAAATCCAAGCCCACCGGAAACAAATGCGCCCTTTGCGATTCACTGATGATGGAAGGCACGAAAACGATACCCGAAAGGTGCTCGAACAGGGCTTGTCCTAACCACAATCCCCACAAATTGAATAAATAAAAAATCCAATTAGAATGGTGTTAAAATCTCCGGCCCATTATTCGTAATGACGATAGTTTTTTCGAAATGGGCGCTCATACTTCCGTCTTTCGTGGAGTAGCTCTCATCGCTCTTGTTCTGGCGGATTTGGGAGGTGCCTGAGGAAACCATCGGTTCGATGGCCAAGACTAATCCTTCCTTCAATTTCATCCCCTCGCCCTTCCGGCCGTAATTGTAGACCGAGGGCTCCTCGTGGAGTTTCAGACCCACCCCGTGACCCGTAAGGCCCGCTATAATACTCAATCCGTTCGTTTCCACGTGGTTTTCTATGGCCCAGCCGATATCGCCCAGTGTGTTGTCCTTTCTGGCCTCCGTAATGCCCAATCTTAGGGCTTCCTCGGTCGTTTTAAGCAGCTTCTTCACTTCCGGTGCCACATCTCCCACCGCCACGGTCAAAGCCGAATCCGTGATATAACCCTTATAAACCACCCCGAAATCCAACTTCAAAACATCGCCGCTCTGGAGCGCGTAGCTCGTGGGTTCTCCGTGAACCACTTGATCATTCACCGAGGTGCAAATATTGAAGCTGTAGAGATGAGACGAACCTTCAGATTTGTAATTCAAAAAAGCCGAAGTCGCGCCGGCTTCCTTAAGCATCTTTTTGGCAAGTTCTTCAAATTCCAAAAGAACAACGCCGACTTTAACTTTGGCACGGAGTGCGAGAAGAATGTCCGTGAGTATTTTTCCGGAAACGCGCAAACCATCCAAATCTTTTTCGTTTCTGATAATCATATCGGGTTATTTGAGTTTCAGCGCTTTTTTGACGTTTTCGAAAACTTTGTAGGGCAGGGGTTCGCCGTTTATTGGAAAAACTTTGAAATTTCTTTTCTTCATTCCGGCGATTATAGGATAAGTGCGGTTGTGGTATTCTTTCAGGCGGACTTTTATCACTTCCGGCTTATCAAGCGAGCGCGTGCGCATCTTTCCGGCGCAGAAAGCGCAGTTTTTTATCTTTGTGCCGGATAAAAGCGGTAAGCCACAAACGGAGCACACGAGCCGATGACTGTTCCGATCAAGCGATGCTTTCTCGCTCACCTGAAGCTGCACTACGACGATATTGGCTTTGCCATAAAGCCTTTCGAGCACTTTCGCCAAACCGTTATCTTTCGTTCCGAACGCTTCGGGCAATGTTCTGGGAGAACCGCTGAAAACTATGCTATAGCCCAATTTGGACATTTTTCCGGCGAACTGAGCGGTAATCTTAAAAACCCACGAAGGGGTGCAAAGCACGCCCGAATCGAAAATGCGCCGTTCCCGCCGAAGGACCGCGCTTTTCTCCCATCCGGGAGCTCGGACCAGGCTTTCGATATACCGTCCCGTATCGAAATGAATGAAATTGTATCTCCGCGCCAAAAGCTCCGCCTGTGTTCCCTTCCCGCTTCCCGGCGGCCCATAGATAATGACGGCTTGTTTTTGCATAATACAATTATATCATCTTTTAAGAAAAATATGGGAACAACTAACACATAATCCCCTATATGCGGCAACTAAAACTCCGCGGCAGCCCTGCCTGCGCAGGCAGGCATTTCCGGAGGGTGGAGGGTTTTCTATTAAACGTCGAATTCGTGAATCGAGGCGTTATCGGGAGTTTTATCCAACACCTTCTCATTGAAAAGAAGGTGAGCTAATTTTAATATTCCTCCGTGCGCTATTATGAGCACTTTCTTATCGGCATAATCTTTCTTCAGCATATCGATGAATTTTATCAGTCTTGTTTTCACATCCTCCATAGACTCCCCTTCGTAGAGCCGATAATCATATTCCTGAGCGAAATCCTTAGTTCTGAAATCCGTATCGGAGTCGGAAATGACTTTCATTTCTTCCCAAGTTTTACCGGAGAATATTCCGAAATCCCTTTCCAGGATATCCTTACTTTCCACGATAGGGGCTTTTATTGCTTCCGCCACGATGTTCGCCGTATGCACCGCCCTCACGAGTGGGGAGGTGAAAATCACGTCAAAATTCTCGTTTGTAAGCTTAGTCGCCAATTTTTCCGCCTGTTTAACACCTAAAGCATTCAAATCATCGTTGGTCCGCTGGCCCTGCAATCTCATAGCTTTATTTGAATCCGTTTCCCCGTGCCTTGCAATGTATATTTTCATTAATCCCATTCTACCAAATCCCCACTCCATTCCAAAAGAAACGAAACTGTTCTTCCCGAAGAAGCCTCTCCCATTCTTTTAACTCTACCAAGAAAGAGCCCTAACCTTATCGTTAAGAAAACTGTTTCGCAGGCCGAGCGGGCACGGTTCCTGAGCCGCGCCGAAGGAGAGCGAGGCCGAGAACAAGCGCAATCCGCCGGCTGGGGCGGATTGATAGCGTGTTTTCGAGACGGTAAGGTTAGGGCTCTAGAATATCCCCTCGTATTCGCGCACCGTCAGTTGGCTCTCAATCTGCTTCATTATCTCAAGCGCCACCGCCACCACGATAAGGAGCGCCGTGCCGCCGATAGTAAGAGCTTGAATGCCCGTAAATATCTGGGTCAGGTTCGGAAGGACGGCAATAACGCCCAGGAAGAGCGCACCGAAAAGCGTGATGCGCCGCACAATCCGGCCCACCATCTCCGCCGTCGCCTCGCCCGGCCGAATGCCCGGAATGAATCCCCCGCTCCGCTGAAGATTCTTGGCGATTTCCTGCGGATCGAAAGTAATCGCCGTATAGAAATAAGTGAAGAGTACGACGAGCGCGAAGTAAGCCAAGCTGTAAAGCGGAATATTCGCGAAGAAGCCGCTCACAAGTTCGTTCAGTTTCAGGGAAAGCGCCGGAGAAAATATGGAAGCCGCCTGGGCGATGAATTGCGGAAAGAGCAAAAGCGAAATGGCGAAGATAATAGGAATGACGCCCGCCTGGTTCACGCGGAGAGGCAGATAGGTATTCACGCCGCCGTACATCTTGTTCCCCCGCACCTGCTTGGCATAGGAGACCGGAATTTTCCGCTCGCCCTCGTTCACGAAAACTACGCCCGCGATGACGATAATACTTAGAACCACGAAAGCGATGTAGGTCGGAAGCATAGCCGGATTGTAATTGAAGAAAGCCGAGCTCACCTCCTGGGGCAACTGGCTCACAATGCCGGCGAAAATAATCAGGGATACCCCATTCCCGATCTTGTATTCGGAGATGAGTTCGCCAATCCACATCAAAAAGATGCTGCCGGCCGTGACCACGATAACATTCCCGAAGAAATTGACGAAGGACAGTCTATCCAAAATTCCCTGGGAAGTCAGAAGATTCAAAAAGCCGTAGGCCTGAAGAATCGCCAAAGGTACGGTGAGATAGCGTGAGATACGATTGAACTTCGCCTGGCCCGCCGCTCCCTCTTCGTAATAGGCCTTCTTGAGATTCGGAAAGACGATAGTCAAAAGCTGCATTATAATGGTGGCCGTGATATACGGACCGACGCCCAACATCATCACCGACAGATTGGAAAGGCCGCCGCCCGAAAATATATTCAGGAAGCTGAAAAGCTGGTTCGAGCCCAAGAATTCCTGAAGCTTAAGAACATCAATACCCGGAATCGGAATGGTGGCCAGAAGCCGGAAAACGAAAAGCCAGAAAAGGACCATCAGGACCTTCTTTCTCAAATCCGGAATTTTGAATATCTGGAGAAACCTGTTCATATCCTTATTTTACACTACCGCCGGCTTTTTCTATCTTGGCCTTCGCCGAAGCGGAAACTTTAATGCCTTCGAGAGCGAGTGTCTCCTTCAATTCGCCGTTTCCGAGTACCTTTACGCGCTCCGAAAGCCGGCCGATGACTTTTTTCTGCACCAAAATGTTTTTGTCCAATTTTCCGCCCACGGCGTACTTTCCGAGATCGCCGACATTAAGCTCGGTGGCTGGTTCCCTCCTGGACTTGTTCTTCACGCCGCGGAGCTTCGGAAGCTTCGAAATGATGTCCCGCTCGGCCGGGCGCATGCGGCGGCCGGAGCGCGCCTTCTGCCCCTTTTGGCCCTTGCCCGAAGTGGTGCCGCGCTTGCCGCCGCGGCCGACCCGCTTCTTTCTCTTCTTTGCATTCTTCGATTTTAATTCGTGGGTTTGCATATTATTTTGATAAGGTTAAAATCCCTAATTTCTTCAGGGCTTCGATGGTCGCCATCGCATTCGCCAGTTTATTGGTCGTCCGGCCCAGAATCTTCGCCGAAATATCCTTGATACCCACCATCTCCAAGACGACGCGGGCCGAACCGCCGGCGATAAGACCATGATTCAAGCGAGCGGGCTTTATACGCACTCGAGCGGCGCCGTACTTTGCCTCGACATCGTAAGGAATGGTGCGATTGTCTTTCATAACCACCTTGATGAGATTTTTCTGCGCCTGGCGCTTGGCTTTTTCGACGGAGGCGGCCACGTCGAGACCCTTCGCGATGCCGACGCCCACCCGGCCCTTGCCATCGCCGATCACAACCGTCGTGCGGAAGCTGAAGCGTTTGCCGCCGGCCATCACGCGGGTCACGCGGCGCACCTCAAGCACCTTGTCGCGGAACTCGCTCTTGGGCTTCATCGGCCCCCTGTTATTCGAACGGTTGTTGTTTCTCTGGTATGCCATGGGATTATAATTTTAAGCCTCCTTCCCGCGCCGCTTCGGCGAGCGCTTTTACCCGGCCGTGGTAGCGGTAATTGCCCCGGTCGAAGGCCGCTTCCTTCACTCCTGCTTTCACGGCTTTCTCTGCGAGCGTTTTGCCGACCGCTTTGGCGATATCCGCCTTTTTGATTTTACCCTTATTCTTGATTTCGAGCGAAGAGGCGGAAGCGAGCGTCTTGCCGGTCGCATCGTCGATAATCTGCGCGTAGATATGGATATTGCTCCGAAAAACCGAAAGACGCGGCCTCGGCGAGACGCTCTTGATGCGATTCCGGACCCGCTTTGCCCGGCGCATCTTGACCTGATTGTGTTTTTTTACGGAATTCATATTTTTGTTTTAGGAACTGGCCGAGGCAGTCGCTTTCTTGCCGGCCTTGCGACGGATGACTTCGCCCAAATAATGGAAGCCTTTGCCTTTATAGGGCTCCGGCTTTTTGAGCGCCCGAATATCCGAGGTTACTTGGCCGACGAGCGCCTTATCCGTTCCTTTGATTTTGAGAATTGTATTCTTTTCAACTTCGAAAACGATGCCCTTGGGCGCCTCGTATTTCACCGGATGTGAGAAACCAAGATTCAGAGAAAGATTCTCCCCTTCTTTCGCCATGCGGTAACCCACGCCGTCGAGAATGAGGGTTTTTTCGAAATCTTTCACGAGTCCGCTTATGGCATTTTGAACGAGCGCCCTCTGAGTGCCCCAATTGCTCCGATGCTGTTTTGTGGAATTATTAATCGTGAATTTCAATTCATCGGCTTCGAGATTCGAATCCACGCCCGAAAGCACGGGAACGACGAGCTCGCCCTTCTGGCTCTTTACCCGAATCTCTTTCCCTTCGAATGAGACCGTGATGCCGGCCGGTATTTTAATTGGTTGTTTTCCTATTTTAGACATGTGCCGATTATGTACGAATTTTCGAGTCTACGGACGAAGAAAATTCGTCCACAGAAGCGAGCATCCCGCACCTATGCGTAAAATCGCGACTTTTGATTTGAGTTGATGATGTCATATTCGTTCCCTTGTTTTTGTTTTTTATATTTATCATACGCATTAGGTGCGGGATAAGGTTTGATGCTGAAGAATTCTACGCCTTTGGCTTGAATTCTTCAATCAAGCCCTTACCAGATTTCGAATAAAAGCTGTCCGCCGACCTTCTCCCTTCTGGCCCGCTCATCCGTCAGAATGCCCTTAGGAGTCGTTAAAACCAATGTACCATAGCCGCCCTTCACTTTCTTGAGCTCGCGGTAGCCGGCGTAGTTCCTCAAAGAGGGCTTGCTCCGGAATTTTAATCCGCTGATTTTCTTCGCGCCGTCCAATTCTATCTCGAGATATTTCTTGTATGACTTGCCTTTGAGCTCGACGCTTTTCACGAAGCCGCGCTCGGAGAGCACATCCGCCACCGCTTTGTCGGCTTTGGTGGCCGTGACTTTAAGAATCGGCTTGCCAGCCGCCTGGGCATTTTTTATTTTTATGAGTAAATCTATGTACATATTGTTTTTACCAGGCAGTGAAAATGCGATTGCAAACTTCGTTTGAATCGGCAACTTTCATTATTTCCAATGACTTTTTTAAGTTTTTCATAATTTTGATGTTTTTCGTTTTATTATAATCGCATTTCTACTGCCTGGCTTACCAGCTGGCTTTTTTTATTCCTGGGATATGGCCTTTCGAAGCCATTTCGCGGAAACATATTCGGCAAAGATTGAAATCACAAATATAGCCCCTCTTGCGCCCGCACCGGAAACAGCGCAAAACCTTCCGGGTGCTGAATTTCGGTTTCTTTTCGCTTCTTGCAATGACGGATTTTTTGGCCATATAATTAATTTTTGTTAGGTGTGGGGGTTTATTTTTTCAATGGTAACCCGAGCCGGCGATACAAAGCAATCGCGGCTTCGCGGTTTTTCTTCCGGGGAACAATCGTGACCTGGAGCCCGAAGCTGGTTTTGGATTTTTCCTGGTCGATCTCCGGGAAAACGTCGTGTTCTTTGAAACCGATATTGAGATTGCCGCTTTCATCAATATTGCTCAACTCCAATCCGCGGAAGTCCTTCACGCGGGGCAGGGCCAAATTCACGAGCCGCTCGAAAAAATCTTCCATGTGCTTCTGGCGGAGGGTAACCTTGAGGCCGATAATCTGATTTTCCCTGATTTTGAAGCCCGCGATAGATTTCTTGGCCGCGCGGATCGAAGCTTTCTGACCCGTGATAGCGGCGAATTCCTTTTCCACTTCCGGCAGGATTTTCTCCTCGAATTGCCCCTGCTGGCTCAACCGGCCCAAGCCGGCGTTCACCACGATTTTTTCGATTTCTTGCCTTAAAAGTTTTTCTGTCATTATAATTTTTACTACTTTAGTATTTTTCATATTTTTTGTGTAATGATGGCGGGGTAAGTGTGCCCTTATATTGTCGCTTGGCACTTCCGGCAGAAGCGGACTTTGATTTTATTATCCAGGCGATGGCCGACTCGCGTCGCTTTGTGGCAAGAAGAACAAACGAGCATTATATTGGAAACGTTCATCGGGCGCGAAAGCTCGATTGTCTGGCCCTTTTCGCCCTGGCGCTTCGGCCGAACATGCTTTTTGTATAAATTCAAACCTTCCACGCTCACGCGATCGGATTTCTGGTCGATCATAATCACCTTCCCCGTTTTACCGCGGTTCTTTCCGGCTAATACTTTTATCATGTCGCCTTTCTTAATATCCATATTATTTTATCAGGCAGTGAAAATGCGATTGCAAACTCCGTTTGAGCAAGAATCTTTCATTATTTCCAATGACCTTTTTGAATTTTTTCATGATTTTGATTTTTTTGTTTTATATAATCGCATTTCTACTGCCTGGTTAGACGAGTTCTTCGGCTAAGGACGCTATCGTGTCGTAGCCTCTTTCTTTTATCTCTCTCGGAATAGGGCCGAAGATGCGTGTCGCCTTCGGGTCCTTTTTATCCTTATCGATGATGACAACCGCATTTTCGTCGAAACGGACGTAAGTGCCATCCGCGCGATGGATGGCTTTCCGCTGGCGCACCACGAGCGCGTGGATAATGTCCTTTTTCTTTATCGGTTTCCGTGGCTCGGCCACCTGAACCGAAGCGATAATCACGTCCCCCACTTCGGCATAGCGCCGGCGGCTCCCGCCAAGCACGCGGAAACACCGGACGATTTTGGCGCCGGAATTATCCGCAACTTTCAGTATGGAACGTTCTTGTATCATTTTATTTTATCTTTTCGACGATTTCCCAACGCTTATCCTTCGACATCGGGCGGATCTCCTTGATAATCACTTCGTCACCCAGCTTATATTCGTTCTTTTCGTCGTGGGCTTTGAAACGCGCGGTTACGCTGTAGCGCTTGCCGTAGCGCGGATGGACGACCAGGCGGGTGACGGCCACGACCCTGGTCTTCTGCATTTTATCGGAAACGATTTTACCTTTGAGTTTACGCATGTTGTTTCAATAAAGTTAATATTTGGGCGATGTTTTTCTTCAAATGGCGAATCTCGCGAATATTCTTCACCTTACCTGCGGCCAGGTCAAAACTCAAGCCTTCCAGCTTTTCGCGCTGTTCCCGAATCTCTTTTTGGAGCTCCGCCGACGGCTTTGTTTTGAAATTTTGAAGTTCTTTCTTTTTCATATGTTTAGGCTTTTTCGATTACTTTGGTTTTAATCGGCAATTTGAACCCGGCGCTTCGCAGAGCCTTCATCGCCTCCTCTCTCGGAATGCCATCCACTTCGAAAAGAATTCTCCCGGGCTTGACCGGCACGACGTATCCTTCGATATTTCCTTTTCCGCCTCCCAATGTCACCTCGGGTGGAAGCTTCGTAACGGGTTTGTCGGGGAAAATCCTGATCCAAATCTTGCCGCCGCGTTTCAAGGCGTGCGTAATCGTCTTTCTCGCGGCTTCAATCTGTTTGCCGTTCACCCAAGCCGCCGAGCGGGCCTGAAGGCCGAAACGGCCGAAACTCAAATAAAGCCCGCGGGTTTCGACCATTCTCTTCCGAGAACGGCCCTTCTGCTGTTTGCGATGTTTTTGTTTTTTGGGTTGAAGAAACATACCAATTTTATTTATGAGCGAAGCGAGTAATCATAAAATTGAGTACCCCGCACATAAAATCAAACGAACGCCCTTTAACCATAAAACATAGGTATTCTAAATTCATTTCATTTTTATATATAATTGATTTCATAAATTTATGTGCGGGGTTTTCGAAAAACGAACACTCACTTTTGTTCGTGTGGTTTTTCAGAAAAAATTTCGCCTTTATAGAGCCAGACTTTGATGCCAATCGTGCCGTAAGTGTTGAAAGCCGTCGCTTCGCCATAATCGATGAGCGAACGGAGCGTTTGGAGAGGCATTTTGCCTTTGGCCAGCCAATCCGTCCTCGCGATTTCGTTTCCATCCAAGCGGCCGCTCATCCGGATTTTTCCGCCCTTCACTTCGTGGTTTTGCATCAATCCTTCGAGCGTCCGTTTCATCAAGCGGCGGTAAGGCAAGCGTTTTTCGAGGTCGGTCGCGATTTGCTGGGCGATAATCGGAGCGGAAACTTCGAAGCGCTTCAGCTCCTCGATATTCAGACTCAAATTGAAATTAGCCGGAAAAGCGTTCTTTACCCGAAGTACCTGGATTTTTTTCACTATCAGATTTTTGAGATCTTCTATTCCTTTTCCGCCGCGGCCGATTACGAGTCCCGGCCGGCCGGCGCGCACGAGCACCCGGACGTTCGTTCCTGTCCGCTCGATTTCAATCGCGGCAATGCCGGCGGCGAGGATTTTTTCGCGGATAATCTTCCGGATGGTCTCATCCTCCTCAAGAAGGAACTTAAGGCTCTTTTTGAAGAACCAACGGCTGGACCAGGCCAGATTGATGCCCAAGCGATACGAATTTGGATTTATTTTTTGTGCCATATGTTTAGATTGATTTTCTCTGAAACATCTTCTTGAATAATCCGGATTTCGCCGATGCTTTCACTTCCGCTTTCGCGGTTTCTTTTTCTTTCGGTTTTTCGGGCGCGGACTTGCTCTCGGAATCTTCCGCTTTTTCGTGTTTGTGTTTTTTGGTTTCGTCCTTCTTTTCCTTCTTCTTGATTTCAATCGTGAAACGCGGCGCTTTGCCGTTGGGCAAAAGTCCCAGAATCAAAGTAACGTGCGAAGTTTTCTTTTCGATTAAGCTCGCCGAACCGCGCGAACGGGGCGTCCAGCGCTTGGACTTCGGCCCTTGGTCAACCCGGATTTCCTTGATGAATAGCTTCGAAACATCCAGCTTGAAATTATTTTTGGCATCGGCCGCGGCGGAACGCAGAAGCTTAATAAGCGCTTCTTTGGGGCGGCGGGGGCTCATCATGAGCTTCGCTTCCGCTTCCTGGAGCGGTAAGCCCCGGATAACATCGGCCAAAATCCGCACCTTTCGAGGCGGTATCTTCAAATGATTCAATTTGACTTTGATCTGTTCCATATTTTTATTTCGCCGGAGCCGGCTTAGCCGCTTCCTCGGCTTTCTTTTCGGTTTCTTTTTGAATTTTGCCACCGTGCTTAATGAATTTCCTGGTCGGCGAAAACTCTCCGAGCCGGTGGCCCACCATATCCTCGCCCACTCTGACTTCGATGAAATTCTTGCCGTTGTGGACGCCGAAAATGAACCCGACCATTTCGGGCGAAATCTCGGAACTGCGCGACCAGGTCTTAATGACCGTGCCGTCGCCGGACTTGAGGCGTGCCATCTTTTTGATGAGCTTGGGATCTACCCAAGGCCCTTTTTTTGTTGAACGGCTCATATTATTTTTTGATGCGTCGCTTGATTATCATTTTGTTTGACCATTTCTTTTTCGAACGGGTCTTATGGCCGCCTGTAATCTTACCCCATTTCGTCTTGGGTTTCCTAGTGCCGCGCGGCTGGCGACCTTCGCCGCCGCCATAAGGATGATCGCGCGGATTCATAACGGAACCGCGAACGGTCGGACGGATATTCAGCCATCTGGAACGCCCGGCTTTGCCGATTGAAACCAAATTGTGTTCCGGATTGGAAACTTGGCCAATGGAAGCAAAGCTGTCCCAGGATACCCGGCGGGTTTCGCCCGAAGGCATCTTGAGGTCGGTATAGCCGTCTTCGTGGGCCAGTATCTGAACGGAAGCGCCGGCGGAGCGGCCGAGCTGACCGCCCTTACCCGGCATGATTTCTATATTATGAACGAAAGTACCCACCGGAATTCTTTTTAAAATGGTGCGGTTGCCGAGTTCGAGCGGAGCGTCAAGCGAAGTGATGATTTTCGCTCCGACTTCCAGTTTGTGCGGCGCGAGCAGATAACGGCGATCGCCGTCGGCATAAATCACTTTCGCGATGAAAGCGGTGCGGTAAGGATCATACTCGATGGTTTCCACCTTGCACGGCACGCCTTTCTTTTCCTGCAGGAAGTCCACATGGCGGTAGATTATTTTGTTGCCGCCGCCCTGGTGGCGCATCGAGATGCGGCCCTGATTGTTCCGGCCGGCGTTTTTCTTCAGTCGCTTCGTGAGCGCTTTTTCGCGCGGAATTTTCGTCAGCGTCGAGTAATCGGCGGCGGTCATCGAGCGGCGGGAATGGGTATATGGCTTGAATTTCTTTATCATGGCTTTATTGGATTTCTATCTTATCCCCCGCTTTAAGAGTGACAATCGCCTTTTTGATGCCCGTCTGGAGGCTCGATTTGCGGCCGAAGTGCTTCATCTTTCCCTTGATGGTCACTGTATTCACGCCCGTCACCTTCACGCCGTAGCGGCGCTCTATTTCTTCCCGCACGGCGGGCTTGGTCGCCGTCGGTTCCACAAGAAATACATATTGTCCCCGAGCCGCGAGAATGGTCGCCCGTTCGCTGAACCAAGGCTGCTTCAAAACCGATTTAACGCCCATGCCCGTTGTTCCGGTTTTCATCGGCGCAACTTTCACCGGCTCGGCTTTAGAAACCGATTGCACAGTTTTCTTTTCTTCAATTTTGGTTTTTTTGGAAAAAAGACTCATAGGTTTGAAATTATTTCTCGTACTGGCCGATAAATTCCAGAATAGCTTCCTTTTCGAAAAGGATTTTCTTATGATTCAGGGAATCGGCGACATTCATCGAATTAGAAGAAAGCACTTTTAATTTGGGGATATTCCGGGCAGCCAGCTTCATATTCCGATTATTCTTAGCCGGAATAATAATGACACTTGGAGAAGCTTTGAAAAGCTTTTTGAAAATCGCCGCGGCGGTCTTAGTCTTGGGATTCTCGATTTTTAGGGAATCGATTATTTTAAAATCGTCTTCTTTCAGCTTCCGCGAAAGCAAAGAAAAAAGAGCGGCTTGCTTCATTTTTTTGCTGATTTTTTTCGTATAATCCCTGTCTTTCCGAGGACCGAAAGTGACGCCGCCGCCGGACCACAAAGGCGAACGGATCGAGCTGTGCCGCGAACGGCCGGTGTGCTTCTGAGCCCAAGGCTTCTTGCCGCCGCCACGCACTTCGCTGCGGTTCTTGGTGTGCGCCCAAGGATGATGCTTATTCGAAGTCTGGATATCGAAAGCCTGCTTCACGAGCTCGGCATTCCACTTCGCGCCGAAAATCCGCTCCGGCAGCGTGAGTATTTCAACTTTCTTATTATCTTTGTCGAAAATATCAACTTTCATTTTATTATTTCCTCAGTTCAACCGTTCCGCCGGCGAAGCCGGGTACGGCGCCTTTCAAAAAGACCACCATTCCTTCTTTTTCGATGCCCGCCACCGTGAGATTCCGAACGGTCATCTTCACGTTTCCCATATGGCCTCCCATCCGGCGACCCTTAATAGTCCTCTGGGGCGCAGTCGGACCGTTGGAACCCGGAGCCCGAAGGCGGTCTTTCTGGCCGTGGCTCTTCGGACCGCCGTGAAAGCGGTAACGTTTGACCACACCTTGAAAACCCCGGCCCCTCGTCTTGCCCGTCACCTTGACCTTATCCCCCTCTTTCAATTCGTCAATCGGAGCGCCCGCATTCAAGCGGATAGCCGTAACCGGAACCGATATTTCGGATTTCCAGAGCTGGGTCATTTTCATTTTTTTTCCGGTCAATTTCGTCATATTTTTTCTTAATTTGGTTTGGGCTCAAAAAAACGGCCGAGACTTCGCCGGTCGTTTTTTTTGGCTACTTGTCTCGCAGGGAATGTCCAAATCGGATTCTCCTGTCTTTTTGTATTTGAACCTATACTACATCATCTTTATTTCGACGTCAATGCCTGAAGGCAAATTCAAATCGGTCAAAGACTCGATGATTTTTTGCTGGGGATTCAAAATATCCACCAGCCGCTTGTGTACCCGAAGCTCGAATTGCTCGCGGGATTTCTTGTGGACGAAGGTGGAGCGGTTCACCGTGTAGCGCTTGAACTCCGTAGGAAGCGGAATCGGGCCCATCACCTCGCCGCCTTGGCGCTTGATAGCCTCGATAATCTGCTTCACGGAATTATCAATCAGCTTGGTGTCGTACGCTTTCACCTTTATCCGCAATTTTTCTTTTTGAATTTGCTCTTCCTTTTTCATGACCTATTTGGTCTTTATTTATTTGATTATTTTGGTAACTACTCCTGCACCGACCGTTTTTCCGCCTTCTCTTATAGCGAAACGCTGTTTCTCTTCCAACGCAACCGGAGCAATGAGCTTCACCGTAAAGGTAACCGTATCACCCGGCATAACCATTTCAACACCTTCTGCGAGCGTTACCTCGCCGGTCACGTCCGTCGTTCTGATATAGAACTGGGGCTTGTAGCCGGTAAAGAACGGGGTATGCCGTCCGCCTTCCTCTTTGCTCAAAATGAGCACTTCGGCGGTGAATTCGGTGTGCGGCGTCACGCTACCAGGCTTCGCGATGACTTGGCCGCGCTCCACATCCTCCTTCTTGAGGCTCCGGAGCAAAATGCCCACGTTGTCGCCTGCCTGAACTTCATCGAGCAATTTCTGGAACATTTCGATTCCAGTCACAACCGTCTTCACGGTCGGGCGTAAACCAATGATTTCCACTTCATCGTTTACTTTAAGGACTCCCCGCTCGGCGCGACCCGTCACGACGGTTCCGCGGCCTTCGATGGAGAAGATGTCTTCGATCGGCATCAGGAACGGCTTATCGGTCTCGCGAATCGGAGTCGGAATATAATCATCGAGCGCTTTCACGAGTTCCATAATCGGCTTGGCGTCTTCGCTGTCGGCCGAGGTGGAATTCAAAGCCTTCAAAGCGGAACCGCGGATAATCGGGGTTTCGTCGCCCGGGAAGTTGTATTTCTTGAGCAATTCCCGAATTTCGGACTCCACGAGGTTCACGAGCTCCGGATCATCCACCATATCCGTCTTGTTCAAAAAGACGATAATGGAAGGCACGCCGACCTGGCGGGCCAAAAGAATATGCTCGCGGGTCTGAGGCATCGGGCCGTCTGCGGCGGACACGACCAAAATCGCTCCGTCCATCTGGGCGGCGCCGGTAATCATGTTCTTGATATAATCCGCGTGGCCGGGCGCATCAATGTGCGCGTAGTGGCGTTTTTCGGACTCGTATTCCGAATGATGTAAAGCAATCGTAATGCCGCGAGCTTTTTCTTCCGGAGCATTATCAATTTGATCGACCTTCTCTTCCTTCTTGGCCCAGCCCTTCATATAAAGGACGTGCGTGATGGCCGCGGTCAAAGTGGTTTTGCCGTGGTCAACGTGGCCGATGGTCCCCACATTCACGTGAGGCTTATTCCGCTGAAATTTCTCTTTTTCTGCCATGTTTTTGTTTTATTTTTTATTAGTTTCGACCTAACAATACTTAAAAAGCGACTTTCGCGCCAATGTAATAATAATTCTCGGCGATTAGCCCCAAAATGTCAACACCCCCCGTAAAAGAATGGGATTATTTCTTCTTTCCTTCAATAATCAATTGGGCGATATTCCCCGGCACTTCTTCGTAGTGGGAAAATTCCATAGTGAAAGAACCGCGGCCTTGGGTCATCGAGCGGAGATTGGTGGAGTAGCCGAACATTTCCGAAAGCGGTATGTTCGCATCGATAACGCGGATAGTGCCCCGCTCGCCCATCGCTTTGATTTTGCCGCGCTTCGAGCTCAAGTCGCCCGTCACATCGCCCAAGAAATCCGGCGGAGCGATAACCTGCACGTTCATTATCGGTTCGAGCAAGACGAGCTTCGCCTGACGGCAGGCCTCCTGAAGAGCCATCGAGCCGGCGATTTTGAAGGCAAATTCCGAAGAGTCCACATCGTGGTAAGAGCCGTCGAAGACGGTAACCTGCAAATCGACGAGCGGATAGCCCGCCAAGATACCTTTCTGAGCCGCCTCGGTTACACCCTTCTCGACGGGTGCGATAAATTCCTGCGGAATGGCGCCGCCCTTAATCTCCTCCACGAATTCGAAGCCTTTGCCACGTTCAAGCGGTTCAACTCGGAGCCAAACGTGGCCGTATTGACCACGACCGCCGGACTGGCGGATATATTTACCTTCGGCCTCGGCTTTACCCTTTATGGTTTCTTTATAAGCCACTTGAGGCCGGCCGGTATTCGCTTCCACGGTGAATTCCCGTTTCATCCGTTCCACGAGAATTTCCAAATGCAATTCGCCCATGCCCGAAATAATGGTCTCGCCGGAATCCGGGTCGCCAGAGACGCGGAAAGTCGGGTCTTCTTCGGTCAAGCGATGCAAAGCAATACCCATTTTTTCCTGGTCGGCTTTCGTTTTCGGTTCAATACGCATGGAGATGACCGGTTCGGGGAAAATAATCCTTTCGAGAAGAATCGGATGTTCCGGATCGGTCAAAGTATCGCCGGTCGTCGTGTTCTTCAATCCGACGATGGCGCCCAAATCGCCCGCATAAATCTCATCCACTTCCTCGCGGTGGTTGGCGTGCATCCGCACGATGCGGCCGATGCGCTCCTGATTATTTTTGGCCGCGTTCAAAACATAACTGCCACGCTTCATCGTTCCCGAATAAACGCGGAAATATGTGAGACTGCCGACGAACGGGTCCGCCGCGATTTTGAAAGCAAGGGCCGCGAGTGGCTCATCATCTTTCGGATGGCGCTCCAGCTCCTCGTGCGTTTCTAAATCTAATCCCTTAGTCGCAGGCATATCCGCGGGAGAAGGCAGATAATCCACAACGCCGTCCAATACCAGTTGGACGCCTTTATTTTTCAAAGCCGAACCGCAGAAAACCGGCACGAGCGTGTTATCAATCGTGGCTTTCCTCAAAACTCTTTTTATGTCGGCTATTTCGGGTTCCTTGCCTTCGAGATACGCCGCCATCAAAATGTCATCTTTCTCCACTACTTTTTCTATCAGCGTATGGCGCGCTTTTTTCGCTTCATCCGCCATATTCGCCGGAATTTCGCCTTCAATGATATTTTCACCATGCTCCCCTTCGAAGCGGAATGATTTCATCCGCAAAAGGTCTACCACACCTTCGAAATTATTTTCCAAGCCGATGGGAAGCTGAATGGGAACGGCGTTCGGCGTCAGCCGTTCAATAATAGAACCAAAACTTTTATCGAAACTCGCGCCCGTCCGGTCAAGCTTATTAATGAAGCAGATGCGAGGCACCATATATTCGTCGGCATAGTGCCAATTGGTTTCGGATTGCGGTTCCACGCCCGCCACACCATCGAAAACGACGACCGCGCCATCCAAAACGCGCATCGAGCGCTTAACTTCCACAGTGAAATCAATGTGGCCAGGCGTATCGATGATATTCATCCGGTACTCCATATTCTTGTCCCCTTTCGCGTAGGTCGGCGTCCAGAAACAAGTGGTGGCGGCCGAAGTGATGGTAATGCCGCGCTCGCGCTCCTGCTCCATCCAATCCATTACGGTATCGCCCTCGTGCACCTCGCCGATTTTATGGGCGACGCCGGTATAGAAAAGAATGCGCTCGGAGGTCGTAGTTTTACCCGCGTCGATATGCGCAACCACGCCGATATCCCTCGTTTTTTCAATTGGGTATTGTCTTGGCATGCCTTAGAATTTTTAATTATTAATTTTTGAATTTTTAAACAATATTTAAATTCAAACTTTAAAAATTAAGATTTATTTATAAAATTAAAAATTATAAAATTCGACTAATTTCTTATGTAGCTCGCGAAAGCGCGGTTTGCCTCAGCCATTCTGTGCGTATCCAGCTTCTTCTTGATAGCCGAGCCCTCGTTCTTCGAAGCCAGCATCAGTTCTTCCGCGAGTTTGTCCGACATCGGCTTGCCTTTCTTGGCGCGGGCCGCGGCGATTATCCAATGGGTCGCGAGGAAAAACTTCCGTTCGGGGCGCACCTCGCGCGGAATCTGGTAATTGGCGCCGCCGATACGGCGAGAAGCCACCTCGAGCAAAGGCGTCGCGTTCTCGAGCGCTTTGTCGAAAACTTTGACCGGGTCTTCTTTGGTTTCTTTTTCAATCTTCGCCATCGCGTCGTGGAAGACTTTTTCGGCGACGCTTTTCTTGCCGCCAGTCATCAAATAGTTGACAAAGCGTTCAATATCAACGCGGCCGTACTTGCTGTCGGCCTTGTGTTCGTTTTTTTTGAATCCTTTTCTTCTCATAGTATTTGAAATTAGCTCTTGGTTTTCTTTTTCTTGGCGCCGTATTTGGAGCGCTGCTGGTTCCGATCCACGCCCGAAGTGTCGAGAATTCCCCGCACGATGTGATAGCGAACGCCCGGCAAATCTTTCACACGGCCGCCCCGAATCATTACGACGGAGTGCTCCTGAAGGTTATGTCCTTCGCCTGGGATATAAGCCGTGACCTCCATGCCGTTCGTGAGCCGGACCCTGGCCACTTTCCGGAGAGCCGAGTTCGGCTTCTTCGGCGTGGTCGTAAAGACCTTCAGGCAAACCCCCCGCTTGAAGGGCGAGGAAGAATTCACCGGGCGGTTTTTTAGGTAATTAAAATAAAAATCCAGGGCAGGCGCTTTGGATTTTCTCGGGGTTCTCACCCGTCCGCGCTTAATTAGTTGATGTATTGTAGGCATTTTTTAAATGCGTAGTTAAATCTAACGAATGACCAGTGATATGTCAAGGTTAGGCTTGCAAACCCAGAATATCTCCTATTGATTGGCGAATTTGAAGGTGGAGAGAATTTGTTCAACTATTTTTTGATCGTTCCCCCTACCCCAGACCAGCAAGCCATAATAGGTATTTCTGTCTTTGAAGGCGTAAAAAACATCGAACTCGCCCCCGGGACCGGCAAGAACTTGATTTTTGAAACCTAAAACTCCGATTGGCGATATGTCCATAATTTTAGTCTCATTTGAGTCTTTTGATCCCTTTGAATTATCATAATCCAAATTTAACTTGCCAATAAAACCGTTCACCCCCTCACTGATTGATAGATCAAAACCAGAATCCTCAACGATGTACCTTTGAATCTGTATTTTTACGCCGTTTGGGTTACCTCTTTCATATTTATTCTCATCATAGTTGATAAGATTATGGCCAAGATATACGTGATACACGTTAGGATATGAAATAATAAATCCGAGTCCTTGATTCGTATATTGTTGCCAGCCGGAAGTATCAATCTCCGCCACAGTTGAAGTCGGCGCTTGTACCTGCGGCGTCGGCACCGGTGTCTGGGTTTTCGTCCCGAACGCAAAATACCCTCCCACAACCACAGCAAGAGCGAGGATGAAGATTACGATTTGAGGAGTGGTGAAGGCTTTGTTATCCTTGAACATGATTTTTTACTTTTGGAGCTCCTGTTTTAAAAACGGGATGTCTTCTTGCGCGGTCTTCCACACTGCTTCAACATCAATTTCAAAATAATCATGGATAAGTTTATCGCGCATACCGGCAATTTGCTTCCAGGGAACATTAGTGTAAACGCGTTTAAATTCTTCTGATAATTTTTTGGCGGCTTCGCCAATAACGCCCAATTCTCGCATTACGGCGCTTAACACCAACTCGTCCTCAATAAATTTCTAGAACGTCAAACCTGCAGTGAATTTCTCAATCTTTGTAATCGATTCTAAAATATGTTCTATATAGAGCTTGTCATTTCCCATAGAACGGTTGCAGATTCGCTAAAACGCTCTCTTTTATATGCGGACAAAGAGCACGTTCGGTAACCAAGTCAACTTTCCTCCCTAAAATTTCTGAAAGTTCTATTTCCAAGCCAACAATTCCAAAGAGACTCTTTGGCTGATTGAATCTCACCAAAAGATCGACATCGCTTTCTTGATGTGCCTCGCCTTTCGCAAACGAGCCAAAAACGCCCGCAAACGCAACATCGTTGCTTTTGAGAACCGGTATGATGGACTGTAAGTTCAACTGATTCATAATCGTCATTATTATAATTATAATAGCTTAAAAGCGGGCGCGATTCAACCCTACACGACGACAAGAGCGAGGATGAAGATTACGATTTGAGGAGTGGTGAAGCCGAACTTATTCATATTTTTATTGTATCACTTCTCAATTTTCAAAACTATTTTTGGGTCGCCGATAACCACATCCATCCAAGAAAGGAACGGAGAAGCCGCATAAAAGCTCTCCGCGAGATTATAACCCTTGGTATAACGGTCAAAAAGCACTGAAACATCAGCCATGGCCGAGGAGTAGGACTCATAAACATATCCCTTGGCACCGGTTATACCCTCTTCTATCAGATCGGCAATAAGCGACTGGCCGTATAGGGCGGGCTTGTTGAAAGTCCGACCGGAGGTGGAAACATAGGTTTCGGCAATTGCGCCGGGCACCCAAGTATTTTTCGGCTTGGCATACTCCGTGGAACTCGTCGCGTGGCGGTCGTTGCTCCCCCAACTGGCATAGCCGATTACATTTTGCTGATTAGCGAGGAAGGTTTCGGTGGTGTCTAAAACCACATTAAATCCTCTTTCTTGGAGTGATCTGGCCGCATTCGCCATTTGCGCATTCAGATTTAAAGCCCAAGTAGGATCCTCATCGAAAACAAATTTGTCCGCGGAGAGAAGAACGGGATTTTTCGCCCGATCAATAAGAGCTCTCACATCGGCTACCGTATATCCATCCAGACGGGTTACCAAATACATATCGTATTTGTTTTTTGCAAAATGACCGTCGGCCATAAAATATCGCGACCCTAAACTGCTGGGATTACCGATGTATTGGCTATCTTGGGGAAAAATTAAAGCCAATTCGCTGTCCACCGAAGCGGATTTGCGTTCGCTATCCAAAGCCGAAGCCGGCTCACCATCCGAATCGAAATCCCCGCGTTTCACCTTGAGTGGTACGCCTTTGGTGGTCACGATATAATTTATTTTTTGCATCAGGTCGTTGATTCTCAAATGATTTTCTATCTGCGAACGAATGTTTTGGAAATCCGCATCATTTCAATGGGAAAAACTTGCGCCGGTGTTTGAACCACTTCACCCATTGAAATTACCGGATTTTTGTTTTTATCCCAAAAAACGAATCCTTCTATAACAAGAAGACCGGCTAAAGCTCCCAGGATTGCGGATTGTAATTTTGACATTTGATTTTTACACCCCCAGCAGAAATCCGGCGATGACGGAAACAATCGGGCCGAGAAAAGGCAAGCCGGTAAAAATAAGGATAATGAGAATAAGCCAGCCATAGGGATTCCGCTCATCGAAAAATCTCTTAAATACCCCGGCGGAATCCGGTATCAGGAATGTCGCCACCTTCGCACCATCCAAGGGCGGAATGGGAATAAGATTGAAAACCGCGAGCACTATATTAATAACTACGATAATGCTTATTAAGTAGGATAAAACGGCGAATGTTTCCCCGCCTGCCAATCCGACCAAACGATAAACAATGCTCAAAACTACGGCAATAGCGAGATTACTCAAAGGTCCGGCAGCGGCAATCAAAGCCGCGCCCTTTTCGGGATTTTTCAGGTTATAGGGATTATAAGGCACGGGCTTCGCCCAGCCGAAAATTATTCCGCCCGGCACAAGCGAAAGTATCAGCGGCAAAAATACCGAACCGACCGGGTCCAGATGTTTCAAGGGATTCAACGTAAGCCGGCCGGCATCACGCGCCGTCGGGTCCCCCAATTTTTCCGCCATGAAGCCGTGGGAAACTTCATGGATTACCGCCGAAAAAATGAGGATGATAATTTGAAAAACGATTAATTCCATTTGCCTTAATGTTATAATGATAATGAATGAAAAGCGACAAGACAATTTATTTTTTCGTGCTGGTCTTCGCCTTCCTGGTTCTGGGTGGCTTTTATCTCGTCTTCGATAAGATAAGCGGACTTGAAACAGCGGTGAAGAATGTCGAGCTCAATTACCAACTAGCTTCAAAAATCGGTGTGGTGGAAAAGCCAATCGTATCGGCAACATCGACTCCCGAAGTCACTGGTAATCCTCCGATTCAAAATCCTCCGGCGGATAATACGAGCGCCGATATAATCATTCCGACCGGAATAATTTTCACGGCGAGTTCCAGTCCGGCTCTCCAGCCCCAAACCCCGGTCACCGTCACAATAGAAAGCGTAACGAAAAAATCCGACGGTTCAATCATTGTCCAGATAAAAACCTTTACGAGCCAAGCGACAGGCTACAGCGCCATCGACCCCAAGACCTTCATCCAATATGTGAGCCTCGATTCCGAAAATCAGGACCCGGCGAACGCGAGCCCCATCTTCGCTTCGATGCCGCCCAAGAGCGTAAATACCGGCACTGTCATCTTCTACGCAACCCCAGATAAAACGGCGATAATCCTCCAAATGGGACGAGGCGATAATCCGACATTCTACGAGTTTAACTTCACGAAAAAGACCTACAAAGAAACCGTCGTCGGTTGAACAATAGAAAATAATTTTTATCCCTGACATTATTTAGTTTATTGACAGGGAAAGGCGTATCGCCTATTCTTAAAATCGTTATGCGAATGTGCGAAAAATGCGGGAAATCTTCGATTGGTGGCGGAACGCGCAAGCTTCTGCGCGGCCACTATAATCCGACCAACTGGACCAAAAAACGGGCGAATTTGCAGTGGACGAACTTGCTCATCAAAGGCAAACGTTCTTACGTTTGCACGAAGTGCCTCCGAACACTCACGAAAAAAGTGAAGTAGCACGGGCTGTAGTATAGCGGTAGTACGCATGCATGGGGTGTATGTAGCCCGGGTTCGATTCCCGGCAGCCCGACAAAAAGAATGAAAAAGTGGGGATATCGCCTGCCAAACTCGCTCTTTACGGCAAGCTGGACCTGACCGATATTCGGCGGATTGCCTCCCAGTAAAATAGTTAATCTCTTGAAAAGATTTTTATTATGCTCATCCATTTCGATTCTCCTTTCGTTATTAAATTATGAAAAAAAACCAACTGGAGTATTTTTACCTTATTTATATCAATAAATCAATTAATATCCCTCCAGTTTCTTGGCCTTGTCGTGTCCCCTTATCTTATCCAAAGCCTTGGCTTCAATCTGCCGAATGCGTTCGCGGGTAACGCCGAAAACCTTCCCCACTTCTTCCAAAGTGTGCGGAATATTATCTTCCAAGCCGAAGCGCATCGAGAGTATTTTCCGTTCCCGCTCCGTGAGATCATCCAATATTTCCTTGATTTGGTCTTTCAGAAGCGCATGGCTCGCGAGCTGGTCGGGGCTCAAACTCTGTTCGTCTTTAATGAAGTCGGAAAGCGAAAGGTCATCCTCGCTGTCGCCGATCGGCGCTTCGAGCGAAATGACTTCCTGGGAAATTTTCTGGATGTAGTGCACTTTCTTCACATCCATTCCCATTTCGGTCGCGATTTCTTCGGGCAACGGTTCGCGGCCCAATTCCTGCATCAGTTGGCGCTTCGTCTGGGTATATTTCGTAATGGTCTCCACCATATGCACCGGAATACGGATAGTGCGGGAATAATCCGCCAAAGCGCGGGTGACGGCTTGGCGAATCCACCAAGTCGCGTAAGTGGAAAATTTGAAACCCTTCCGATAGTCGAATTTATCGACGGCCCGCGAAAGGCCGATATTCCCCTCCTGAATCAGATCCAAAATGCTCAAACGCGGACTGCGGTTCACATAGCGCTTGGCGATCGAAACCACTAGTCTCAAATTTGCCTGAATCAATCTCTTTCGAGCGAGTTCATCGGACTGTTCGGCGCGCTTCGCCAAATCTTTTTCTTCCTGCGAAGTCAAAAGCGGCGTCTTGCCGATTTCTTTGAGATACATTTGGACGGCATCGGGCAGAATCTGGTCGAAGCGGGTCGCTTCCTTCAATTCCTGAAGGGAGATTTCTTCCAATTTCGTGTCTTTGATAAAAAGACTCGTCTCTTTTATCTTTACTCCATGCTCTTCGAGTTTGTTGTAAGCCCGCTCCAAAAAAGCGAGATTTTTTTCGATGTCCGGGAAATAATTCAGAACCTCGGCATCAGTGATAAATCCTCGGCTCCGGCCGCGCCGGACAAGCTCCCTAAGCCCTTCATCATATCCTTCCGGCACTTTCAGCTTCTTCTCTTTCGGTTTGGCTTTTGAAACCTTCTTTTTGGCCTTGGGGGATTTTTTTACTTTACGAACCTTCGGCTTTTTGGATTTATTGGCTTTTTTTCCTTTCTTCGCTTTTTTTATTTTTTTTGCCATATAAGTGTTCCCTTATTTATTTAAATTATCGATACGCTTCGTCGTTTCCGAAAAATCTTTCAAAATATCGTTCACCGAATCATCATCTCCGACGCTCTGGGCCCTTTTAAGCGCATGCTTGAGGGACAACTGGCGTTCCTTGAGGCTGGTATTCTCGAGCCTTCTCATCAAATCCTTGAATTCTTTTTTCATTTTTTCCGGCTCCGCGTCCGCGAACTCGTAGGAAGATTGGAGTTCCAGGAATCCCCGGGACTCTTCCGCCGGATTGGCGAGAATCTTCTGGTAATCGGGCGGCAGAAGCTGGCTATTGGCTTTCAATATATTCAAAAAATCCTCTTTTGTCAAAGCGAGAGCAACCAATCGTTTCGCAACCTGGTCTATATAATCCGGCAAAGGCGCGCCGGCGTCCCCTTCCTCTTCCGTTCCATAGGACGAAAGTTCTCCGGTGTCCCCCAATTCTTCCGTAAGCGCGGCCTCCGATATACCCGATCTCTTCGAAAGCTCCTTAACCCAAATATTCTCTTCCATCGCGCTCTTCAAGGACTTTACCATTCCGAGGAGGTGGCGAATTATCCTCTTTTGTTTGGGAATATCGCCTTCGGTCCAAACGCCCGGCCGGAAATAAACGCCGAAAATATAATCGAAGGCAGGCGCGGCCCGTCCAATGACATCTTTCAAAAAATTCGGGTCGGATTGGGCAGCGTCGGCCGGGTCCTTGAATTTCCCGAGATTCAGCACCTTCACGTGGAAATCGAACCGGTTGAAAAAGTCGAGCGCGCGTTCCAGAGCTTTGAGCCCAGCCGCATCATTATCGAAGCTCACGAGCACGGTATCCGCGAAGCGCCGGAGCTTTTCGAGATGATAGGGCGTAAGAGCCGTGCCCGAAACCGCCGCGACGTTTTTTATTCCGGCCTGCCAAGCGCCCAGAAAATCCATCTGTCCTTCCACCAGAACGGCTGTTCGGCTGTCGGCGATGGCTTTCTTGGATCGGTCGAAGCCATAGAGCGTCCGCGATTTGTTGAAAATGGGAGTTTCGGGCGAATTGAGGTATTTGGGCGGTGGAGTCGGAGAATCTTTGTACCTCGCCTCCGCTTCCGGCAATATCCGGCCCGTGAAGGCGACGGTCTTACCCACCTGGTTCGCAATTGGAAAAATTATCCGCTCGAAAAATTTATCGCGGTAAAGGCCGTTGGTATTTTTATGACTTAAACCCGCCCGCACCACGTCCCCGACCGCGTACCCTTTCTTGATAAGGAAAACAGTAAGCGAGTCGCCCCCGGGGCTGTAACCCAAATCGAATTCATCGATTGTCTCGGGTTTTATGCCTCGGTCTTTCAAATACTTTTGGGCCGATTGGTTTTTCGCCAATTCGGCTTTGTAGAAATTCTTCGCCTCTTCGTGGAGATCGTAAAGAATCCCGAACTCCCTCTGCTGGGTCGGGCTCATCGTCTGAATCGGGATACCGGCCTTCTCGGCCAGGAATCTCAAAGCTTCCGGAAATTCCAGATGCTCGTAGAGCATCGCGAACTTGATGACATCGCCGCCCAAGCCGCAGCCGAAGCAGTGCCACATTTTCCGTTCGGGCGAAACCATAAAAGACGGAGTTTTTTCACCGTGGAACGGACAAAGACCCTTGAGATTCTTCCCTGCCGGCGCGAGCGTCATATATGACCGAAGGAAATCGGCCAGGTCCAGTTTTTCCTTGATTAAATCAACTTCCTTAGCCATTGTTTCCTTTCAGTTTACCCCCACGCCAAATGGGGAGCAAGTTAAAATGAAAACTCCTTATTTAGTGTGGGGGGTTAATCCCCTAAATCCTAAAAGGCAATCTCGCTAAAAAAACCGTGAGCGTTTACAATGAAATCAAATGCTTATAGACGACATAACTATCCGGGTTTCCGGCGGACACGGCGGGCGGGGCGCCGTCGCTTTCAACAAGAATATGAAATCCCTGGGCCCGACGGGCGCGCGGGGCGGAAACGGCGGAAACGTCTTTTTTCTGGGTGTCTCCGATTTGAACGCCTTGAACCGCTTCCGGAACGAAAAAGAATTCTCCGCCCAGAACGGCGAAAACGGCAAGAGACAGAATAACGACGGCAAAACCGGCGCGGACGTGATTTTGAATGTTCCCGTAGGAACCGTGGTTCATAATCTGACGAACGGTTCGGAAACCGAAATAACGAAAATCGGAGATAAAGTGATGATGGCGAAGGGCGGCCACGGCGGCAAAGGTAATTACCATTTTCGCTCCGCCGTAAACACGAGCCCGACCCAGTTCAAAGAAGGGACGCCGGGCGAAAAATTCGAGCTTAATTTGGAACTCAAGATGATAGCGGACGTGGGATTTATCGGATTGCCGAACGCGGGAAAATCCAGCCTCTTGAACGAGCTGACTAAGGCCAAAAGCAAGGTGGCGAATTATCCCTTCACGACGCTTGAGCCGAACCTCGGCGCGTATTACGAGCTTATTCTTGCCGACATTCCGGGACTCATTGAAGGCGCATCAACCGGAAAAGGCCTGGGCATAAAATTTCTGCGCCATGTCGAAAGAACCAAAATACTGTTCCATTTCGTCTCCGCCGAATCCGATTCGCCGGTCAAGGATTACCGCGTCATCCGGAAAGAACTCAAAAAATACAGCCCCGCGCTCATAAAAAAGTTTGAATATGTATTTCTTACAAAAAGCGACTTGGCAGACCCCAAGGATTTGAAGAAAAAAATAAGCGCCTTAAAAAAGACACTGGTCAAAGTCATCCCAATATCCGTCTACGACTGGGACAGCTTAGAAAAAGTTAAAGAAATACTAAATAAGATTCAAGCAAAGAAATAGCCGCTATTTAACTGTTTCTTTGAATTTTACGGTTGCTTTCCCCTCTTTGAAATCAACCGATTGCCAATCCACCACCGGTATTTTAACGCCGACACTTTGAAAGTTCTGGGAATTCTGGCCAACCAGCTTGCCGACGAAGAAATTCATCAAAAAAGCGGGAACCGGCATAAAGCCGTAACGCATCTTCAAAAATTTAGGATAAAGTTTGCCGTTCTCCGCCGTAATCGAGGCCCGGACGAAAAGCGTCGCAGTGATCGGCTTCTGGGCAACCGCCGTTACCTCCGCGTAGCCGTCGAAAATCTTCACGGTCGCGCTTTTTATATATCCCTTCAATTGCCCGTTCACAACATCTATAAATAGCCGGTCGAAATCTTTCTCAAATATAATCATCCGGGTGACGCCGTCGGCGTCAACGGTCTTTTGAATCGTCCCCATTTGTTCAGGTATCTTATCCGTCGCCGCCTGCGCGGAATTCAGACAAATTATTGCGAACAGAGCGAATATGACGGCGGAACGATTGATTTTTTTCATAAATCCGCTAAACATTCGATAAAATCTCAAATCTGTTTTCCGAATTTCAATAATTTTTATTCGTTGTCTTCCATCTTGTTAGTATCTTTCTTATTATCTTTTTCTTCAGCCTCCGGTTGTTCCGTAGCCTCCTCTAGTTCATCAGCCTCTTCTGGTTCGTCTGCTTCTTCCGCTTCTTGTTCTTCCTTTTGCTCGATTTCTTCCTTTTCCTGATCAGCCTCACTCATTTCTTTTTCAATATTTTTCTGCTCGTTTTGGAGAGAATTTTCAAGCTGATCTTTTTTCTGACCGAGTGCGTCGATTTGTCCGTCAATATCTTTAAGTTGTGCCTCCAATACTGCTATCTGGGCAGTGTCTCCGACGCGGCGCGCCTCCGCAAGAAGATTCGTTTTGATTTCTTTGCGCTGGGCTTTGAGTTGCTCTTTGGCATCTTTGAAAGTTTGCTCCAGAAGCTTATCCCGCGCGTCAAATTCATCATCCAGCGTTTTGGCAAGAGCGGAAACATCTTTGCCGGCTGTTTTCTCCTCACTTACAATCTCTGCGGCATACGCGACATTGGCCTGAAGAAGCGATTCAGCTATTGCCAGTCCCTTGACATTAACGCCTTTTTTCTCAATCATAACTTTGATTTCCGTGATACGCTCCCCCGCAAATTCAATTTGAAGCTTGGCTTTCGCCTCGGGGTTAAAGGTAAAGAATTGCCGCAGGTTTTCGCCAAGACGGTCAAGGAAATAGAACGAGCTTTCGGGAGTGAGACCTGCCGATGGAAGCGTAACTTGCAGACTTTGCGCGAAGACGGTGCCACTCGCGAATGCAAACACGGCTACTAATGCGAACATGCCGGATATAAATGTTTTTTTCATATTTCCCAATATAGCACATTACAATTTTCTTTTCAAAAATACCAAACGAATAAGGATTATCGCGACAAATAGAGATAAAAGGAAAAATACCGCCCTTACTGACCACATCTCAATGGCAATTAAAGCGTTGCCGAAAAAATAACCCAAAAGAATGAATGTTATCGACCAGAGAACCCCGCTCATAATATTCCAGAATAGAAAAATATCTTTATCCATTTTCCAGAAAAAATTTTATCCCTTTCGTTCCCAAATAATAACTGATGCCATCGCCAAGGATTGCGCCGATGGCGGCAAACCAAATTAAATCTCCAATATCAAGATAACCCCGCGCAGACATAAAACCAAAAAATCCGACAAAAATTGTTCCTGGAATAACCAAGCCTATAAACGGCAGTGATTCTACTAAAGATATCAATAACACAATCCAATATCCCCAAATTCCAAAACTCTCAATTGTCGGCAAAAATGAGTTGATAAATTCCATTGCTTAATCAGTATCGTTAAATTGTAAGTTATAGAGCCGCTTGTAAGTTGGGCTTTTCTTTAATAATTCCTTGTGTTTACCGGTCATTTCAACCTTATTTTCCTTGAAAACGATGATGATATCCGCATGGAGAATGGTAGAAAGCCGATGAGCGATGATGAACGAGGTGCGATTTTTGATGAGCGCGTTGGCCGCTTTCGTGATGAGCCGTTCGCTCTCCGTATCTAAATGACTTGTCGCCTCATCGAAAATCAATATACTCGGATCACGAAGCACCGCCCGGGCGATACCCACCCGCTGGCGTTCCCCGCCAGAGAGTTTTATACCCCGTTCGCCGACAACCGTCTTATACCCCTTGTCCAATTTGAGAATGAAGTCGTGTGCCAAAGCAGTCTTCGCGGCATTTTCAACCTGTTCTTTATTCACGTCGGATTTGCCATAAGCGATGTTTTCAATGATAGTTCGGGAGAAGAGATCCACTTCCTGTGGCACGACGGCAATCTGCCGGCGCAAGCTTTCCTGCGTTACATCACGGATATCGTTTCCATCGATGGTAATTTTCCCTTTCTGCGGGTCAAATGAACGCAAAAGCAGATTAATGAATGTCGTCTTGCCACTTCCCGATCTTCCCACCAATGCAATCGTCTTCCCCGCTGGGAAAATGAGATTAATATCTTTGAGCGCCCATCGCTTATCATTATGATAGCCGAATGAAACATTTTTAAATTCGATTTGTTTTTGAAGCGGCGCAAGCTCAATAGCATTAAGCTTGTCTTTTATGGCATTCGGCTCATCTAAAATCGAGAATAAACGTCCGGCCCGGGTGGCTTGGCGCCGCAATTTCGGAAAAATAACGGATAATTGCGAAAGCGGCTGGTAGGCCATATTTTGGAGCGTAATATACAAGACGAATTCTCCGATAGTCGCCGTGCCGTTTAAAACGAACCAAGCGCTCAATAAGAGAACCGCCATCCGACCCGTCGTCGCAATCGCGGTCTGTGTATTTTCTATGACCTGCCACAACCGTTCGGCGCCATATTGGATCTCCCGCGCTTTATACATAAGTATTCTTTCTTTCTCCGTTTCCACGATCTCTTGAGAGAATTTTTTAACCGTAAGCACATTTCCCGCCACGTCATACATTTCCTTTGAAACATCTTCAAAAGCATTGTTCGCCTGCTGTTCGATCTCATAAATCCGATTGGACAATTTTCTGGTGACCAGAAGGTAGATCGGAAACGGAACGAGCACGGCAAGCGCAATCCAGACGTTTTCATACAAGAGTGCCGTAAAGGAGCCAATAAATATCACTAAGGGCGGCAAGAGATTTTGCCCGATGACATCGTTCAAAATACTGTAAATGGCGTTCCTGCCACGTTCAATGCGCCCGATAATCTGGCCGCTTGAAGAACCATGATGGAAAAGCGCGTGCAACTGAAGATACTTCTCAAATGCGGCATTGGACGCCCTGTCTTCGAGATCCGTAACGAGCTTGAAAAGATGATAATTATAACTGGATTGGATAACGCTGGTCACTAGGGTCGCGACCAAAATACCCAAAGCGGAATAAATGATTATGTTCCATGGTAAAACCCCGCCATTCCTCAAAAAACCCGTCAAAGTATCGATCAAAAATCTGGAGATGAAGGGCACCGATATATTCGAAGCCTGAGAAACAACGACTAACCAGAACAAAAAAATCACCGACTTCTTGCGGTCCTTAACGAGCGCGATAACGCGCCGAATGGCGGAAGGTTTTTTAGCCGACATAAATACTATTATATTCCTTTCTATTCTTCAATTGTAAGACTAATCTATCGCAAAGCGGACGTAGATTCCGGCGGGAACCAGCCTTCTCGAACCAGCCTCCTCTATCTGAAGTTCGCCGAATTCCACGCTCTTTTTATCAAAAAAACTTTGAACCGCTTGGAAAAAAGATCGGGGCGAGTATCCCGCCGCGTAGCCGTTCAAAATCAGAAAAGCGCCTTTCTTCGGAGAAAGAAGTTTCTTCACCGGCTCCAATAACCGGAGTAAGTCCTCCTCTATTTTCCAGACTTCTCCCTTCGGGCCTCGGCCGAAAGCCGGCGGATCGAGAATGATTCCGTCATAAATTTTTTCCCGGCGGACTTCTCGTTCCGCGAACTTGAGCCCGTCGTCGAGCATATATCTTATCTTGTCTTCCGGAATTTCCGAAAGCCTCGCGTTCTCTTTGGTCCAATCGTTCGCCTGTTTCGAAGCGTCCACGTGGGTGACATATGCGCCGTTCTTCGCCGCCACGATGGTCGCGATGCCCGTATAGCCGAAAAGATTCAAAACCTGCGGAGCTTTGAGCGCGAGCGTTTTTTTCTTGAGCCATTCCCAATTCGGAACTTGTTCCGGAAAAATGCCGGTGTGTTTAAAAGAAGTGAGCATTACCGAAAAACGGACGTCTTCCCAGGAAAGCTCCCATCTTTCCGGCATATCTTTCTTGCTCCAAACACCCTTGCCTTCGAACCAGCGGAATTCCGCTTTGGCTTTTTTCCATTCATCGGGCTTCCCCGGCTTCCAAACAGCCTGGGTTTCCGGCCTAATGACGATAAATTCGCCGTAGCGCTCCAGTTTCCGGTTGTTGCCGGAATCAATGAGTTCATAATCTTTCCACGGATGGACGACGAGATTCAGATTATCCATTTCTTTTGAGGGCGCCCGGATGGCCGAGACTCCAATAAAAAAGAACGATGGCAGCGGAGACGGAGGCATTCAGCGATTCGCACTTCGGATTCATCGGAATGCGGAGCTGGACGTCGCACCGCTCGAAAGTCTTTTCGCGGATTCCCCTACCCTCATTCCCGACGATGAAAAGCGACGGCGCGCCGAATTTCTCGTCCGAGATTTCTCTCTCTCCATTCATTTCCAAACCGTATACGCGAAAATCTTTTTCCTTCAGAATATCCACGGCCCGATTCACGTTGCCCACTTCCACTATCGGGATGCGGAAAACCATCCCGGCCGAAACCTTGACCACGGCGCCCGTAATGGGCGCCTGGTTTTTCGCCGGCAGAAGGACGCCGGAAGCGCCGAAAGCGACGGCGGAGCGGATTATCGCCCCGACATTTTGCGGGTCCGTCAACTCGTCCAAAAGCACGAGAATGGTGTTTCCATCCGACTTGAGATTTGAAACGAAATCATCGAAATTTACGAGAATCTCCGCTGGGTCCACCGCGGCAATCACTCCCTGGTGCGACGCGTCTTTGGAAACCATCCTGCCCGCGTCCCCGCCCTTCATTGCCGAAAAAGGGATTTTATTCTTTTCCAAAGCGCCGCGGAGTTCGCTCGTATTCGCTTCGGGCGACAAAAAAACTTTCTTCACCGCCCGGGGCGCGTTCCCGAGCGCCTCCATAAGCGCGTGCTTTCCGTATATATATATCTTTTCCCGTTCCCGTTTCATAAGTGGATTAATGCCAGTCCAATCAGTATATGAAAAAATCCCCGCTTTTCCAAGAACGGGGATTAAAAACAATTTCGTTTTTAACCTACAGGTTATTCAGCTGGTCATCGATATTCTTCATTTCCGCGTCCAAATTGCCCGTATCTATCGAATTTAGGTCGTTTTGAATAGCGGCTGTGGTATCGCTCCCCGACTGAATCTGGAGAGAATCCGAAACTCCTCCAATCGGAGCCAGAGACTGGGTATTCTGGGTAACCGCGAAGTAAACGGCTATGACTACGATTATCGCGACAATGACATAGACAATCGTTTTCATTGGTGATTTTGTTTGGTCCATATTTATTGAGTTACTTCCAATTCATCGACTTTGGGTATCTGGGCAAGGGCAGTGGCGACATTATGCACCGCATCACGCGCCGCCTTTAGCGTGGTTTTTACTGATTCCAAGTCCTGCCTTAATTGATTCCTCGTGCCAGTCAAATCAGTCCGAAGCGTATTTTCATCGGAGACGGTGGTTGAGGAAGAAACAACCGAGTAGGTTTTGCCGGCTTGAACTTGAATTGCCGCGCGAGCATCTTCTATGGCTTTCTTGGCCAAATCGCTCGCCGCATTCACCGCATCCACATTCGCGCCGTTCGCGGCGGCTTTTTGGGAACGGGACAAAATACGATTCAAGACCGCTTCAATCTGATCGACGGATTTTTTAAAATTATCCATCGCTTTTGTATTCAACGAATTAATGCCGTCAAAAAGTTTTTCGGCAACCTGTTTTTTTCTCTCGTCTTTCACCGTTTCGAGTCTTTTCTTAAATTCCTCGCGCTTAGTCTCGATTTCTTTCTTCATTTCTTCGCGCTTTGATTCAAAATCTTTTTTGAATTCTTCCCGTTTCATTTCGAATTCGTTCTTAACCTCTTCCCGTTTATCCTGGAAGGCTTTCAACTGTTCGGGCATGAGCCGTTTCGCTTCAATCGCGGATTTCACTTCCCCTCGAACGGCATCAAATTTCTCTTTCGTTTCTGTTCGCGTTTCCTTCACCTGCTCGCGAATATTTTCGGCTTCATCTTTCGTTCGTTCGCGAATATCTTTAACATCTTGCTTTAATTCTTCCCGCACATTTTTCGTTTTTTCCACCGCATCCTTGCGAATATTCTGAATCGCCTTTATTGGTGCAACTTCCCTCTCCGTATTATTGCTGGTCTGAGCGAACGCCAAAACCGGCGCGATTACCGCCAGACCCAATGCAATGCTCAAAATTTTTCCTTTTTTCATATATTATTTTTATTTTTGACCTTTCTTATATTATAGCAAATCCGATGGTTTTTATCTTTTCAGATAATGTTCCAGGGTATAAATCCAGTCTTCGTCCTGGCCGCTGTCGTTCGTCTTCTGACCCAGGAGCCATTCCAAATAATTCCGGTCGGTTTTCGCCACTTCTTCTACCTTCTTATCTTTATATTTGCCGAAATTGAACAACTTAAAAAGAATTGGTCGGGCCGACACTTCGAGCATTTCCGCAATCGCCTGTTCTTCCGTCCGGCCTTCTTTAATCATTCTCGCGAGAAGCCGATTGAAAAGACTATGAAGCACGTTCACATCCGCCTCGGCGTCATGAACGTTGGCTCCTTCCACATCTAGCTCGAGATAATAGCGCAGGAATTGCAATCCGTATTCCGGAATGACGTTATTCGGATCCAAATGGCGCGCGATGCGGAAGGTACAAATGCGCCGGGGAACACTCATCCCCTCGGTCTCCAACATCGCTGCATCGAATTTGGCATTGTGAGCCACCATAATCCCCTCGTCTAAAAGCACTTGGAGTCCACTCATCATCACACTCCCTTTGAAAGATTTCTTGTCCTCCAATATTTTATTCGTGATATGTGTGATGCTCATCGCCTTCACCGAAATCGGAATGGGCGGCTTGAAATATTCCGTGAACGTCCCCGCGGAGGTCTGATAACAGACCTGGCACAGCCGGTCCTTGAAGATGTCATTCCCTGTTGTTTCCGTATCCAGAAAAATAAGTTGATTCATTCTTCCATGATAATACTAAAATACCCAACCACAAGGGCTGGATATTTTAATATTGGCGGTGTTTTTTGGGCGAAGTTCGAACATTTTTTGACGAAAATCCGAATTTCGAATTTTAAAATCCAATCGCTCGGGCGGGCAAAAAGGAAGGGGGTTGGGGGGAAGGAATTTTTGCCCGCCCTCGCTTTCCGATTCCAATTTTTTTCCGCCGCCG
>ERZ1292625.781-Hain-H41-01um-R1-781-length-43539-cov-12_pt1 | contig 43539 bp, 49 predicted proteins | sample MGYA00564400_ERZ1292625 | MGnify/ENA primary metagenome ERZ1292625 (study PRJEB36523, sample SAMEA6512639) | groundwater metagenome | collected 2019-01-08 | study: AquaDiva: Metagenomics assemblies of 32 groundwater samples
CCCCCCCCCCCCCCCCCCCCCCCCCCCCCCCCCCCCCCCCCCCCCCCCCCCATTTTCATGGAATTTTCAGCATATCATATCACTCGAGAATCTCCTTCTAGCTTGGCAGGAATTTCTTTCTGGCAAACGCGGCAAGCTTGATGTACAGGAGTTTTCTTTGTGTTTGATGGATAACCTGATCTGCCTGCACAATGATCTGGTGAGCCGTACTTATACTCATGGCTCATATCATACCTTTTCCATCTCCGATCCGAAGCCGCGCACCATCAGTAAGGCAAGCGTTCGCGATCGACTACTGCATCATGCGATCTACCGTGTTCTATACCCGCTGTTCTCGTCAACATTCATTGCTGATTCTTTTTCGTGCCAGCTCGGCAAAGGAACGCATCGAGCACTGAATCGGTTTCGTGCGTTTGCACGCAAAGTCTCTCATAACAATACAGAAACCTGCTGGGTCCTGAAGTGTGATATTAAAAAATTCTTCGCGTCCATTGATCAGGGCATTCTGCTGGATATCCTCGCAAAACACATTTCTGATTCAGATACACTCTGGCTGTTGGAACGCATCATCCGTAGTTTTACGCCCGGCCTTCCACTAGGCAACCTCACATCGCAGCTTTTCGTGAATATCTACATGAATGTATTCGATCAATTCATGAAGCACTGCATGAAAGCACACTATTATGTTCGCTATGCGGATGACTTTGTTATTCTATCGCGTGATAAATCGTGGCTTGAAGAATTACTACCAAAGCTTGGAGATTTTTTATACGAAGAGCTCCATTTACAACTACATCCCACAAAGGTTTCTATCCAAACCCTCGCATCTGGGGTCGATTTTCTCGGCTGGGTGCATTTCCCAAACCATCGCGTGCTAAGGACGGTAGCCAAAAGGCGGATGTTTCGAAATATCCAACAAAGAAAAGGTAGCGCGGAAACGGTCCAATCTTACCTTGGCCTTATTCGTCATGGAAATTCCGAAACGATGAAATATGAGATAGAAAAGCTTACCCGAGATACTGTTTTATAATCCCCTAAGCTCACAGACAGCCCGTAAGTCTTCTGGTGTGTTCACGCTACGCCATGATGGCATAGGAACAGCGCGCACAGGGTTCTGCGCGCTCCACGCAAGCAAGGTGCGTGGCAGGCTTAATTCACCCGAGGGAAGGTGGTGTGGTTCCTGTAAAAAAATACTTGGTTCTAACATATACGCTCCGGTTGCAATAGTGTGTGTACCGCTCTGTGGCGTCGCAGTGAACGTGGTGAGCAAGTTGTTTGCGCTCTGTGCAATGTTGAGAAATGGTGGCATCGGGTTGGGCGATTTCCATACACCCATGGCTCGAGCGTGTTGTGAGATGGTGAGTATGTCGTGCGGTGCGAACATGTCATCTGATTGAAGTACCAGAAATGGCTGTGCAGATGCTTCGCATACTGCGCGGGCACCCCAGAGTGCTCCTGCGGTGCCGGGGAGCGAATCATCTTGCACGATGAAGCGGATCGGGACGCTAGGATACATGCGCGCAACGTGCTGACGTATTTGTTCGTGGCGATATTTCACCACGATGCATATGTCATCAACAGCCGGCGGTAGCGCGTGCAGGAGATGGTCTAAGAGTGTTTTTCCGTGAACCGAAACGAGTGGTTTGGGGATGGTGTTAGTGAGGGGCGCAAGGCGTGTGCCGCGTCCGGCAGCGAGTATGATAGCGAGCATAAAAAGTGAAGTGCTGGGCGCCTTAGTGTGGCGCCCAGCACCGTGCTAGAAGAAACGCCTCGGTGGGTCTGGCGGTATCTCTGGAAGGACGCCGTAGAAGGGCAATCTCTCTCCGATGTTGCTCTGCGCGCCTACGCAGATCATGTACCGTTGTGCGCGGTAGATGGAGGGCCAGAGTTCCCGCATCTTCATCTGTGGAACCCACCGTGTTGCGGCGATCTCTTCATCGTATTCAGTGCGTAGATTGAAGACGTTTCCTCCGAGAGCGCACGTGTGCAGGATGATCAAGCCCATACTACTACGGTGGTTGATGACATGAATGGGCTTGTCAAAATATCTTCGCGGGAGGGAAAGCCCCGTCTCTTCATACACCTCACGCGCAGCTGCATGGTCGAGGGGTTCTCCGAGGTGGGGCGCCCCACCAGGGAGAGACCACTGTCCGGGTGGGTAGCCGTGCACCTGGTAGGCGTGTTGGACCATCAGGATGCCCTCACGGCTTTCCGCATACAAGAAAAGGCCAACTCCTTTTCGATCTTTTACTTCCACTATTGCCTCCTTGGAACGAAACGAACTATACAACGAAGCTTCGTAACCTACAACCCCATACAAGCGCGGACAAGTTTCATCGTTTCTTCTGCGATAGCTCGCGCTTTTTCTTCAGATGCTTCTAATATGGCCGTTACCTGTGCGGGATCTGCGGTAAGCTCTGCGTGCTTTTGTTGAAATGGCGTAAGCGCCGTGATAATCGCTTCCGCGAGATCGTGTTTGAAATCTGCATACCCACTGGATGCGTACCGAGTTTCGAGTTCTGAAATTGGTGTGTCGCTCACCACGCTAAAAATAGTGAGCAAGTTAGCAATGGCTGGCCGTTCGGTGGGCTGGTACGTGATACCGGTGCCCGAATCGGTGACCGCGCGTTTTATTTTTGCGCGAATAGCGTCTGGCGTATCAGTGAGGGCAATGCCATCATCCCCAGTCTTTGACATCTTCTTGGTTGGGTCTTGGAGCGACATGATGCGTGCGCCTTGCTCATCTGCCATGTGTGCTTTTACCGTGGTGAATGTTTCGCCACCTGCCCGGCCAGGGAACAAATGGTTGAACTTGCGAGCTATTTCATTGGTGACATCAATGTGCACGAGCTGGTCTTCGCCTACGGGAACGAGTGTTGTGTTGTAGAGAAGAATATCCGCCGCCATGAGCACGGGGTAGGAAAGAATGGCGAGATTATTGCCGTAGCTTGTTGCACGAGGAGAAAGCGATGCTTCAATTTGTTCGCCTTTCTCTCGGTAGTTGGGGAGGCGATCCAGCCAGCCGATGGGCGTGATAGAAGACAAAAGCCACATGAGTTCCGCGTGCTGGGGGACGCGTGACTGGCGAATCACCAAGGCGCGTGAAGGATCGACACCAGCGGCAAGATAGTTGATCGCTACGTCGCGAACGCGTTCTGCCATGTCTGCTGGTTCGTAGGGCGTGGTGATGCCATGCAGGTCTACGACGGCATATATTGCTTGCTCTGCGTCATATTGAAGCGCGACCCATTGCTTAAGAGCACCCACATAGTTACCGAGGTGTAGCTTGCCGCTGGGGCGCATACCAGAAAAAACTCGTTGCATAGTATATAAAGAATAGAGGAAAGGCGCTCGTTTCGCAATACAGAGAACATTGACCGTTATGGTATTTACTGGTATAACAATGAACGAAGGAGGCAGAACATGAACATGCGCATGACGGCGGGTGATGAACCGCGGACCATCTCTCCCGAGACGCTCGTGGTGCCACCGACGGACTCCGCGGAAAGCATCCCTGTGCTGGTGGACCACATCAGGCTTCTGGTGGAGTGCATCATCTTCACCATGGCGCCCTTGCCGGCGAATGTGGAGCGGTGCTTTCAGGTGTGCCGCCTGGGCGCCTTGAGTGTGCCAGAGGAGAGCCTCTACGAAGCTGTCGCTGAAGTGATCGTCGAACAGCTTCGCACTCGCGGCTACGGGGCCGACATCGACGTGGTGAAACACCAAGCAGTGGAAGACGTCGACTCGGACCGCTACGACCGCCTCATGGTTGCGATCGTCACGAACTAGCGTCACGTCCTCGAAAGGCAACGGCCCCGGAATTTCCGGGGCCGCACTTTTTTATACTTCTACAATCACCGGCAGGACCATTGGTCGGCGCTCTGTCTTTTGGAACAGGAAGCGGCCAATGTCGTCGCGGATGTTGTCTTTGAGATACTGCAGGTTCATCGGACGCTGGCGTTCGGATTCAATAATCGTACGCACCTTTTTGCGTACCAACGAGAGGAGCTCGCGTTGCTCTTTGAGATACACGAATCCACGGGAAATAATATCTGGACTGCGATTCATTTGCCCCGTGCGCGCATCTACAAGCGCGATGATCACAAACATGCCATCTTCTGCAAGCACTTGGCGATCGCGCAACACGACGTTGCCGATATCGCCAATGCCCAAGCCGTCTACCATGACGTAGTGTGCGGGGTGCGATTTCTTATCGAACCACCACTGGTCGGGCGCGTAGTGCACAATCTGGCCATTGTCTGCAATAATGACGTTGCCGCTAGGGATGCCGAGTGATTTACCCAGCTCACCAAGGGTGACCATCATGGAGTACTGGCCGTGGTGTGGCATGAGGAACTTCGGGCGCACGAGCTGAATGATCTTTTTGAGATCTTCTTGTTTTGCGTGACCACCCGCGTGAATGTCCATCATCTGATTGTGGTACACCATGACTCCAGCACGGTAGAGCATGTCTTTCAAATACTGAATAGCACGCTCATTGCCAGGGATGACCGAAGAAGAGAACACGACGCTATCGTTTGGTTTCAACTGAATGAAGCGGTGCTCTTGGTTCACGATGCGCATGAGTGACGCGGATTCTTGTCCTTGTGCACCTGTGGCGATAATGGTGATTTGCTCGCGTGGGTAGTCATCAACCTGTTCCATCGAAATCTGGGTACCCTTACTGATCTTGATGTACCCCATCTCTTTTGCAATGTCGACGTTCGACTTAAGACTATAGCCGTCGAAAACGACTTTGCGTCCATATGCTTCCGAAAGCATGACTAACTGCTGAATGCGGTTAATCATCGATGAGAAGGTCCCTATAATAATCATTCCCTTTGCTTCTTTGAAGATGATCTCCATATTCTTGTAGATGGTGCTCTCCGAAATGGAGTGTCCCTCTTCTTCTGCGTCTGTTGAATCACACATCATCATGAGTACGCCACGATCACCAAAGCGTTGAAGCTTGTCATAGTCTGCCGGGTCGCCGTTCAGCGGCTCCGGGTCGAATTTGAAGTCAGCAGTGTGAATTACATTGCCAACGGGTGTCGTGATAAACAACCCCAAGTCATCAGGGATGCTGTGGTTCATGTTGAAGAACTCAACAGTGAAATATTCCCCAATCTTTTCAATATCACCATTCTTCATGACATTGATGTTGAGTGGCGCGAGATGCGGAAACTCGAGATGCCGTTTTTGTACTATTTTCTCGGTAAGCTGGGCAGTATAGATCTCCGGGTTGCCAAGTCTTTCTTGGAGATATGGAACAGCGCCGATGTGGTCCATGTGTCCGTGGGTAAGGATGAGGGCGCGGATGTTCTCCTTTTTCGTTTCTAGATACGCCGTGTTCGGGATGATGAAGTCGATACCCGGCATGTTTTCTTGCGGGAATAAAATACCTGCATCAATGACGATGATTTCGTCTTTGTATTCCATGCAGTACATGTTTTTACCAACCTCACCTAAGCCACCAAGCGCGTACACTTTCAGAGTGTCTTCGGCGTCTGGATCGACTCCTTCAGGTGCGCCAACCTTACCCAGGTGAATCTGGGTTGGGGGAAGGCGACGTTCGCTGGCGAGTTTTGGACGGCGTGCGCCATACCGTGCGCGACTACGGCTCGCCGCGCGGCGTGGTTTGTCGTACGACGTTTCTACTGGCTGCGCGTTCGGTGCATCGCCAGTTGCTGGCGTGCTTGGTGCGTCTGTACGTTGAGCTGGACGATGTTGGAATCCGCCACCAGAGCGGGGACGACCAAAGCGACGTCGGCCGAATCCGCCGCGTCGTGGTTGCTGAGGCGCTTCTCCTGATGCTGGAGCGTCAGAGGATGGTGCGCGTGTATCTGAATCGGTCACACAGAAAAAAGAGCGATTGGCGCAAGGTGCATGCAACAGCGTTGCCGTGCACGAGCGCACGCTCATTTATGAAATTCGTGTCGAGATAGAAGCGCAACTGCGCCTCATACAAATCTCTGGTGCCCTCGACAGGATTTGAACCTGTACGATCGTGAGATCACTAGCTCCTGAAGCTAGCGCGTCTGCCAATTCCGCCACGAGGGCAAAGAACAAGAAGAGAAGAACGGTTTGATCAGTCTAGCCGATGTCTGCCGTTTCTGCCAATGGGATAACCCCAGAGCACAAGAGTACGCGAATAGTAATGACTATTATAGCAAAACCACCGAGAAAAGCAAGTCTATTTCAAGCTTCGCGTGGTGTTGATATACCATTCACGGATTCCCGCAAAGCGTTCAGCGGGGGTGCCGATAACGTTGAGCGGCGCTCCGAGGATGCGGCTATCCATGGCATAGGTATATTTCGCATTATACAAGAAGATCGCTGGTAAATCCTGCACTACAATTTGCTGAAAATCATGGTAGATACTCGCGCGCTCAAGGGGGTTGAGCGTGGTGCGGGCGCGCTCCAAGATGGCATCGGCGGTTTGGTTATCATAGAGGGCAATATTCGCGCCCGGCTCCCGCTTCTGTGAAGAGTGCCACACGGGGAATGGGTCGGGATCGAGGTTCATCACTACGCCAAAGAGCAGCATGTCATAGGAGCGGTCTTTGATAGCTTGTTGCAGTTGTACAAAAGAGAGCGAAGAAACGGTGAGCTCAATGCCTGCGCTACGCCACTGCGCGGCAATGCGCTGTGCGACGTCGGCAAGCTCTGGCTGGGTGCTTGTGGTGAGCGTGAGTGCGAGTCGCGTGCCGCGCTTTGCGAAGATGCCGTCACTGCCTTGCGTCCACCCGTCGGCGGTTAGCACGGCTTTTGCTTTCTCCGGGTCAAAGACTGGGCCGGAGACATCATCAGGAATGGAAAGTACACTTTCTACAAATGGGCGATCTACTGCTGTGCCTTTGCCATTAAGTACTTCGCTTATCAGCGCCTCACGATCGGTAGCATGCGAGAGCGCAAGGCGTACGTTTCTATCTGCGATGAGCGCACTGCGGCTTTGGTTAAAGAAGACGGCAAAATAGCGAGGGATATTGGTGTCGTGATAGGTGATGCGTCGTGGTGCGCCAACCTCTTTTTGTGCTTTTGGAGAAATGCCAGCGATGCTATCAATCTGACGACGCTTAAATGCATCGATAAGTGCATCCTCACTTTGGAAAAATTTTACAGTGATGCGATCAATATAGGGGCGGCCTGCGTGGAAGTCTTCAAATGCGCGAACGGTGTATGACGAAATGCGTCCCACACTGTCTTTTTCGAGTTTATCAAAACGGTACGGGCCAGCGCCGATGGGGCGCGTGTTGAGGTCATGCAGTGCAAACGATGCGGGGCGAATATCTTGCCAGATGTGTTTTGGAATGAGGCCAACGGTGAGTGTATTTGGGAACTGTGCATATGCTGTTTTGAGCTTAAACATCACTGCGAATTCGTTCACCTTTTCAACGGTTACTCCCTGCCATGCGACGCGCAGGGGACTTCCGAAATCAGGGTTTTGGATGGTCTCAATAGTGAACAGTACATCGTCTGCAGTGACGGGTTTGCCATCATGCCAGAGCGCGTGCTCTTTTAGGTATACCGTATAGTTGAGGCCATCACTCGAGATCTCCGGGAAGGTTTTTGCAAGATCAGGAATAAGGTTCCCTTGCGTGTCGAAAGAAAGAAGACCAGAGAATGTAAGCGTTTCTAAATCGCGATCGACTTCGTTTGCATAGGAGAGTATGGGATTGATAAAACGTGGCTCTCCAAGGATACCTTCAGTAAAAGAGCCCCCAGTGTCTGCGGTGACAATAGTAGCTGATCGCCAGAGCGCGAATGGGATGAGCGCGATACTGGCGATGGCGATTAGCGCAAGCACGGCAATGCTGTAGCGTTCTCGGAATGAGAGTACTTTAGGAAGGAGGCGCAATCGTTGGCGCCAGAAAAAGCGTGCAGTAACGGGGTCATCCTCGCGTTCTATGGGAGCGCCCGATGCTGGCGACGCAGAAAAAAAATCATCTAACTGGTGTTCGTTGTGTGGCATGCGGAAAGCAAAACGCGCCTAGCTTAGTGCGATGCGTGCAATCGAGATTCCGACGAAGAGTACGGCAATAACTATAGTAGCGATATAGATTGAATGTTCCGCACCACGCTTTGTGGCGTATTCCATGGCGCCAGCTCCCATCACTGACGAGAGGCCGCCTCCGCGCTGTTGCATGAGGATGCCGATGATTAAGAGAACGGATACTGCGATATGTGCGTAGGAGAGAGTAGTTTCCATAATAGAGATATTAGACAGTACGATCCATGCGAGCAAGCACCAGATTAACGAGCGAGACTACAAGGGTCGCGCCGATGAGTGACCAGGTACTCACGCTTTCAATAGCGGCAAACTTCCAATCAACGATGCCAAGCATTAGGGCGTTGATCATGATACTGAAGAGCCCAAATGTGACGATGATGAGTGGGAATGAAATGAACGTCATGATCGGCTTAATCGTCCCGTGAAGAACGGTAAGCACCGCGCCTGCGAGAAGGTAGACAGAAGTGCTTGCCGAGATGGAAAAGCCCGGAATAAAGAGGGCCGCCACATAGAGGCCAAGCGCATTTGCTACTACTCGTGCCGCAAAGCGAATGATCATAAGCAGTGGCTATCCTAGCATATTACCAACCACGCTTCAACCGCGCTGGCCTTTCAGGTGGAGGCTTCGATAATACTGAATTGCGAAGCGGTGCGCCTCGTTATCAATGTGGCCGACGAGCGTTTGCACGCTCCGAGGAAGCGTTGGCAACGGAAGGACGCCTCGCGAGGTGGTGAGGTGGCTTCCGATATGGCGCTCGTCTTTCGTGAAGGCGATGACAGGAATAGTGAGACCATGTTTTTCAAGCACTGCGCGCATGGCATTGTATTGCGCCTTACCACCATCAACAATGATGCAGTCGGGGAGTTCCCATGCCTGCGCGCCGTAGGCAACTCCGGGGCGATGCGCAAGGCGACGGGTAAGCACTTCGGTGAGCATCGCGGTATCATCGGGCTTGCCGCCTGCATGAATGCGAAACTTGCGGTACGCGCCCTTGAACGGAGCTCCTTCTTTAAATACAACGAGTGAACCCGTCGCATACGATCCTTGCATGTGTGCGATGTCATACCCCTCAATGCGCAATGGAGTCTTTGGGAGCTTGAGCGTTTTTTGTAACGCCTCAAGAGCTTCGCTGTGGGCAATGGGCTGGAGTCGTGCATTAATCTGTGCGTTTGCGAAAACCTTACCCATATGGTCAATGGTTTTCTGGAGTGAGAGTGCTTCTTCTAGCGCGCCACGCTGCGCTGCCTGCTTCATCGCGCGGGTGAGGGAGGCGAGCACCGATGCGCGTTTGCCACCTAAAATCCCCATGATTGCTTGAATGTTTCGTCGATATGGCCTTGCATCAACTCCGTCTGTTGCTTTGAGACAGCACACGCCAAGGCACTTTCCGATATGTGCGTTCAGACACCGTACATAGTGTTTTTGTGTGCATGTGCAATAGGGAAATAATGTGCGCAATGTGCGCAGGGTACTCTTGAGCGCGCCTGCATCGGTAAAAGGTCCGTGTGCGCCGGCGCTCGATGGTTGGTGCGTCACGATAATGCGTGGGAATGCCTCTTCGGTTGTTTCAACAAAAAGGTACTGCTTATCATCGCGCATGACGATGTTGTAATGAGGCTTGAGCTTTTTTATGAGGCGCGCCTCTTCAATAAGGGCTTCGATAGGAGACTCGAGTACTTCCCATGTGAGTTTTGTCGCTTGAGAGACCATGTAAGCGATGCGGGGATCGCCCGCGCGAGCATACGAAGAGAGGCGCGATCGCAGGTGAGCCGCCTTTCCTATATAGAGGGGTTTTGTGCCGCGCAAAAAGCGATACACTCCCGGTGACCGGGGTGCGGCGCGAACAAGTGTAGTGAGTTGAGCCGGAGTCATATGAAGGCGCTTATTATACCGTCTTTTCAAAGAAAATCAATCCGTGCCATATGGCGAAAATGGGCGAGTACGGTATGCTGGAGGTATGGCGTTTTCGTCTCTAGAAGAAGACATTGTACGCACCGTGGCATACGGGCAGAGTGTTGGTTTCCCGCTCACGAGCATTGGCATCGCTGAGAGGATCCAGCATGCGCAACCTATTGGTGAAGTTGTTGTTACTCTTGAGCGCTTGGTGGGTGCGGGAGTGCTCGTGTCCTGGAGCGGACGGTATGGCATTGGAGATCGGGCCAAGGCGAGTATTGATGAGTATGAGGCGCGCGCGGCGCTTACGCGCGTGAGGTGGCTGCGAGCACTCCGCAGGGTGCGCGTGCTTGCGTGGGTGCCATGGGTACGCGCGGTGTGGGTGAGCGGCTCGCTCGCGTATGATGCAAGTGACGCCGATGGCGACACTGATGTTGTGTGTCTTATTGCGCCGGGCCACCTTTTCTCCGCGCGCCTGTGCGCGCTTGCGCTGTCTTCACTTTTTGGGATTCGTCGCGCGGCGCATGAGGTGCGCGCACCCGAAAAGTTGTGTATGAATCACTGGATTGCCGATAACGGACAGCAACTTGTGCATCGGAGCATATACACTGCATGGGTTTATGCGCACATGATTCCTGTGCTTGGCGACCCCGCGGCACGCCAGTGGATGGGTCGCCAGCAATGGATGAAGGAATATCTTTCGTATTGCGCAGAAGCGTCTGTCCAGCGAACGATTACAACGCGCGCGCTGAACACATATTGGAATGCTCTGTGGGAATTTTTACTTACCCTTCTCGAGCCGTTTGCAAAACGTGTGCAGGTTGAGCGCATTAGGCGCGGTATAGCAACCGTTGGGCAAGGGAGAATCCAAGCGAATGATCGCGTGCTTGAGTTCCACCCACGCTCACAGGAGCCGGCGGTACTCGCGACATATCAGGCTTTGTGTGCCTCGGTTGGCGTTGGGGTGAGCGCTCCAGATTCGGGCCTTGGCGTTGGGGTGAGTGATGTTCTTGACATACACTCGCGTCTTGCCTAGAATACTCTCGTTAGCACTCTCGTAGTGCAACTGCTAATTCGATGGCTAGCGGCATTGTGCGGGGACTTCCGCGCACCATACCGCTCGCCATCGTTTCTGCGGCAATGTTGAAACCATTATCTGATCACGTAGTGATCGAACCGTTCAAAGAAGAAGTAAAGAAGGGCGGTATTATCATCCCCGATACGCTCAAAAAAGAACGTCCAGAACGCGGCAAGGTAATTGCTGTTGGCCCAGGAAAAGTTTCTGACAATGGCACGCGCCTTCCTATAGACGTAAAGAAGGGTGACGTCGTGATCTTCACGAAGTATGGCCCGAATGAGATAAAGGTCGACGAGAAAGAATATTTGATCGCTCGCGCAGAAGATATTCTCGCGGTGGTAGAAGGTAAGTAACGCATTCTATATTTATTATGGCAAAACAACTTGAATTTGGAGAAAAGGCACGACGTTCGCTCAAGCGCGGCGTTGATGCGCTCGCTGAAGCAGTAAAAGTCACGTTGGGCCCTAAGGGGCGCAACGTGGTGCTTGATCGCTCATTTGGCTCGCCGGTCATTACGAACGACGGCGTAACGATTGCAAAAGAAATCTCACTACCTAATAAGTATGAAGATATTGGTGCGAAGATTGTAAAAGAGGTTGCTTCTAAAACAAACGATGTTGCAGGTGATGGCACAACCACGGCTACTATCCTTGCACAGGCGATGATCACTGAAGGATTAAAGAATATTGCCGCTGGTGCAAACCCACTTGCTATTCGTCGTGGCATTGAGTCTGCAACGAGTGCGGTGGTCGCCTACTTTAAAGACAAGCTTGCAAAGAAAGTGACGTCGCAAGAAGAGATCGCGCAGGTAGCCACAATTTCTGCAAAAGATCCGGACATTGGTGCAAAGATTGCTGAGATTGTAAAAAAGCTAGGTAAGGGTGCAGTGATTACCGTGGAACAATCACAGACATTTGGTCTCACCGCAGACATTGTCGAGGGCATGCAATTTGATCGTGGTTATATTGCACCGTACATGATCACAAACCCAGAGCGCATGGAGGCAACGTATGCCGACGCACTTGTGCTTGTGACGGACCGAAAAATTTCCGCGATTCAGGATCTCTTGCCGCTCTTGGAAAAAATTACCCAAGCAGGGAAGCGCGAGCTTGTGATCATCGCAGAAGATGTTGATGGCGATGCGCTCACGACGCTTGTGGTAAACAAGCTGCGTGGCACATTCCACACACTTGCAGTGAAGGCTCCTGGTTTCGGCGATCGCAAAAAAGAAATTCTGGAAGACGTTGCCATTCTTACTGGCGCACAGGTGATTTCAGAAGAACGTGGTTTGAAGTTGGAGCACGCAGAGCTCGCCATGCTTGGCCGCGCCGCACGCATCGTTTCCACAAAAGAGAACACCACTATCGTTGGCGGTAAAGGGAAGAAGAGTGCAGTGCAGGAGCGTATCGCACAGATCGAAGCGCAGTTGGAACAATCCAAGTCTTCATTCGATAAAGAAAAACTGCAGGAGCGCGTCAGTAAGCTTTCTGGTGGTGTTGCGGTGTTGCGCGTGGGTGCCGCAACTGAAGTAGAACAAAAAGAGAAACAACATCGCACGGAGGATGCTGTGCAGGCAACAAAGGCAGCGATGGAAGAAGGCATTGTCCCTGGAGGTGGCGTCGCATTAGTCCGTGCTATCAAGGTCCTTGATTCACTCAAGGCTTCTGCGGACGAGCGCACGGGTGTTGAGATTGTAAAGCGCGCACTTGAAGAGCCGCTCAAGCAGATTGCCCGTAACGCCGGAGCAAAAGGTGAAGTGGTACTTGAGCGTGTGATGAGTGGCAAAGATAGTTTTGGCTACAACGCTGAAACTGATACCTACGGTGACATGTTTGAGTGGGGTATCATCGACCCAGTAAAGGTAACGCGCTCTGCACTGCAGAATGCGGCATCAGCGGCGGCGATGTTCCTTACTACTGAAGCAGTCATTACGGACATCCCCGAAAAAGCGGATGCAAAGACTCCCGCCATGCCAAACATGGACGAGATGGAGTACTAAAAAGCGCGTCGTATGCATACAAAGCGGGCTCATGAGCCCGCTTTGTATTTGCTTGCGTTGTGGTGTGTGGTTGCTATACTTTGAGCGCATAACGCGCTTGGTGACAGAGCGTATATATTCAAGATGTGGTCCATTATTATTGTTGCAGTCATCGCACTATGGTTTGCGCTCTCGTATAACGGATTTGTCACGCTTCGTAACCGTGTGAAAGAGGCGTGGTCGGATATTGACGTGCAGTTAAAGCGCCGCTATGACCTTATCCCGAATCTCGTGGAAACGGTGAAGGGATATGCGTCGCATGAGCAAGGAACGCTGGATCGTGTTATCCAGGCACGCTCACAGGCTATGCAGGCAAAAAGCGTTGCTGAACATGGCGCGGCCGAGAACCAACTTACCGGCGCTTTGAAATCACTCTTTGCGCTTTCCGAGGCGTACCCACAACTGCGTGCAGTAGAATCGTTTACGAAGTTGCAGGACGAGCTCACGGACACAGAAGATAAAATTCAGGCCGCACGTCGCTTCTATAACTCGACAGTCATGTCATTAAACACAAAAGTGGAGCAATTCCCTTCGAACGTCGTTGCGAACTTGTTTAGCTTCAAGAAGGAAGAATTCTTCGAGATCGAAGACGCAGCTCAACGCGAAGCAGTGAAGGTGCAATTCTAGGCTCAACTTCTATGGCGCAGACACTCTACGAGCATCGTGATGCGAATATTCGCACGACATGGGCACTCATGACCGGTTTTCTCGTGTTTGTGATCGGTATCGGTTTTCTGTTTAGCCAAGCGTTTCAAGCGCCAGAGATTCTCTACATCGCCGTGCTCTTTAGTATGGGGAGCAATATCATCGCATTCTGGTTTTCAGATCGCATTGCACTAAGCATGTCGGGTGCGCGTCCGGTTTCGCGAGAGGAAAATGTGCGCCTGTACCGCATGGTGGAGAATCTCTCAATCACCGCAGGGTTGCCGATGCCACGACTCTACATGATCCCTGGGGCGCAGATTAATGCCTTTGCCACGGGGCGCAATCCACAAAAGGCCGCTGTTGCGGTGACGCGTGGCGCGCTCGAGAAGCTCGACGACAACGAACTTGAAGGAGTGCTTGCGCATGAGCTCTCACACATAGGGAATCGAGACATGTTGGTGGGGACTGTCGCCGTTGTTCTTGCGGGCGTTATTTCGATACTCGCAGATATCGGCTTGCGTGCAGGGTTGCACGGCCGCTCTTCTGACAATAACAGCAAGCAAGGCAGTGCCGCGCTCCTGATCATTGCTCTGATTGCGGCAATTCTCGCGCCTATCGCGGCAACAATTATTCGCCTCGCTGTTTCACGCAAGCGTGAGTATCTCGCAGATGCTTCGGGAGCACTGCTTACACGCTATCCTGAAGGTCTCGCAAGTGCGCTAGAGAAGATTGGCGCTGACAGCGCGCCGTTCCAGCACGCACACAACGCAACGGCACATCTTTTTTTGGTAAACCCGTTTAAAGGGAAAGATGCGCTCTCGTGGTTTACGAAACTCTTCATGACACATCCGCCGGTTGCAGATCGCATTCGCGCGTTGCGTGGCATGGATCAAGCTCGCGATACTGCTTGAAGAACGGCGTTTTTGTTGGTATAATCCATCAGTTTTATTGGAGGGTTGGCCGAGTGGGCCCATTCCGAATGCTTGGAGGAATGGGCGGGCCCTAAACAAGGGCCCCGGAACCACGAAGGCTATCAGTTTTATTGGAGGGTTGGCCGAGTGGTTTAAGGCGCCTGTCTTGAAAACAGGTGGGCGAAAGCCCTCGTAGGTTCGAATCCTACACCCTCCGCATATGTACAACAGGACGCCAAATGGCGTACTGTTGTACATGGGTATATGTATGGTGCGGGATTCGAACGCCGGAGCGATGTGTTGCCAGCTGGTAACACCGCGAGGCGGTGCCTAGCCCGAGACTTGCGACGGCAAGTCGAGAGGCGAAGGAGAATCCTGTACCCTCCGCCTTTATGGCAGATTCTTTTTTCGATAAACCATTTGCGATCACTGACGTTGAGACCACGGGTCTCGATGTGCGTCGTCATGAGATCATCGAGATCGGGCTTGTTGTAGTGGATCAAAAAACATTTCAAGTGATTGATGAGCTTGATCTCAAGGTGCAACCTGCACACATAGAAACAGCAGAACCGGGTGCATTGAAAGTGAATGGCTACGTGCCAGAGCAGTGGACTGCCGCTGTCCCGCTCGCAGAAGCGATGAAGCAATATAGCGCGAAAACACGCGATGCGATTTTCTGCGCATGGAATATCACCTTTGATTGGCAGTTTATAGAAGAAGCGTTTCGTTCAACAGGAGTGCGTGATTCACTCGACTATCGTCGCATTGATATCCCGAGTATCGCGTGGGAAAAAATGCGCCACAAGCAGATAGCAAAATTCCGCCTTAGTGGTTTCGCAGAAGAGCTTGGCATTCCGCCAGAGCCAGAAGTGCACCGCGCTATTAATGGCGCACGCCTTGCCACAGACGTATTTCGTAAGCTTCTCATGCCACAGGATTCTCTCCTTTGACGCATGAATGATTGAGGCATATCATAGTGTTTATGATGAACGAAGTATTCCCAAAGGCTGGACATGCGAGCGAGCAGAAAAAAGAGCAGTCCAACTTTTTTATTGGGGAGTCGGTGCTCTATGTAACAGACGAGGAGATTCTAAGGCGCGAAGAGTCCGTAACGACTTTTTCTGGTGGCGCTGAGGTGACGTTTCAGGGTTATGTTATGCATGAAGGGGAGCCGGTGCGTGAACTGGATGGTACGCGAATCGCAATTGTAACAACTGCGCATGGGGATCAGATTCGTGTTCGTGAAACAAATCTGATGTCCACGCCCGGCATGTCTCAGAGAGTTCCTCCTCAAAACGTTATCGATGACGATCGTACTGCAAAATTCTTTCCACCAGAATCCGGCCGCTTCTCGCCTGAGCTCATTAAGCAAATCAAAGAGCAATTTGCTGGGAAAAAGTTCCGTCTTGAAAAGATAGGTTCTTTAGACCCATCCTTTTCCATTGACACTATTGAAGCGGTGCCTGGAGAAGAGGGGAAATATTCTGTACGCATTGCTACTGAACTTGATCTCGCCGAGTTCATGGACTACGTGTACGAAATGAGTACTAAATCACCGAAAGAATGATACTATTGTACTCCCTCCATTCCGTGGTACACTATATCTAACCCAGTGTCACCAAGGAGGCGAAGCTGTTCGCGCTCCTTTTCTGCGTCTTTGGTGCCTTGGGTGGGAGGGAATGCCCAATGCCGGACCATGTTGCCGATATTAAGTCACGACTCGACATTGTCGACGTGATTACTGGATACATCCAGATTCAGCGCTCCGGCGTCAATTTCAAAGCGCGTTGTCCGTTTCACAACGAGAAGACCCCATCATTTTATATTTCTCCCGAGCGCCAATCATGGCATTGCTTCGGGTGTTCAAAAGGGGGCGACATGTTCTCGTTTGTGCAGGATATCGAGGGAGTGGAATTTCCCGAGGCGCTCCGCATGCTTGCGCAGAAAGCGGGCGTTACGCTTGAGTATACACAGCACAAACTGCATTCCGAAAAGACGCGTCTCTTAGATATTCATGAGCGCGGAACGAAGTTCTTTGAAGCGCAACTCTGGAATGGTAACGCAGGCTCACGTGCGCTTGCGTATCTCCGTGATCGCGGGCTTACTGACGAAACGATCCGTGCATTTCGCATTGGCTATGCGCCAAACGATTGGCACGCACTTTCAACCTACCTCACTTCGTGCGGGTATACGCGTCAGGAAATCATCGCCAGTGGCCTCGCTGTACCAAAAGAGGGCCGCTCCTACGATCGCTTTCGTGGACGCATCACGTTCCCGATCGCTGATGTGAATGGTCGCATGATCGCGTTTACTGCGCGCGTGCTTCCAGGAACTGATGACGTGGGCGCAAAGTACATCAATACACCACAGACGGCGCTCTACGATAAGGGTTCCGTACTCTTCGGTCTTGATAAGGCGCGACTCGCTATCCGTCACGAAGGTTCGTGCGTGTTAGTGGAGGGGAACATGGATGTGATCATGTCGCACCAAGCGGGTGCTACAAATACCGTTGCGACTTCGGGTACCGCGCTCACACCGCAGCAGCTCAAGCTCATTCATCGCTACACGCAGACCATTGATTTCTGCTTTGATGCTGATCAAGCAGGTGAGCAGGCGTTGCGTCGCGGTATTGGGCTCGCGCTGGCGCAAGAATTCACCGTTCGTGCACTGCGGTTGAGCGGCGAACACATGAAGGATCCTGCTGATTACGTGCGTGAGCATGGAAACGAAGCATGGCTCGCTATTGCAAAAGATGCACAGCCCATCATGGATTTCTACATCGCGCGCGCGGAGGTAGCCTTGCCGCTCGCTACCGCCGATGGAAAGAAACAAGCACTTGCACTTCTGGGCCCCATGATCCGCCGCATGACGAGTCGCGTGGAACAAGATCACTGGACAAAGCGTGTCGCGCAACTGGTTCGTAGTGATGAATCTGCAGTACGTGCTGATCTCGCCACTGTCCGCGATGATCTTGAAGAGTACGCACGTCCTGAAGTGCCAGCTACCCCCGCGGCTGCTCCGGTGGCGCTTCGCGGTAGTGCGCTTGATGATGCACTTCTCACGTTCGCTTTCGTGTATCCTGCAATAGTTGCAACTGAAGAGCCAATGGTAACAAAGGCAACCATTGACCCAGTGCTCCGCGATGCGTTACTCGCTATTGCGCGGAGCACTCCAGAGTCACTCCGTGCCCCAGAAGCCTTTAGCCTCATCGATCCCGAATCCCGCTTCTCACTCGACGCACTCTACATGCGCGCACATGAAGTATGGGACGGCGTGAGTGAACGAGAGCTTCCGCTCTTCTTCCGTGCCATGCTTGCTCGTGCCCACACTGAATTAGTTCGCTCCCAACTCCGAGATCTCGAATCCGCAATCCGTGACGCCGAAGCGCGCACAAACGCCGAGGAGGTACAACTTCTCGCCGGTCGTGCCGCATCGCTCACCCAGCAACTCGCCCTGTTTACTGTTTAATTTTTTGTATGCCAACACCAAAGAAAAAGAAAGCTGCAACACCTCGTCGCGCACCAACAAAATCTCGTGCGCGAAAGCCAGCACGCCATGTAGTAAAGAAAAAGAAGAGTGTTACGCGCGCGCCTCGCAAAAAGCCAGAAGTCATGAGCGAGAGCGCAACGCTTTCACTTATCGAACGCGGCAAAACGCGTGGCTTTGTTACGCAGGCAGAAATTTTGAGTACATTCCCTACGATCGAACAAGACATCGTCGGGCTTGAGGCACTCTACGAACGACTTGAAGGAGAGAATATCACCGTGATTGAATCCGTGAGCGTGTTTGAAGAGACGGCGGCGAAGGAATACGAGCAGAAAAAGAAAATCGAAGACGAGTTCAGTGAAGGTTCTTCTTCTGATTCAGTGCAGATGTATCTGCGCGAAATTGGTAAATATCCACTCCTCAAGGGTGAAGATGAGATCGAGCTTGCAAAGCGTATTGAGCGAAATGATGAATCTGCCCGTCAGAAGCTCGCACTCTCGAACCTTCGTCTTGTGGTTTCTATTGCAAAGAAATACGTTGGCCGCTCTGCGAACCTTTCTCTTTTAGACCTTATTCAAGAGGGGAACATTGGTCTCTTTAAAGCGGTGGAGAAGTTTGATTTCCGCAAGGGCTTCAAGTTTTCAACCTACGCAACGTGGTGGATCCGTCAAGCGATCACCCGCGCCCTTGCTGACCAAGCGCGCACGATTCGCATTCCCGTGCACATGGTGGAAACGATCAACAAGTACCAGCAGGTGGTACGCCGGCTCGTGCAAGAGCTTGGTCGCGATCCGTTGCCGGAAGAGGTCGCCGCAGAAATGGACATGGACGTAGACAAAGTGCGTCACATTATCAAAATCTCCCAAGACACTATCTCACTGGAAACACCTGTGGGCGATGGTAAAGATGAAGACAGCCACTTGGAAGATTTCATTCCTGATGAGAATGCGTTGGGGCCAGATGTATCTGCAGGCCGCAAAATTCTCAAGAAGTATATTGATGAAATTATTGGCGATCTCTCACAGCGCGAGCAAAAGATTCTCGACATGCGCTTTGGTCTTACCGACGGCGTCACGCACACCTTGGAAGAGGTAGGGAAGGTGTTCAACGTCACCCGTGAGCGCATTCGCCAGATTGAAGCAAAGGCGCTTGAAAAGATCCGTCAGCATGAGAACGTCGACCGCTTGAAGGGGTATTAAGCGTGGTTGCCGAAAGGCGAAAGTGTTGTTACAATAGTGCCGCCGTAGCGGAGCTTTCCGAAGCGGCACACATTCCGCGGTAGCTCAATGGTAGAGCGTCTCGCTGTTAACGAGAGGGTTGTAGGTTCGAGTCCTACCCGCGGAGCCGACACAAAACACCGCATCTTCTGCGGTGTTTTGCTTTGACCCTTTGTGGACGTTGGAGCCTGAAGATGATTAAATGTGGGTAATGAAAAAATTTTCTGAGGACCCAGAGAGAAACTTCCAAGATTCTGAGTCGGCTGTCGTAGAAAGTGGAGAAGGAAATGAACTTCTCAAAGAGATCAGAGAGTATATGGCTAATCCGCCAGAAGAAGAGTTCGAGGAGGCCATTAGAAGTAGCCTAGAGCAGCTACAAGGACTTGCAGACGAACAAGAGGTCGTAATAGGGGACTTTCTGTCTCGACCCCAATCCTATAAAGTGGGTGATCTGAAAGGATTAATTGAGGCTATGCGAGATAAGGGTAATGAGCTAAGCGGTGGTGTTCCAACACATATCTATGTGATGAGCAGAAATCCAGATGAGTTTTTTAGAGAACGGCGTGAAGATCTCGAACGGAGCAAGGAATTCTATCTACAAAAACTTGCACCATATCCCGACGACCTTCTCATTACCTATGTGCATCCAAACTCAAGCGGATACACAGATTGGAGCACTGGAAAGGTTTTATATTACCAGAAGACGGCAGGAGAGCTGCGTGCAGAAATCAAGGCTATGGATTTTGATGGACATGAAACCCTCTCGCACCTAGGCGGTATTTCAATCGTATCCGCAGATCCCAATGTGAGCATGGAAGCCCTTGAGAATAGATCAACAGAAAACGAGCGGAATTTTCGGGCGGCTCTTGGACGCACTGTCGATAGGGTGCATTTTAAACTAGAGCTAAAAGAGCAACTAAAAGAAGCAGTAGCAAACCTACCAGATGACGCTACAATCTCAATTCCGCTAGAGGACGGCTCTCAGCTGGAGGCGACAGTGAAGGAATTAAAACTGAAGCTCGGAGTTAATTAGTGCCTAAGATGATATCCATCACTATCCGTGGGTCGTCGACGCTTTTCAGATAGGTGGTGATTTGCTCAAGAGCGTCTCTCTGCTCGTTTACTAGGATATCAGCTACCCTGTGAAGGCTCGATGTCTCCTCCTCCTTCCTTGCGGTTTCAATTCTTTCGATAAACTTTTCGTGTACTCCCGCTGCTCGGAGCGCATCTTCTTTTTGTTGATCGTGCTTCGCAAATTCTTCTGATAGCTTTGCGCGCGCTTGAGGTTCTTGCTTAGAGCTAACCTCACCTTTAGTTTCTAATTGCTCCTGGTCCTCGTGGGAAAGAAGAATTCTGAGCTTTGGTGGGATCTCCTGCCCGCGCTCAACATATAATCGCGCAAGACCTTTCACAAACCCCCGTTTCATAATAGGAAGGGGATCCTGCTTCGCGATGTATCTTAGCCATAAGGCAATCGTGCGCATCGTTCCTACAGTATCAACTAAAAACCATTCTGCCGCTGGACCTAGGGTGAGTCCATAGCGCTTTTCGAGCGTGTCCATAATGCTTCCGAGCTCATCGCCGCCGTCGATATGGATTTGTAGCAACCGCTCATCGAGCTGTTTACCCATCTCTCCCATTAACTCTGAAGCACTCTCTTGAATAAGATCGCCCAGGCTAGCTGATAGTTCATCTAGAAACCATTCGTGTCCTCGCTCCCTTACTTTTTCTATAACATCCTGGATTTGGTTAATATCAAGATAGTTCTCAACTTCTTGTCGTAAGTCATGAGGGTCAACAGTTATGCCATGAGCTTTTACGGCTTTATAGATAAGGCGTTCTTTCTTTGCTGCCCAGCCTGTAACAGTTTGGCAACAAAAATCCTCAAACCTTTCTTCATCAAAACTCTTTTCTTCGATGGCGGGAATTACCTTTGGGGCGATTGGAGTGTCCGGCCCCCCTTCAAGGGGATTGCTCATATATATAAGTTTACCATGAAAAGATCTGTTTTTTACACTCGCCCTTCCGTTCCCCTCCACTGCGCGCAATCTATCCAAGGGTTGCCACGAGTGGGCGTTTTCTTTTTATTGCCCAGAGTTGCTATAATGCACGTTATGAGAAAGCAACTAACTTTATGTATACCAGTGAAAGGGAACTCTGTCCTTCTTGGTATGAAAAAGAGAGGTTTTGGTGTTGGCAGGTGGAATGGCTTCGGGGGAAAAATTGATCCGGGAGAAACGATAGAACGGGGAGCGATGCGAGAGCTCGGCGAGGAAGCTAATATACAAGAAGGTGTTCTAGAAAAAATGGGGATACTCGAGTTTTCTTTTCAGGACGATGAGAAAGTTTTAGAGGTTCACATTTTTAAGCTCACTGATTTTAACCAAGAACCTGTCGAAACAGAAGAGATGAGGCCCCAATGGTTTCCATTTAATGAGATACCATTTTCTCAGATGTGGTCCGATGATGAGTATTGGTTTCCCCTATTTTTACAGGGCAAGTTATTCAAGGGAGCTTTTTTATTTGATAGACCGTCTGATGCTGAATACTCTGCAAAGATTCTGGAACAAAAATTAGAAGAGGTTTCAGTGTTGGAGACAGTCTTGTAATTGATATACTAACACTATGCAAAAAATCACCACAAAAGTATTTATAGGTGCATCAATCGCCTTCGGCATTATAGGGATGCTGATGGTTCTCACGACCTCTGCACAAAGTGATGGTCCCAATATTGTCTTACTAAAACTTCTCTTCTCATCCGTTATTGTTATTTTAGTTTCATTTGCTCTTAATGTCGCTCATAAGTATTTCAACGGGAATTAGGCTCTTATATTCCATAACCCCTTTTGATAAATAGAACCATCCTTCAGTGCGGGGCATAAATATTTACAAGATTACAGTAATGTGGTATTAATGCGTTACGGAGGTGCGCATGATGTGCGAGGTTCACAAGCCCGAGAGAACCACAGCGGTTCTTCGGGAATTCTTTTTCGAGTGCATGAGGCGGGGATACGTCTTCTCTCCGCCGCCCATTCCCATGGTCGGTCTGCCGGGTTCCAAGAGCATCCGCTACGAGCAGGGCGACCTGCTGTTCGTGGACTTCTGGCTCACGACACCTAGTTCCAAGGAGAGCCACGGCATGACGCTCATCTCGCGCGCTGGGCGACCGGTGTGGGCGATGCACTACGGTGGCTGGTACGACAAGCGGGTCATCCCGTTCTTGAAACGGGCCCTGGCCAGGAACTACGACGACCACGTCTTCGAGGGCGGGAGGGGCCCCCGGAATCTGGAAGGTGCGGATCACACCCTGCAGTACCTTAACAAGGTCGAGCAGGAAGGGTTCGCCGACTTCCGTGGCCACGAGCAAATCATCGCCACGTCCCATCAGACCGGCGCTCCCGTCGGGACGGTGCTCGGTGAGCATCGCTACTTCGGCGGGCTGATGGTGTAAAACCAGCAGGCTCGCAGGCGACGGTTTCGACCGTCGCTTTTTCTTTAAACTGAACTCATCCCTTAGCGTGTGTGGGGACATATTTACAATATAACAGAGGTGTGGTATTGTATGTTACAAGAGCTTGGCGTTGTGCTAAGGTCTTTTTCGAAAGAAGGAGCGGACGATGACGAAATCGCTGGTCGTACTGGTTGCATGTCTGGCGCTCATCGGCGCCATCCCCAGTCCCATTTCAGCGCAGGAGTCCAAGAAGGGCGACTGGAAGTTCGAGGCCGTCTCGATCAGTTCGGGCGACAGCCCGATCGCCTCGGGTATCACGGCCTCCGTCGATCTGGTGAGGGGCCGGTTCGGGGTGCAGGCCGCTTTCCAGCACGAGCAAGCCTGGCTCATCGCCGGGCGCAAGCTCGGCAAGATGGACTCCGAGAAGACCGCCACCTCGTACGACGGCTTCATCGGATTGTCGGCCGGCCACTTCCAGGGCGCTCCCTGGGGCGGGCCGTACCTGACCCTCAACAAGCCCTTGAGCAAGCACGTGTCGGTGTCCACGCTCCAGTGGCCGGGCTTCTTCGCCTGGTCGCCGCGCGGACGCGACGGACGTCCGCTGAACGTGGAGTGGGCCAAGATCGGATACGTGATGGTCTACCAGATCACTGCCGGTCCGGTCGGGGTATTCTACTCTGGCCTCAACTATCTGGACGACCCCTGGAACGACCTTCCCGGAGTGAGTGTCACCCACAACCTTCGGAAGGACTTCTCGCTCTCGGCGAGTGCCACCTGGAACAGCAACAAGAGCGAGTGGATGTTCCTGGTCGGCGCTGTCTGGAAGCCGCACTCGTCGTAAGCCCCGCCCCGCATCGTTCTGGGCCCCAGCGCATCGGGGCCCTTTTTCTTTAACCTTTCTCTACACCATAAACATAAACGACCCTTTGCGGGCCGTTTATGTTATTGAGGATGACTCCTTATTGGCGCCTCACGAACCTCATGATCCAGATAAGAATCACTGCACCGAGAATCGCTACGAGAAGACTATACAGGTTAAAGCCCGTAGATCCAGAACCGCCTAGCGATGACACGACAAAGCCTCCAATGATAGCACCGAGAATACCGATAACGATATTTGCAATTGCTCCCTGTTGTGCGTTGGTTCCCATGACCATAGACGCAATCCACCCCGCCAAAGCACCGAATACTATCCAAAGTATAATGTCCATATTATTTGTTTTCTTGGTCGTTTAATTTACCTGCAGCCTCTGGTGTCGACACAGTTTTCCCCATGAGGAATAGTTTCGTGATGCCGACAGCTAACACCCAGTACACGAGCATTGCAAGCAATGTTGTCCACTCGAACGTGCTACCCGAAGCTTGGGTAACGCGAAAGACATTGAGGAACGGAGATACAAAGACGTGCGTTATGCTGTACACCGCGTTTGTGAATCCGGCACCAGCGTTGGCCCCTAGTAGCTTCAAAATGAACCTGAATACGAGCAACACCTCTACTATCCCCAATATATACCAGACGATCTGAGTCCCTCGGTATATGGGCTTTGTGGTCGAAGAGTTGTATGATGAATCCATATAATTGAGTTGTTAATTACCTTTCCTACTCTCCTATAGTGTGCGCTTATATGTGGGGACTGTATATAGCCACATTTTCCTCAATATTATCTATGAATTTCATTACTTTAGTGCTCTCTGTGCTGGCAATACTGTTTGGGGCGTTTTTGTTCGTGTTTGGTGGCTATGACGACAGTCCCGGCTCCCAAGGGCTCGGGTTAGTAATCGTGATTGGTAGCGTGGTGAATATTATAAAACATAAGAAGAACCGCTTGAGATAGGGGGCCTTATTGCTCGATTTCTAGCACTTGATTTATACGTCGTTTCATGTTATAATTACAGAGGTAGCGCTGGTTTGAGGCGCTAGAGGAGGTGACATGGGCAAGAGCTTCGAGACGACGAAGTTCCACTGGATGAGCTGGATCGGTGCGCTGGTCCGCTACATCCGTGAGGACGACGTCGAGGCGGCCGCTAACGTCTTGGCGTGTTGTCTGGGTGATGTTGAGTCTGGCCCCGGCGCCGATGAGACCGAGATGGACGTTGTCTGGCGGCGCAAGATGTTCCAGCACAAGGAGCTCGATGGGCGGCACAAGGAGCTCTGGACTGCTATGCGGCCGCTGATCGTCACCGCGTACCAGAAGGCGACCGAGAAGAAGCTCCGGGGGCAGTTCTCCTGGAGCATCTAGAAAGCCCGTGTGAAGCCCACTTCACACGGGCTTCATCATTTTCATAAGAATGCTCAAAAAGGTTTTAGTGCTACAATACGCGAACATATCATGCCACAACATCTTGCAACCGGTGTCGTACACAAGGTGCCCGAAGATTTTCGTGGTGCTTTATTGGCGTCTGGGAAAGCGCAGACGGCGTGGAATGCGATTACTCCACTTGCACGCAATGAATGGATCTGCTGGGTAACGTTAGTAAAGAAGCCGGAGATTCGCGCGCATCACATTAAGCGTGCATGCGAAGACCTTGCGAAAGGAAAAAGGCGGCCGTGTTGTTGGGCAGGGTGCCCGCATCGGTAGCGCCTGGTAGTGAGGGAACGCTTTACAACGCCGTAGAAATACGGTATTGTATTTTTCTGGAGGCGACATGCGAATAGTCCGAAAACTGATGTGTGAAGCGTGTGGAAGGGAAACCGAACATCGGTATCTGCACGATACCGCGCACGGCATTCCGGAAACCCACATGGCTGGGACGGAGCGATACGAGTGCGCGGCATGTGGCCATGCGATCTTCAAGGGAGACGCACAGAAGCGCGGACTCAACCTCGTATTCACGCTGGACTAACCTTCTGCCTAGGAGGCATGATGAATCAAGAGAGAGCAGTGCAGTTGGTGCGCCTGGCGCGTCTCCTTGGAGACGCGGTCTCTCGCATCACAAGTGAGTGTGCGTGGGGCGAGAACGAAGAGCGGCTTGCGGGGGAGTTGGAGTATTTCCTCGCCGGAAGTCGCCAGGGAGTCGAGGCAGAGCGATTCCGCCAGTTCTGGGACACGTTGCCGCTTCGGGTCCAGAAGGCCTTGGAAAACGCGCGCAGAGCGAGCGTCGACTGGCTACCGATGGGCTTCAAGCTCATCTGTACCCAGCTCACCAATGCGGAGCTGTTCAAGGTTCCGAACTGCGGTGTAGCCAGCCGCAAGGCTCTCGATGAGGCACTGGCGGAGTACGGTCTCCGTCGCAACATGGATTACGCGGAGTACGAGAAGGTCGTCTGCTCCTGGAGGCCCTGACCTCAATCTGCACAAGAGCCCCACAGTGTCATCACTGCGGGGCTCCGTCTTTTTGTGCTGGTAATTTTTGGGAAAATACCGTATGATGCTTTTCTATGGCAAAACGACGTGGCGCACTTGGCTGGAACAGCGCAAAACACAAACCACGCACTCGTAAGACGAGCAAGCGTCTCGCGGTCAAGCACGCAATGCTTGCCGCACGAGCAGCGAAGAAATCGAAATAACGATTTCGCACCCATGAGGGCCGCGCACTGCGCGGTTTTTGTGTGTCCTCATGCGCCGTAGCATATTCGGTGATATACTAATACGTAATGAAGCGTGAATCATTTCTTCGACTCGTTATTACTATTAGCGCTTCTCAACTCGCTGGGATTCTCGGGTCGTTCTTTACGGTGAATGCCATCTCGAGCTGGTACGTGTATCTCTTAAAGCCGGCGTTCGCGCCGCCAAGCTGGGTATTCGGCCCCGTATGGGTCACCCTCTTTTTTCTCATGGGTATTGCGGCGTGGCTGGTGTGGGAGAGGGGAATGCGTCGGCAGGATGTTCGCGTAGCGCTTGGTACCTTTCTTATTCAGCTCGGACTCAATACGCTTTGGTCCATCGTGTTTTTCGGCCTGCAGAATCCCGGGGCCGCGTTCATTGAGATTCTCTTTTTAATCATCGCAATCCTTGCAACCATACGCGCGTTTTACCCTATTTCACGCATTGCGGCGCTTTTGCTCGTGCCCTACATCGGGTGGGTGAATTTTGCGGCATATCTGAACTGGACTATTTATCAACTGAACAGCTATTGACATAGATACCCCAGGGGGGTATACTGGAATGTGAAAGGAGGCGCACCATGCGCTGCAAGTGGTTCCTTCGGGCCGTGGCCCACTGCGAAGAGGGCTGCAGAAGTAAGGGGTAGCTCTCGTTTGAGCTGCCCCGTTCACGAGGAGTGGGGTTGCTACGCGACCCCCTCCTCACTTTTTATGAAAGCTACAACACATACAAAAGCAGTACGAAGACTCAAAATTGTTGAAGGTCAAATTCGCGGCCTGCAAAACATGTTGGCACAAGATGCATACTGCATTGATATTATTCATCAATCGCTTGCCGTGAAAAGCGCACTCTCCGAGATTGAAGATCTTATTTTAGAGAATCATTTAAAAACTCACGTGATAGAACAGATGACTTCTGGAAAAGCTGCAAAAGCGATTACAGAAATACTCGCAGTGCACAAACTCTCAAAAAAGAAATAAGAACTATGTCTCACATCACACTCTTTGTTGTAAATACACACTGCGCCTCATGTGAGACAAGAATTGAATCTGGCATTACTGCGGTGCCTGGCGTGGAGCGTGTCAACGCGGATAGTGCGTCGGGGAGGGTAGACATTTGGTTTTCTGGCGTAACTCCGAATACTGCCGAATACACCCGTGTTATTGAAGGACTTGGATACGCGATGGGAAAGAAGGAAAAGCTTCCATGGTTTTCTCGTTCTACGCATGATTACATCCATCTTTTTGTGGCCATCGGTATTGTGGCGCTCCTGTATGTTGTAGGGACGTTTTTTAATATTGAGTCACTCTCACTTTTTGTGGGGAAGACAAGTATCTCAATGGCGCTTGTCTTAGGGTTGATTGCTGGCATCTCTACGTGCTCAGCAACCGTTGGTGGCCTTGTGCTCGCGCTCTCCGCGCGCAACGCCGAACTACATCCCGAAGCGACGGGCATACAGCGCTTTCGTCCCCACCTGTTTTTTAATCTTGGACGCCTCATCGGCTTTGCGGGCCTTGGCGGCCTCCTCGGCGTCTTTGGCGCCGTTTTGCAACCATCAATTCGTTTTTCAAGCGGTGTTATGTTCTTTGTGGGGATCGTGATGGTGCTACTCGGGCTCAAGCTCATTGAAGTGTTTCCACGACTTACCCGTATTCCGTTTACGCTTCCAAAAAGATTACTGCGGACACTCGGCATTTCTTATTCTGCCCATGAGTATAGCCATCGAGGGGCATTTCTTTCTGGTGTCTTCACATTTTTCTTGCCCTGTGGCTTTACGCAGGCGATGCAATTTTTTGCAATAGGAACGGGAAGTTTTGTAAGTGGTGCTCTTGCCATGTTTCTTTTCGCGCTTGGAACAGCGCCTGGGCTTTTGGGCATTGCGAGCTTTTCAGCATTCTTAAAGGGGAGAGTGGCAAAACTCTTTTTTGTTGTTTCAGGAATTATTGTATTCATTTTTGGGTATACGAATATACGCAATGCGAGCACTATTCTTTTTGCGCCATCGGTGAATGAAACTGGAGAGATGCAAGACGGCACTCGAGTGATGCGAGCAGAATATCGTGTCATATCGGGCTTATCGCCGCGGACGTTCGCGGTAAACACCGGTGAGCGCGTGGCGATAGAAATTTACTCGCACGAAGATGATTATGGATGTATGGGAACCATTCTTATCCCGGGGCTTTTCGAAGATGTACAATTCCTAAAAAAGGATACAACAATTCTCTTGCCCTTTACTGCAACGCGAGCGGGTGAATACGCCATAACGTGTGCTATGGGGTTACGCCATGGAACTATTACGGTGACCGAGTAGGCGGGACATGCTATGCTCTTCATAATGAATGTAGGTATAGTACCCTCTACTCGTATAGGTATCGGCATTGTGAGTCTTGCGATCCTTGTGTGGAGCGCGTTTTTTATAGTACGTTTTCCTGAAACGCATCCCGATGCCACGCTTCGTATTGCAGAGCGGATAGATTCCTTTTCATTTCGCATCACGTTTCCTTTGAAGCTTGCGCGGTTAAGTATGCAAGAGCCTGATGCAGCGTTAGTAATGCCTGTGTATGGCGTTTCGGTGCGACAGGTGAGCGATACGTGGGGCGCACCTCGTGGCGAAGATCGCGAGCACGAAGGGCAAGATATTTTTGCATCTCGCGGAACACTCGTTTTTTCTGCAACGAATGGATACATTGTGCGCGTCCAAGAGGATCGAGAGCTGGGTGGCAATACGGTGTGGGTTGCTGGAGCAGGTGGGATTCGCTATTACTACGCGCACCTCGATAGATCCGCAGAGGGCATAACGGTGGGGCAGTGGGTGACCACTGATACAGTCATCGGCTTTGTGGGGAATACGGGCAATGCGGTAACTACGCCCCCGCACCTCCATTTTGGTGTGTATGAGCGTAGAGAGGCGCTCAATCCGCTTACCCTTCTTAAAGACCGTCAAAAATAGAGGAGCGGCGCATATATAGCGCCCGTTTTTATTATTTTGTCACGTTGCTTTTTTGGGGTGCCATGCTAGAGTAAAAATCCATGCGGTACTTGCCTTCTGGGAAGGTACAGATTGCTGTGTTACTTATCTTTGTCTGCGCACTCTATGCGCAGACGCTTCGCTTTGACTTCGTCCATTTTGATGAGGACGAGCTTATTATTGATCGCCAGAGCTTCTTGCAAAGCATCGAGAATGTACCGAAAGCATTCACTACAGACACCGCATATCCCTTTGGTCGCTCGGTGTTCTATCGTCCCGTACAAACGCTTTCATTTATGGTGGATGCACACATCGCTGGCGATCGTCCGCTGTGGTATCACGGCATGAATATCGCGCTCCACGCCACTGGCGCGCTTTTGGTACTTGTGGTGTTACGAGCGCTAAGCTTTGGTCCGTGGGCTGCGCTTGGCGGTGCGCTTGCGTTTGCGGCACACCCAGCGCTTGTGCCGGCCGTGGCATGGGTTCCTGGACGGAATGACATTCTTGCTGCTATTCCATTGCTTGCGAGCTTTTGGTTTTTTATCCGCTACGCACATACACAAAAGCGAGTATATCTTATCGCGCATGCGCTCCTGTGGTTTGTTGCTCTTGGAGCGAAAGAGTATGCCGTAGCGCTACCGCTGGTTGCATACGCATATGCAGTATTAGTGCGCCGGTGGCACTGGCGTACGGCGTTTACGCTTTCTGAAGGTGTGGCGTGGATCGGCGGATGGATCCTCTATGCGGTTGCTCGCACGCTCGCGCTTGCGCACGTGCAGACGCTCTCATTTGGCGAAGCGGCGATGTCCGTACTTCGTTCGGGAGGTGCGTTTTTAGAGTACATCACGAAAGCGGTGGTGCCAGTGCGGCTAGCGCTTATGCCGACAGGAGATCTCACGAACATGATTATTGGTGGCGTACTTGCGCTCGGCGCACTCATTACGATTATCGTGTTTCGGAAAAAAACACAGCTCGCGCAATTCGGCTTTGTGTGGTTTGTACTTTTTCTGCTTCCATCTCTGGTGACGAACGAGCCAACGGCTCGCCAAGTCTTTTTTGAGAACCGTCTCTACCTACCCATTGTAGGCATCATCATCGCGGCATTGAATTTAGTACGTCTCTTACCTCGAAAACCATTACTGATTGCGCGCGGTGCGCTGGTGGTCGTTGCCATCTTCTTTGCGTTCCACACCACACGACGCCTCCCTGCGTTTCAGAACAGTGAGACCTATTGGACGCTCGCCGCTGCGCAGTCTCCAAATCTTGCACGCGCACAAGACGGCTTAGGAACGGAATTTTTTCGCAAACGAAACGTAGGGCAAGCTCTCTTCTTACATCAGCGCGCGCTCGCACTCCATCCAGAAGCAAAGCGTGTGTGGAATAATATTGGATCCGTCTACCTCTTCATGCATAACATTCCCGCGGCGCAAGATGCGTTTGCAAAAGAAATCGAACGTAACCCTGGATTCCCTCCCGCATATCACAATCTCGCAATCACTCTTTTATTCCAAGGAAAAGAAGCTGAAGCGGAACAGCTGTGGCGGCAAGCGCTCGCCATTAATCCATGGTATTCGTTTGCGCACCAAGGCCTTGCATTACTGACCGCGCAAACGGGCCGTCTTGACGAAGCGCGCGAACACATCCTCTTTCTTGAGCGCGCCGGCGTCGCGCTTCTCCCAGAATTGATTCCTATCCGCGACGCGTTGTTCCCGTCACCTTCACCGTCCCCATCGCTCTAGGGGAGAATAAGCATCGCATCTCCGAATGAATAAAAGCGGTAACGCTCTGTTATTGCATGCGCATATATGCGCATGAGCTCATTGCGTCCAATAATCGAAGCAATAAGCATAAGGAGGCTTGATCGTGGCACGTGAAAATTAGTGATGCACCCTGTAATAAGTTGGGGGCTTTGTGGCGGCCGCATGAAGAGGGTGGTAGTTCCCGTATGTGCTTCCCAGCGCTCATAGTGCGCGATGGTTTCTAGTACGCGAATAGCGGTTGTGCCTACAGCGATGATGGGCCGATGCGCATCTCGTGCAGATCTTATTGCATCTGCGGCTGACTGTGTTATGCGATACCATTCGCTGTGTAGTGTATGTTGTGCAAGCTGTGTATCAGTAACTGGAGCAAATGTGCCACGATTTACATGAAGCGTTACTGACACGACTTCATATTCTTTCTTTATGCGTTCAAGAAGCTCTGGCGTGAAGTGAAGTGATGCTGTTGGTGCGGCAACGGATCCTTGCTCTTGGGCAAACACCGTCTGATATTCAGCTCGCGCTTCAGACTCTGAAAGGGGAGAATGTTTTATATATGGAGGGAGCGGTGTGGTGCCATAGGTTTCTAAAAATGAGAATAATTCTTCTGCGGGAGCGGGAAGAGAGCATGTGTAGCCATCAGCTGTGCGTTCAATAACGGTAATGGCATGCGACCCGCACGAAAGAGTGTCGCCAGCCTTCAGAGGCTTTGGTGACCACCAGAGAGAAGTTGTATCTGTGTGCGAAATATAGAGGAGCGCGACGGTTCCGCCAGTACTTTTTGTGAATGCAACGCGCGCAGGAAGGACTTTTGTATCATTGAGTACGATAAGCGCGTGAGGCGGGAGAAAATCTCCAAGGCGTGAAAACGTTGTATCAGTTATGTCGCCTGTTGTTTTGCGGTATACCAGCAAGCGCGCAGTGTCGCGTGGCGATGCTGGCCACTGTGCGACAAGCTCTTCTGGGAGAGCGTAGTCATATGATGTGAGGATATCATCAGGCATGCCCTAGTGTAGTGGTATACTGGTATGAAGAGCAAGTCTCCTTATTTATGCGCGTTACTATTATTGGCACTGGAGAGTTGGGAAGCGCGATTGCTCATGCGGTTCGCATGGGTGATCACACGCTTGCGCTTTGGGATGCGACTCCAGCCAAGCCTCGTACGCATGCGACATGTGAAGAAGCGCTCGCAATGGCGGAGCTTGTCTTTGTGTGCGTTCCTTCGGGCGGGCTCCAGAGCGCACTCGAAATGATCGAATCATGCACGCCAGGGAAAGCTTCCGTGTGCATCGCTACTAAGGGGATCGATAAAGATCAACTGCCCAATGAATGGGCGTCACAGATACTGTTAAAGCATTGTGCGTGGGGAGTCCTCGGTGGCGCATGTATCGCGGAAGAGGTGCGGGTGGGCATGCCAACCATGCTCATAGTTGGGAGTGACGAGAGGCGTGTAGCGAATGACGTGCGCACATCGCTTGCGGGAGCGGGTATCTCTGTTTCATGGACGACGCATAGTGATATCGTTGCACGGCGTAATGCGCTAAAGAATGTGTATGCAATCGGTATCAGCGCAGTTCGCGCATGCGCGGGATGGAATGCGGCCGGGCTCGCAAGCGCGTGCGCAATTCATGAAATGGATATCTATGCTCCTGCGCGAGATGACCATGCACTGTTTAGTACCAGCATCGCAGACCTCATCGCTACGGCATTTAGCGGTGACACTGGGCATGCGCGCATTGGACGTGCGCTTGTAGACGGTGAAGAAGTCTCTCCGGACAGTGAGGGCATCCGAGCGTTACTCTATATGAAAGCATCTGCGCAGCAAGCGCACGTACACCTGCCATTTTTGCAATGTATTGCCGCGGTGTATGAGGGAGAGAAGGGGCCAGAAGCACTCGTTTCTGTGGTGCTTCAAGCGCACGCATCACGTTGACGTGAGGGCGTTTCTTTTGTATATTACGCATCCTATGTTTCATGCATTTCTCTCTCGGATACGCCGCTTTTCTCGCGCACTGTGGCCATGGATGAAGCTTCACCCGTGGCGCTCTCTTGTCGGAATAGCAGGCTTTCTACTCTTTGTTTCTATTGTTTCTGGGGGCGAGAAAGAGAGCGGCGACGGTCTCTTTGCAGTGCAGCGGGGAGATATTGTGCAAGAGGTAAGCGTCACTGGACGGGTTGAAGCTGCGGAGGCAGTAGATCTTGCTTTTGAGCGATCGGGACGTGTCACAAGTATTCCTGTTTCTGTTGGTAATACGGTTCGCGCTGGCCAGGTGCTTGTGCGCATGGATGGGGGAGAACTCATTGCACAGCGGCAACGGGAGCTAGCAACTGTAAAGGCATCACAGGCACAGCTTGATCAGATTCTTGCCGGAAAGCGCACCGAGGATATTGATGTGTTAAAAACGATGCTTGCGAATGCAGAGCGCACACTTACAGAAACAAAGAGCTCGGGGACGTATAGTATCCTCTCAACCGCCGTGCAGTCGGCGTTGAATTCTTTTGAAACATTTACCAATGTTCAATATGCGTACTTTGCTGGTTCGAATGTTGATGCTGGACCACTCGCAGATGCGAAGTCAACCGCACTACACATGCTTGTTGGCGAGGGGAACCTTGGCCGCACGCAAGCGTGGTATTTTCTTTCACTCACTGGCGGCTTGCGTGGCCAGATTACTGCAGCACAGAATAGCGATGATCTCACTATGTATCTTGAGCCCGTACAACGGGCAGGTGAAGCGACGCAGCGTGCGTTACAGCTCATGCAGGGGCGTCTTTCGAGCGCCGCAGACGTGACAACCACTGATCGCGCAGCGATTACTACAGAATTAGATGCCGTTGCAGCCCAGCTAAAACTTGTTTCTACGCAGCGCCAAGCGTTGGTGACGGCAGAGAACGCTGTTCGCGATGCTCGCACACGCCTCACACAGGGCGAGGCTCCAGCAGAATCTTTCGATGTACAAGTGGCACGCGCACAGCTCGAGCAGGCACAGGCGAATCTTGCGCTTGTTGAGGCACAGTTGCGTAAATATACACTGGTTGCTCCATTTGCGGGCACCATCACTTCTGTAGACGTAGAGCGTGGCCAGATTGTCCAGCCACAGACTTCCGCCGTATCTCTTATTAGTGATGCGCGTCTTGAGATCGAAGCTGCAATTTCAGAAGCTGATATTATAAAAGTGCAGATCGGAGACGTGGCGCGAGTGGTGCTTGATGCATATGGCCGAGACCGACAAATTGCGGCACACGTGGTTCATATTGATCCAGCGGCTCACGTCACGGAAAGCGTCGCAACGTATCGAGTAACGCTTCAGTTTGATGAACAGCACGACGATATTCTGCCCGGACTTACCGCAGACTTAGATATTCAAACTGATGCGCGCACCGGGGTTCTCTTTGTGCCGACGCGCGACATTATTACAAAAGAGGGCGTGAAGCTCGTTCGTGTTCGTGTGATGGGTGACGTTCCAGAACGCTTCGTACCGCTCACGCTTTTTGAAAAACGCGATGACGCGCAAATCTTCGAAGCTCCTATTGAAACAGGGCTCCGTGGCTCTGATGGTCGTACCGAAGTGCTCTCCGGCCTCATGGAAGGCGATGTTATAGTAACCGACTAATAGAATGGCGGCACCCATTATTGAAGTCCGCGGCCTCGGAAAAGAATATCGCGAACAAGACGTGACGACGGTCGGCTTGGCAAGCGTGGACATTACTATCAAAGAAGGAGAGTTTGTGGCGATTGTGGGGCCCTCTGGCTCTGGCAAGTCTACGCTTCTACAAATTCTCGGGTGTCTTGATCGTCCCACAAAGGGAACATACCGCTTGGCGGGAAAGGATCTCACCTCTTTTTCAGATGAAGAGCTGGCACAAGTGCGCAATGAGATGTTGGGGTTTGTATTTCAGGCGTTTAATCTCATGCCGCGACAGTCTGTTCTTGAAAATGTAAAAATGCCACTCATCTATGCGGATATTCCTGAACCAGCTCGCACGCAACGTGCACAGGCGATGGTTGATCTCGTGGGCCTCACCAACCGTTCCGATTTTGCGGCGGCGAAGCTTTCCGGTGGTCAGAAACAGCGTGTAGCTATCGCTCGTGCTCTCGTGAATAATCCGCGAGTGATTTTTGCCGACGAACCAACGGGGAGTCTCGACTCTCGTTCTGGCGAGGTGATCACGCGATTCCTCCAAGATCTGAATGATCAAGGAAATACCATTGTGCTCGTGACTCATGAATCATATGTAGCAATGGCGGCAAAGCGCATGGTATCAATCCGTGACGGTGTTATCGAGTCGGATACCGTTATTGATAAGCGGCGCATTATTGCTGAGCAGGGGTTTGAAAAATAGCACTATGTTATTTCGCGATACATTATCCATGGCACTGCGAGGACTCTCGACACACAAGTCGCGCTCCTTTTTGACTATCTTAGGAATTGTAATCGGTATCTCGTCTATCACACTGATAACATCCATTGGGCAGAGCGCCGAAGGTCTTATCCTGGGTGAAGTGCAAGGGCTGGGCGCTCAAAATGTATTTGTGATCCCTGGCCGTGAACCGAGTGGGCCAAATGGTTTTGGCTTTACTATTCTTGACGATTCGCTCAAGGAGCGTGACCTCGAGGCATTGCGTAAAAAGTCTAACGTGCCCGACGCAGCGCGTGTCGTACCATTTGTCTTTGGGCCGGCAGTTGCTTCTTATGGTTCGGAGGCATTCACCGCAACGGTACTCGGTGGTACGAGCGACCTTGTGCCACTGTATAACCTCGACCTCTCTGCGGGGATGATGTTCGATGACTATGACGTGCGTGAGCGCTCCCAGATAGCAGTGATCGGCAAAGATGTAGCGAAGGAGCTGTTCGGGTCTTCTACGGCTATCGGAGAAAAAATTAAGCTCAAAGATTCTTCGGTGCGCGTCATCGGTGTGTCAGGAGATAAAGGACAATCGCCGTTTGTTGATTTTGATGATGCGATTGTTATGCCGTACACGACCGCACAGACGTATATTCTTGGCTTTTCGTATATTCAACGTATCGCGGTTACTGCTTCGAGTCCAGAGACTATGGACGCGGTAGTAAAAGATATCGAAGCAACACTGCGCGATACGCACAATATTACCGATCCTGATAAAGACGATTTCTTCGTACAGACGCCAACCGAAATTGCGGACACTTTTAGCACCATTACGGGCGTTCTTACACTGCTCCTCTCCTCGGTTGCTGGCATTTCTCTTGTTGTCGGCGGTGTAGGGATTATGAATATCATGCTTGTTTCGGTGACAGAGCGCACGCGCGAAATCGGCTTACGCAAGGCCCTTGGTGCAAAGAACAACGACATTCTTTCGCAATTTCTTACTGAAGCGGTTATTCTCACGCTTGCGGGGGGTGTCCTTGGTATTAGTATTGGTATTTCATTAAGTTATCTTGCGTCTTTCGCCGCGCGAACATTTGCTGGTATTGCTATGCCATTTATTCTGCCGATTTCTGGTATGGTGATGGGTGTGTTGGTATCGGCAGTAATAGGTCTTATCTTTGGACTCTTCCCAGCGCGCCAAGCCGCGCTGAAGAGCCCCATGGAAGCACTTCGTTATGAATAACATCATTCGCAGATATCATGCATATGCAGAGAAAGCACCGACGGTTTCGCGTGCTGTAGTTGTTTCCGTTATCGGTATTGCGTTCTTGGGTTTTCTTGATTCGCTCTACCTCGCACTCTTACATTTCATTAACCGCGTGCCCCCGTGCAGTATCTTGGAGGGATGCGAGACGGTAACATCGAGTGCCTATGCAACCATTGGGCCAATCCCACTCGCGCTGTTGGGAGTGTTCTATTACGCATTTTTTGTCATAACTGCTTTAGCGAGCTTTCATAAGCGTACGTCGGCCCCTCTCTCGGTGGCGCTCTTTCTAGCGCCCGTAGGTATGCTGTTCACGATTTATCTCATCGTGCTCCAGTTATTTATCATCGATGCCATTTGTATCTACTGCATGGGGTCCGCGCTTACCTCATCGCTTCTTTTTGGTATGTGGCTTGCGGTGTGGAGTCAGCACTATCGTCACTTGAGGGCAGAAGCTTAGTGCGTGTATTGAGTTGCACCGCCGCGTGGCGTACAATAGATCGTATATGAAACGATTCTTTTTTCTTTTCGCTGTATGCGCACTTATTTTTTCTCCTACCGTCGCCATGGCGGCAGTTGTAGGAGCTGGTGAATCATATGTACTCGCGCCAACGGATCCCATAAACGAAGATGTCTATGGAGCTGGTGGTACGGTGAGTGTGAGTGCAAGAATTAACGGTGACATTGCTGTCGCTGGTGGCACGGTGAGTATCAGTGGCGATGTACGAGACGACATACTCGCCGCCGGCGGCACACTGACCATCGCGGGGACTGTTGGAGATGATGTGCGCGTCGCTGGCGGCACAACGGTAGTTACCGGAATTATTAAGGGGGATCTTGTCGCGGTGGGCGGGCAGGTGCACATCACTCGAGATGCAACCATCTCTGGGAGCGTTCTCGCAGGTGGTGGTTCAGTTACTATTGATGGGCACGTTCTGGGCGGTCTCCGGATGACTGGAGGAAGCCTGGTGATTAATGGCATTATTGATGGCCCAGTGTTTGCAAAATCGGACCGTTTTACTGTGGGTGCTGGCGCTGTACTTGGTCAACGTATCGAGTACCGTGGCCCACGACCCGCGGAAGTTGATCCGTCGGCACGCCTCGCACAGGATGTGATATACACCCGAAGCGCAGCAGCGCTTCCCGACGAGCGGACCGTTATGGCGTTGGTGGGGGCTCTCTTTGGCGCACTTATTGCGCTGAAAGTGCTTATGGTGCTTGTGGCAACGTACGCGCTTGTCTACGCGTTTCCAAGGCTGACACATGATGTGCTTCACGCAACATTCGCACATGTGGGCTGGTCTATTCTCCGCGGCATTGGTGCCATCATACTGATTCCCCTTGGTGCGATTGTGTGTGCAGTGATTCTTGTTGGCCTGCCAATAAGTTTCATTATTGTGCTCGTCTATGCGCTGTTCTGGGCGCTTACCGTATTGCTGGCGCCGGTTGCGTGGGGTAGTGTCGCTATGCATCTCGTGAGAAAGGAACCATTGGGCGCCGTTGCGTGGTATACCATTCCTGTCGGGCTTCTCGTGGTAGGTGTTATCGGTTTTGTTCCTGTGCTTGGCGGGCTAGCGCAACTAGCAATGCGCTGTGCGGTTTTTGGTGGCATTGCGATAGTGTGGTATCGCGCAATGTGGCTGAAGCGCGCGATTGCCTTATAGTGTGGTGAATAATTATTATGAACGATCATCAACCATTGCGTCGCTCTCGTGTAAATAAGATATTTGGCGGCGTTGCAGGAGGGCTCGGAGAATATTTTGACTTTGACCCGGTCTTTATTCGCCTTCTCTTTATTGTCCTTGCGGTGGTGGGTGATTTTGGGTTTACCGTCTTACTCTATCTCGCGCTGATGTTTATCTTGCCACTGCAGGATGCGCGCCAAGGTGGAGAGGAAACGCTCAAAGAGCGCGTGCATTCATTTGTTGCAGAAGTGCAGTCGGGAGCGCAAGATATCGCCGACCGTTTGCGTGCGCGTGAGCGAGCGGTGCTCAAGCGCCGCACACTTCTAGGGGTTGGGCTTATCGCCTTGGGTGCGCTCGCGTTCCTTCGCGAGTTTTTCTCGCTCGAATGGTTCCAGTGGTCAGCGATTTGGCCGGTGCTCTTTATTGTGGTGGGGATTATTGTATTGCAACGCGAACCGCGCGCTCCATCAGTGCGCCACACACTAGAGGAGAAGAAAGACACGCCCGACGAGAGTGATACAGAGTCGCCTACACAACCGCATGCATAACGCTTTCCTGCAATCTATTGATGTGCGGATTCTCCAGTGGCTCCAACGCTACGGGGTATCTCTGCTGCGGATATCTCTTGGCATTGTGTTCCTGTGGTTTGGCCTCTTAAAGGTTCTTGGCATGTCTCCTGTTGGATATGTGGTACAGAGTGTGTACACACTCCTTCCTCTGGGGCAGTTTTTAGTCATTCTTGGCCTCTTTGAAATCGTCGTGGGGATTGGTTTACTCACAAAGCGTGCATTGCGACTCGTGTTCGCATTGCTTTGGATAGAGATGCTGGGAACGTTTATCGCTCTCGCATCTGCCCCAGCGTTGTTTATGCGTGGATCACTCTTTGCGCTGACCGTCGAAGGGGAATTTGTTATAAAAAATCTTGTGCTTGTTGCGGCAAGTATGGTGGTCGCGGGAGCGACTATTCGTCCTTGGCAACGAGATTCTCGTGATGCTCGCTGATGATCTTCGTTCACTCGTGCGCGGTACTGTTGCTACGGACGATGCCTCTCGTGAAGCGGCAAGCCGCGACGCGAGTATTTTTCAAGTTACTCCTGAAGCTGTAGTGGCGCCGCAGGACAGTGCCGACGTGCAAGCGCTCGTGCGCTACGCGAATGAACATCCTGGAGTTTCTCTTACCGCGCGTGCCGCGGGGACGTGCATGAGCGGCGGCCCGCTTTCTTCATCTATTGTGTTGGATATGAAGCCTGGTTTTCATGCAGAGGCAGTAGTGCATGGCGATGTGGCGACGGTAATGCCCGGGGTGCTGTATAGGGATTTTGAAAAAATCACTCTAGCGCATGGGTTGATCATGCCAACCTATCCCGCCTCGCGAGAGCTTTGCGCTATAGGGGGTATGGTTTCTAATAATGCGGGCGGGGAAAAGAGCTTAACGTATGGTCAAACGGCTGACTACGTGCACTCTCTGCGTGCCGTGCTATCTGATGGCAACGAATACGAGCTTGGCCCGCTCTCGGGCGATGCGCTCAAGGCGAAGCTTGCACAACAAGATTTTGAGGGTTCGCTGTATCGCGCAATGTATGAATTGGTTACACACAACGCGGAACTTATTACCGCGGCGCGACCGAAGGTTTCTAAAAATTCTGCTGGATATCAACTCTGGCGTGTATGGGACGGAGAAACGATGAATCTTGCTAAGGTGCTCGTGGGAGCGCAGGGGACGCTTGGCATTATCACCGAAGCAACGCTTTCACTTATAAAACCAAAGCCCTTTAGTCGCTTACTGGTGTCTTTTATTGATACCATCGCAGATATACCGGGCGTGGTGAGTGCGATTAGGGCCCATGCTCCAGAAAGTCTTGAATCATATGATGACAAAACGTTCATGCTCGCGTTCCGTTTTATGCCAGAATTTGCGCAGCTTCTAGGTGCACGAAATATTATTTCATTAGGCCTCCAATTTATCCCGGAAGCATGGATGTTGCTCACGCACGGCGTCCCGCGTTTAGTAGTGTTGGCTGAATTTTCTGGGGACACTGATGCAGAGGCGCTTGCGCCTGCGCAGGCAGCAGAACAAAGCTTACGATCTCTCGGGATTCGCACGCGCATGACGCAAAGTGCGAATGAAGCAAAGAAGTATTGGGCGATTCGTCGAGAGAGCTTTAATCTCTTACGCCACCATATCCGCGGGCGCCAAACCGTCCCATTTATTGATGATGTTATCGTGCCTCCCGAGCGCCTTGCCGAATTTCTACCACGGCTTACGGCGATGCTGGATCCATATAAACTTACCTATACCTTGTTTGGACATATTGGTGATGGGAATTTTCACATTATTCCATTCATGAAACTTCAGGATCCAAAAACCCAAACAGCAATTAAAGAGCTCTCATCAAAGGTATATGCGCTGGTGAAAGAGTTTGGCGGCTCTATCACCGCGGAGCACAACGATGGCATCATCCGCACGCCATTTATCGAAGAGATGTACGGAAGGCAAGTGTATGCGCTTTTCCGTCGTACAAAAGAGATTTTTGACCCCCATACTATTTTCAATCCAGGTAAGAAAGTCGGGGGATCGTGGCAGTATGCGCTTGATCACATACAGAAAAGCTAATGTGTAAGAGCCCGGCACCCCTAGGGTTGTAGGTAACGCCCCCCTCGTCTTTTTTAGGAAGTATGGTATACTGTAGTTCGTATTGGCACGACCCGCCCGCGGCGGTTTTTTATTCCAAATGCAACAGATTCGTAACATCGCTATCATCGCACACGTTGACCACGGCAAAACTACGCTCGTGGACTTTTTGCTGAAGCAGGCGGGTACCTTCCATGCGAAGGCTGAAGAGCTAAGCCAAGATCTCATCATGGACTCAAATGAGCTTGAGCGCGAGCGCGGCATTACTATTCTTGCAAAGAACACCGCTGTTATGTACGGAGACACGAAAATTAATATTGTCGACACTCCAGGTCACGCTGATTTCGGAGGCGAAGTAGAGCGTACACTGAACATGGCAGATGGCGCCATTCTCCTCGTTGACGCCCAAGAAGGCCCCATGCCACAAACAAAGTTCGTGCTTAAAAAAGCACTGGAGCTTGGCCTCAAGGTTATCGTTGTGGTGAATAAGATCGATAAACCGGGCGCTGACATCTCTCGCACTATAGACGAGACAACAAATCTTTTCTTACAGCTTGCACACAATGAATCTCACCTCGATTTTCCTATCGTGTATGCGATCGGCCGTGAGGGGAAAGCATGGGATCATGTCCCAACCGCAGAGGAGCGCCAAAGCGAAGGAAGCCTTGTGCCACTGTTTGATACAATTGTTGCGCACGTTCCAGCTCCAGGTGCCGATGTATCGGGCACATTGCAGATGCTTGTTGCGGCACTTGATCGCGATACCTATCAGGGGCGCTATGCCATTGGCCGCCTTGCTCGTGGCACCGCTCGCGCAGGCCAGCGTGTAGCCATTATTGATGCTACGGGCAAACAGCATGTGAGTACGATTGAGAAAGTGTTTGTATTCCAAGGCTTAAAGCGCGCAGAGGTTACCGAGGCGTTTGCCGGAGATATTATCGCCGTCACCGGTGTCCCAGAGGCGCACATCAGCTGGACCATTGCGGATGTATCAAACCCAGAGCCTCTTCCGAGTATTGCCATTGAAGAGCCAACGCTACGAATTACGCTTGGGCCAAACACATCTCCTTTTATGGGGCAAGAAGGAGAGTTCGTGACGTCTCGCCAAATTGGTGAGCGTCTTGAGCGTGAGCTTGAAACTAACGTTGGCATGCGCTTAAGCCCACTGGGTAATGGAGAGTACGTACTTTCGGGCCGTGGCGAATTACACCTTTCAGTATTTTTAGAGACGCTTCGTCGTGAAGGTTTTGAAATGCAGGTATCAAAGCCGGAAGTTATTTTTAAAGAAATAGACGGCATCCTTAAGGAACCTGTGGAAGAGGTTACTGTTGATGTCCCTGAAGAGTATGTCGGCACTATTACCACTGAATTTGGGAAGCGCCGCGCCGAACTCACGAATATTATTAACCATGACAATGGCTACAGCCGTATGGTGTACCTTATGCCTACGCGTGCGTTCCTTGGTTTGCGCAATATCCTCATGACCGCGACGAAGGGAACTATCGTCATGAATAGTATGTTCTCTGAATTTCGTCCTGTAGGGGAAGCGTTGCCGCGTGATCGCAACGGTGCTCTTATCGCATCGGAAGCCGGTCAAGCAGTTGCGTTCGGACTCGAAGTTGCGCAGGGTCGCGGGAGCACCTTTGTTGGCCCTGGTGAAAAAGTATATGAAGGCATGGTAGTGGGTCTCAACAGCCGCCGTGAAGACCTCGAGATCAATGTGACAAAAGGAAAGGAGCTCACCAACATGCGCTCGAAGAGCTCCGATGGGGTTACTATCTTGGCTCCGCCGGTGATTATGAGCCTTGAACAGGCCCTCGATTTCATTGAAGATGATGAGCTTTTAGAGCTCACGCCAGAGCGTATTCGCATGCGAAAACGCTATCTTTCTCGCACAGAACGCGACAAGGCTCGCCGCGTCCAAAAAGAGGTGCTTGCGTAAAGTCGCTGTTCGTGATATACTGGGGATTGTGTAGGAACTCTCGCGGTAGCAGCCTGCGATTACGTAGGGGGCTCGACGAGAAGGTCAACCCTACGGTAATAAAAACAAATTCGTGTTTTCTGGGGCCTTCTGAAGAAGAAGACGATCGGAAAACGCGCACAGTATGGCAAAGCGTTTATATGTAGGTAACTTGTCGTATGATACGACTGACAGCACTCTCCGTGATGCGTTCGCGCAATCTGGAACAGTTGCTTCAGCTCAAGTCATCATTGATAAGATGTCCGGCCGCTCCAAGGGCTTCGGCTTCGTGGAGATGAGCTCGGATGACGAGGCTGCAAAGGCAATCGAAATGTGGCACGGTAAGGAACTCGATGGCCGCGCACTCACCGTCAACGAAGCACGCCCTATGGAAGCACGCCCACCCCGCGCAGGCGGAGCAGGTGGCTTCGGTGGAGGTCGTCGCTCGTCCTACTAAGAACTAGTCATAAAACACCCCGCAAGGGGTGTTTTATGTTGCGCAAGAGACTGGTTCTTGCGTGGTGTTTTTTGACGTTCCTCCGAAATTCGTGCGACATCCCCCTTCCGACTCCCGTCGCGGTCCCAGCGGGACCGCGCGGTCTCACTCGCCCTCGCTCGTCTCCTTACGGAGACACCATGCCCGCTCGGGC
>ERZ1292625.783-Hain-H41-01um-R1-783-length-43423-cov-8_pt1 | contig 43423 bp, 45 predicted proteins | sample MGYA00564400_ERZ1292625 | MGnify/ENA primary metagenome ERZ1292625 (study PRJEB36523, sample SAMEA6512639) | groundwater metagenome | collected 2019-01-08 | study: AquaDiva: Metagenomics assemblies of 32 groundwater samples
TATCGCCCTTTTCTGTAAATAGCGCGGCGAGAAGCTCGTCTCCTTTTTCAAGTTTTATGGAAATGATACCGTTTCTTCGTACATCCTTAAAACTCTCTGCGGAACATTTTTTAACAGTTCCTTGCTTGGTCACCATAAATAGAGACAGCTTTGAGTCTTTTGCGGATTTCGGCATAGAGAGAATTGAAGTAACTTTTTCTTCACCCGAAAGCGCAATGAAGTTCATAATAGACTTTCCGCGTGTTGCGCGTTTGCCTTCTGGAATATCGTACATTTTTATCTGGTACGCCTTGCCCTTGTCCGAGAAAAACAACATGTCGCTGTGCGTTGTCGCCGACATAAAAAGCGTGATGAAGTCCTCTTCTTTTGTATCCAAATCAACGACACCCACACCACCACGGTTTTGCTGGCGATATTCGCCCGGATTTGTGCGCTTGATGTAACCTCCCTTTGTGTACACGAGCATCGACTCTTGGTCGGGAATCATATCTTCGAGCGAAATAGAGCCAGCGGCTTGACGTACTACTTTTGTCCTTCGCGCATCACCGTATTTTTCTTTCATTTCACCAAGCTCTTTTTTTACCACCGCCAAAATTTTCTTCGGACTTGCGAGAAGGTCGCGACAATCTTTTATAAAATCTTGCTTCTCTTTGAGTTCAAGCTCAACATTTTTTCTTTCAAGTCCCGCGAGTTTCTGGAGTTTCATGTCCAAAATTGCGGATGCCTGCAAATCTGAAAATTTGAATTCCTTCATTAAGTTTGCGTGCGCCGTGGCGGTGTCTTTTGAACCGCGAATAAGCGTAATCACGCGGTCGATGTGGTCGAGCGCTTTTTTGAGGCCAAGCAAAATGTGCTCACGCTCTTCCGCTTTACGAAGGTCGTATGCGGTGCGACGCTTCACCACCACCTGTCGATGCAGAATGAAGTTTGAGAGAACGCCTTTGAGCGAAAGCGTTTGAGGAACACCATCAACAAGCGCAACCATGTTGTAGTGAAACGTGGACTCGAGCTCGGTGTGTTTGTATAAATAGTTCAAAACCACTTGCGGATACGCGCCATTTTTGAGGTCAATTACTACGCGAATGTCTCTTGTAGATTCATCACGAAGTCCGCGAATCCCCTCGAGTTTTTTGTCACGCACTAGGTCGGCAATTTTTACAATGAGGTTTGCTTTGTTCACGCGGAAAGGAAGCGAGGTAATAATAATCTGGCTTGCATTTTTCTCTTCAATGATTTCAGCCTCTCCGCGACAAACCACACCTCCGCGACCAGACGAGTACGCATGCTTGATATCTTTTTCGCCAAACACAACACCACCTGTCGGAAAGTCCGGGCCTTTTACAAATTTTAGAAGGTCCTCGGATGTCGCATCGGCGTCGTCAATGAGATGATGTGTTGCATCCACAAGCTCGCCCAAGTTGTGTGGAGGAAAGTTGGTCGCCATACCTACAGCGATACCGAGCGTGCCATTCAAAAGTAGGTTTGGTAGCGCGGCCGGTAGCACAACCGGTTCTTTTCGGGTTGCGTCGTAGTTGGGGCGAAAGTCCACTGTATCGCGATCGAGATCGTTTAGGAGCTCGCCGGAAATGCGTGACATCTTTGCTTCGGTATAACGCATTGCTGCAGCTGAGTCGCCGTCGACAGAGCCGAAGTTGCCCTGACCAATAACGAGAGGATATCGAAAAGAAAAATCCTGCGCCATTTTTACCATCGCCTCATACACAGAAGAATCACCGTGGGGGTGATATTTACCAAGCACATCTCCGACTACTGCAGCAGACTTGCGAAAACGACCACCGGCAGTGAGTCCCATATCGCTCATCGCAAAAAGAATACGGCGGTGCACAGGTTTCAATCCATCGCGAACATCGGGAAGCGCACGCGATGTGATAACCGACATCGCATAGTCGAGGTACGAGACGCGCATTTCTTTAGAAATGTCCTGCGCTATAACATTTACTCGCTCCGTGGGAGCGAGTTCTTGAATCTCTTTTTCGTCTTTTTTACGCGCCATATTTGGTTAGTTTAGCACAAAATCTCGTCAGAGAGAAGACCTACCTTGCCTTTGTTGTGGTTGCCAGAGGGTCGATTACAACCACGCCTGAAAGGTCAAAATAGTCTTTTGTGGTTGTGGCGACAGACGAGCTCGCTTTTTTCGAAGGTGATTGCGCGCCGGAAATTTTTTCATTAAACCCTGATACAAGACCGTCAAACATAGAGGTCACGCCAGTGATTGGAGAAACGGTTTTGTCACGCACCTCTTGGTCGCGAGCGCGTGCATCCCACGATGATACCCATACAAATAAAATACCGGAAAAAATCACGATTGCGGTAAAAAGAGCGATACTCTGTTTTATGTGATGAGGTTTCTCGCGTATTCTTTTGAGCATGTGATATTATGCTGCTTTCAAAACTACCACTCCCCCTTCTTTTCCATCAAGGTCTTTCTTTTTGAAAGTAAACTTGTCCATTTCCTCCGCGTTTGCGCCTGCTTCTTTTATAAATGTTTCAATACCGCCCTTTGTGTGTTCGTAGTCCATGGGTATGACAACCTTTGCATCAAGCGCAAGGGTGAGTTTGTACGCATCGGAAGACGACAGCATATCTCCTCCGCCGATGGGCGCAAAGAGAACATCAATTTCACCAAGCCCTTCTTTGACTTCGCGAGAAAGTGCGTCAGATGAAACAAGCGAGCCCAAAAAGCAGAGGTTGATACTTTCAAACATTACAGAAAATACAGTGTTAACTTTTTTCTCCCCTCTGTAAGTTGTTTCAGTCCCAAAACCTTTGATAAATATTCCACCGACTTCATATTCGCCGGGACCAGAAATGACAAATGGCGCGCGGTCGCCGTATGCGCATTGGTCTGCGCCGTTAAAATCCGGGTGGCGAAGTGACGAGAGTACAATATCAGCGCCAAAACGCGACCCTTTTTCATTTGAGTCCTTGCCGATTGGGTTGTACGCAATCGTGCGCTCGCCGAGCTGAATCTTGAAATACTGCTTTCCGTAATATGTGACAATCATAGAGGCTATTGTAGCAGGTTGGCGGGGTATTTGACAAATTCTTTATATCTGCTATACTAAAAAGAGTAGTAGTTCCGCCCCAACCCCGCCAAAACAAGGAGGATACCATGTACGCAAGAGCAGGCCCGACAGTGGCATTTTTGCAAGTAGACTCTGACATCGCGAGCGGCATCGGCGCCGGCGGCTAGCACACGCTATCTGCCCAATCCACAAAGGGGAGATTCTAACGAATCTCCCCTTTTTCTTTCCTTGCCTTTTTCCACTCTTTCTTGTATATTGGACGAGTTAACAACAAGCCGAGCTGAAGCAACCCTCCTGGACCCCGACACGACCGATACCAAGAGACCTGAGGCTCACACATCCCGCTTGTCCTACGTTTCGTAGGTTTGATGGGATTTTTTGTTTAAATATGAAAAAAGATACAGAAGAAACAACAGTAGAGGTTCCGTTGTCATTTATGGCGACACTTATGGCGGACGTAAAAAATCTGCCTGAGACCGATTCCCTCGTAGAGGGTCCGGTAATTAGCGTTGCAAAATCGTGCGTATATGTAGACCTTGGACCCATCGGTACAGGTATTATATACGGACGCGAATTCATCAATGCGCGCGATGTCATCAAGAAGCTGAACATCGGCGACACAATTACCGCAAAGGTTGTCGACACAAATAATGAGGACGGCTACATTGAACTTTCACTAAAAGAAGCGCGTCAGGCTATTATTTGGAGCGAAGCTGAAGAAGCTATTAAATCAAAGAAATCTCTTGAGCTTCCTATCAAGGACGCAAACAAGGGCGGACTCATTATCGAGTGGCAAGGCATTCAAGGTTTCCTTCCTGCTTCACAGCTCAGAAGTGAACACTACCCGCGTATCGATGACGGCGACAAGGATAAGATTTTGGGCGAGCTCAGAAAACTTATCGGCAAGAGGATTCTCGTCACCATCATTGGCGCATCTCCAAAGGAAGGCAAGCTTATTTTCTCGGAGAAAGAACAGGGTGTAAAAGAGAAGCGTGAAATTTCGGGCAAGTACTCAGACGGCGACGAGCTCGATGGTAGTATTTCCGGTATCGTAGACTTTGGCGTCTTTGTAAAGCTTGAGGACGGAATAGAAGGCCTGGTGCATATTTCAGAAATAGGCTGGGGACTCGTAGATGATCCAAGAAAAATTTTTAAGCTCGGCGAGAAAGTCCGCGTAAAAGTGATTGAAATAAAAGACGGAAAAATTTCGCTTTCACTCAAGGCGCTCAAAGAGAACCCTTGGAAAGACGCGGAAAAACGCTACAAAAAGGGTGACACTGTTACCGGTATTGTTATCAAGTTCAACAACTACGGCGCGCTTGTTTCGCTCGAAGAAGGCGTTGCGGGGCTCGTACATATATCTGAATTTGGCACAGAAGAAGATCTCAGAAAGAAACTCGAGCTTGGAAAGACCTACACGTTTACTATCACTCTCTTTGATGCAAAGGATCAGAAAATGACTCTCTCGCACACAGAGAAGAAGTAAAGACCGCTCGGGCGCCGTCTTGTGCGTGGTACGGATATTTTCTTGCTAGAAAATTCCTCGTGCTCGCGTCGACACGCTCGCAAGCCCACGCACAAGAAGCATCCCTCACTCTGAGGAAAACACAAAAGACTTAATCGCTACGCGACTAAGTCTTTTGTGTTTTGGGTCAATTGTTACGTGTCAACCTTTTCTTTATCTATTTTGTATCTTCTTTGCAACCCACTTAATGGCTCTGTAAAGCGCATAAAGTATGACACCGTAAAAAATAATCTGCCACTGGAAAAAATACTGAAGCACGGTAAGCAAAGCAAGCATCACATATGCAAATGGTTTCTCTGTGGCGTTTGAAACACTGGCAAATACATTTCCGGATTTTTGAAGAATAGACGCACTCGTGGTAGTTGATGCTTTCAATACGGCAATATCATTTGCCTTATTTTCTTTTGCAATTTGAAATTGGTATCCTTCGCCCACGCGAAATTTCTCAAGCACATTAGCTCCGATTGAAACATTCTCTTTTATTGGCGCGGGAATATATTCTGTTGCGGTGCTTATGGCGTCTCCAGCTTTACCAAGAGCTTTATTTTTCGCGTCAGCAATCTTTTGTTCCTGTGCCTTTGACTGTGATTCAATAACTGTGGGGTCAAGATCCACCACGCGCGTGCTCTTTCCTGTTTCTATATTACCAAGCGACACAGCCTGCTTCCCATTTGGGCCATCACCGACCACATTGACCAATCGAGCGGTGATTGTGTGCGACCCTTGGCTTGCTTTCCAGTCTACCCATACATCTTGCACTCGACCGCCGGCAGATAGAGAAAACTTTGTTTTTCCGATTACAGCGCCATTGTCCAAAAACTCAACACCGCCGGCGAGGTCGTATGTGCTTCCATTAAAAATAATAGTATAAACGCGAACAGTTTCACCCGCAAAAAACGGGTCCTTTGAATACCAGATATTCGCCGGGACAAAGCCCGCGTTCTTTATCGGTAACTCGCCTGCCTGTGCAAACGACACGCCAGCGATGCTTAATAAAAAAATAATAAGTAACTTATACATGTGATTTTCAAAAGAAAAATGCCCGAGATTTTTTCGCGTGCATTTTTCTTAAAGGAGAAACCTGCCTACATTCCTGCTCCTGCAGAACAAGTCCTGCAGTCCTTTTTGTGCGTTACGGCAATATATATTGTCGAGAGCCCAACAAGGATATACACCACCTGTTCAACTGCAGAAAATTCCCTGAGTAGCATGGATACGAGATTAAAGTTTGGATTAATCCCAATAAGACCCCAGTTCACGCCGCCAACTATAACAATCATAAACGCAATTGCATGTAGTGCTTTCATAATTTAAAATAACAAAAAATAATTTGGATTCATCGACCTTTAACTACCGACCAGAATGTCGCCATCCTGTTACCATATATTGTACTATTATCGAAATCGCTTGGGAAGCGGGAAACAGGCGTTAGTCGTTTTCGTCCGCTTTTGGGGCATCGTCTGACTGCGGAGAATTCGGTGTTCTGTCTGATTTATCCAACGTTCTATGGATTTCCTCCTTACGCTCGCGACTCCGTTTATAAAAAGATTTATTGTGATTTCCACTGGATGTTTTTTCTCGCGAAGAGTTATCCTCAATAACGACGTCTTTTTCCAAAGAATCGTGTTTTCGTTCTGAGTCTTTTCGGTATTTATTCTTAAGTTCTTTTTGTTTTTGCTCCGCTTTTCCACGCGCGCCGCGAATATTTTCGCGGACATTATCAATAGATGCGCTATTTACTTCAATGTCCGGTGATATAGATTTCTCTACTGTGGTTGTCGCAAGGTCTGCAAAAGAGGCGTCCGAAACAGATACTCTCTTTTTGGAACTTTTTTTGTCAAAAGCCGTTTCGCGTTTGCGAAGCATATCCGCAAGTTTCTCGGCTGTCCTCTCGGCATCTTCGCCATCATTCTCTTTTTCAAAATTTGCGATGCGCTCTTCCACTTTATTAGTGGACGCATTAAAATTTTCTTCTGCGGCGATTTTTACCTCCTGAGAAACATCTGGGGTAAGCGCCAGTTTCTCCACTTCTTCGAGGCGTCGTTCCGCTTTGCGCACATCCCAATCTGCTTTTGCTTTTGGTGTTACCGCTACAACACCACGCACCTGTTCGTTTATATGAATTTTAACCGGATAAAACACATCTCCCGGGACAGTCTTTTCTGCGGCAAAGGACACAGACCCGCCCAGCAAAAGTCCGATTATTACTAAAATTGAAATGCCTTTTTTGTTTCTAAAATTATTTACTGAAAACGGCGATGGAGCAGATTGAGCAAAAATAGATGGGTTTGATTTCACATGACGAAGAAGCGCGGTCTTTATTTCCGCTTTTTCCGCGAGAGACAAGTGTGTATGTTTTGCTCCGTTCTTTAATTGTTTAATGATGTGTTCCATGGTTCTTTGAAAGTATCTGCATCCTCTCGATTGCCCGATGAATGCGCACGGAGATGACATTTTCTGATTCGTGAGTGAGGCGAGCTATATCTTTTACAGAGAGTCCGTCGATGTGTCGCATCACGAGCGCTTCCCGATATTTATCAGGGAGGCATTCAAGCAAGGATTGCGCCCTTGCGTACTCATCCTTGTTTTCAATATCGTGTCTTGGCTCAAAACCAATATCAAAACCTTCTTCGTCACGCATGCGGTCGAGTGAATCATCTTTCTTTTTTCGATACTCGTCAATGACAAGGTTGTTCGCGATGCGGTACAAAAATGCGCGCATATTATCAATCTCTTTCCCTTGTGACATGTAGTCCCAAACGCGGACAAAAGTTCCTTGCGCTATATCTTTTGCTTTTTCGCGGTCTGATACACGAAAAACGCAGTGCCGAAAGATTGCATCGGCAAACTGGTCATACGCTTTAATGAATTCTTGTTCAGTTGCATTGGGCTTCATGCCTACAAATATTAAGACGGTTTTAGTGTGCCGTTCTTACAGAGATAATAACACGAGTGAGAAAAATAGCCCCGCCCACTTCGAGTGGGCTGGGCTATTTTTACTCGCCTATCCTACGAAGGTAAGCGCCTTTCCTTTCTGCCCTGCGCGGCCAGTACGGCCGATGCGGTGCACATAGTCGTCATAGGTTTCAGGGATATCGTAGTTGATAACGTGAGATACGCCGGCAATATCGAGACCGCGGGCGGCAACGTCTGTTGCTACGAGAATCTGCGCCATCCCCTTTTTGAAAGTATCGAGTGCGCGCTGACGCTGACCTTGATTTTTATCTCCGTGAATAGACTGCGCCTTGAAACCCTTTTTTGTGAGAGCAACTGCGAGTTTTTCTACTCCGTGCTTTGTGCGACCGAAAATTAAAACTTTTTTAAATTCAGGGTTAATCAAAAGATCATGAAGAACTTCGAGCTTGTCCTCGCCTGCTTTAATGCGTACAACATCTTGCTCGACGTTTTTTGCAGTGTCTTGCGTCTTTACGGAAATCATCACAGGATCCTTGAGAAAATCTTTAATGAGTACGGCAATTTCCGGCGAGAGTGTCGCGGAAAAGAAAAGAGTATGGCGATCCTTTGACATAAGGTTCATCATATATCGCATGTCGTGAATGAATCCCATGTCGAGCATCCGGTCAGCTTCGTCTAGGACGGCAGACTTAAACTCTGCGAGGTTGATATGTCTGCGTTCTATTAGATCCTTGATACGACCGGGAGTCCCGATAATAAAATTGTTTTGATAACGAAGATCGGAAATCTGGCGTCCGATGGGCGCGCCTCCAACACAGCATACTGAAAAAATCCTGAGGCCTTTTGCAAAGCCCTTGAGCTCCTGTTCAATCTGTTGAGCAAGTTCACGCGTTGGCGCAAGGACAATCACTTTCTCTCTAGGATTTGCGAGAACCTTGTTGATAAGTGGGACTAGAAATGCAGCTGTTTTGCCGGTGCCAGTGTTTGCAATACCTACCACGTCCTGCCCGTGCAAAATGTGCGGGATAACACGATCCTGAATCGGTGTTGGCATATTGTAGCCTTTCGCTAAAATATTCGCCTTCAACCGTTCATCAATCATGAAATCTTTGAACAAGTGTTCAGGTGTAAAAACCACCGCCTCCTCGGTAATAACCGTCTTGTTGATAAACTTAGAAATGTCGATGTGCTGGCCTTTCCTTGCGCCACGCTTGCCTCCACGGGAAGAATGCCCACCACCAAAACCACGGCTTGGGCTGTGTGAGCCACCGCGTCTGGAGTGCTTGCTCGCAGTGCCTCCAGTATGAGAGCGCGAAAATCGACTTGAGCCTCCGCTTCTACTAAATGTTTTTTTATGTTCCATATATTATTCTAAAGAGCTTGTGTAAACAAGCTCGAATTATTCTTCATTACCCCGTCTCCAAAAAATCAGTTCCGATAATAGCCAAAAACTTTGGGCTATGACTTTGAGAAAAATTCTCGTCATATACCTATATGCTTCGTATTTTTCTCCTCGTCTCGCCACAAATTTTTTGCTTCTATCGGAAGCATTTTGTGGAAACGGGGTCAAATTCTCGGAAAGCCCTTGAACGCGATGAAGAATGTTTTTAGAACAACCTTCCTTATGGGACAAAAACTCGTGAGATGAAGTTAAGACAAGTATATACTATTTAAGCTTTGTCGTCAAGTCCCACACTTTTTATGCACAAAAAAGCCCGATGTTGAGTCGAGCTTTAATCTTTCTTGATGAGTAAAATTATTGGATCTTTTATTACTAAATCTTCCTTCAATTCATCCAAGCATCTATCTATGTTGATTAGATAACTTGAGGTAGAGTTGATGCCATTCTTTGCATAAAACTGCGCCCACATCAATCTTTTAAGACGGAACATTGCGTCAATAGCCTTTTTTGCTTTTCTTCGCTGTCCGTCGACAATCCACAGGAGCTGACGCAGGCTTTGGCGACATTCCATGGGGGCCTGCAAAATAACTTTTTCAATCTCTATTCTGCGTTTTTCTTCAAATAGCGTTGGGTCAGATTCTGCAAGATTGGACCAATATTCAAAAAACTCATACGAGGTAGCACGACCGCTGTCATTGCTATCAGTATCCATGATTCTCTCCTTAAATGTTCAACCTATTGAAAGAGTACAAAATACCGCCGAATTTGTCAAAAACAAAAAACCCGACACTTTGTCGGGTTTTCAATCTTTTTTAAATGGTAAAATTACAGCATTCTTAGTTGCCGTGCCTGACCCCAACTTATTTACGCATTTACCTAGCACGGCAGAATCAAAAGAACATAAGAGAGCGACAAATCCATTTTTCCCATAAAAATGCACCCACATCATTTTGTTTAGACGAACCATTGCATCAATTGGGTTCTTTGCCTTATTTCTTTCTCCGTCAATAACCCATTGAAGCTGACGCAATCCCCGCTGATGCTCTGGTGGAGCTTTTGAAATAACTTTTTCAATCTCCGCTTTCCTCTCTGACTCGAAGAGGTCTGGGTCGGATTTTGCAAGATTAAACCAGTACTCAAAAAACTTTCTCTGATCAGCAAAATTACTGTCATTGCCGGTTAAACTCATGATACTCTCCTTAAAGAAGGTACTGTAATAATACTACGCAAAAAGTGTCGCTAACACAAGCGAGTAGTCTTTACTTTTCCAAGTCCAGCACCTCATCAATGCGAATTTGGTGCACGAATTCTGGTACATGAGAAACAAGAATCATCGCACCTTCGTATTGGTCGAGTGCTTTTGCGATGACGGGCAAATGGCGGAAGTTGATGTGGTTTGTGGGTTCATCGAGAATGAGGAGGCCAGGGCGCTCGAGCACAAGCTGAGCAAATGCCACGAGCCCCTTTTGCCCTTCTGAGAGACTGCCGATTTTTGTGTAGATAACATCCGAGGTAATGAGGAAACTTGCAGCCACTGCGCGCATACGCTCTTCGTCGAGCTTGCCATCTACAGACTCTGCCGCGCGTGCAAGCGACTGATACACAGTGTCGTTGAAATCGAGAGTGGAAAAATCCTGACGATAATACCCAATGCGCACTCCATCGGCAACTTTCGTCCCTTTTGCTTTGCCTGTTGCTAGGGCTTCAAGTAGTGTTGATTTTCCAATACCGTTTGGGCCTTTCAGAAGTAAGTGAAACTTTTTCTTGAGCGAAATCTTTGCGGCGCGCGCGACCGGCTTGTGGTTTTTTAAAACGGTAAACGATGAAATATGAAGAAGCTCCCCCGTAAGCTCGGGCTGTGCGGGAATGGTAAATGAGCGGATGGTCTTGTCCTCTTTGCGAATATCTACTTTTGCCTCTTCCATTTCTTCAGCCTTTTCACGCATGCGTTTTGCTACCATACGCATCTGACCTCCCTTCATGGCAAAGAAGTTCGCTTTGTCTTTGTTTGCTTGAATTTCTTTTGCGAGCTGAGCATTCTTCATATTTTCTTTTTCAATCTGCGCGGTAATCTGACGCACTACTGCGAAATAGTCGCCAACATAGTTTTCAATCTTGCGCGTGTAAATATTTAAATAAAGCACGCCTTCGGTAAACGAGTTCAAAAATTCCGCGTCGTGCGAAATAACAATACAAGTCTTTTCGTAATTCTTGAGGAAATCCGTGAGGTGGGCTATGCCTGCCTTGTCGAGATTGTTGGTCGGCTCGTCGAGTAGTAGGACATCTGGGTCCTGAATGAGCGCCGAGGCTAGGAGTAGCCGAGCCTGCTGACCACCGGAAAAGGATTTGATGATGCGCTCGTGCATTTTCTCATGGCCCTTCAAATTTACCACCTCAAGCACTGCATCGATTTTGGGGTCGAGGTCGTAGATTTTTTTTGCAAAACATTTTTCAAAAAATTCCCGCACCGTGAGTTCGAGCTCTCCACGCGGAACTACCTGCTTTGAAATAGCGATGGACACACCTTTCCCTATATAAACATTGCCGTCCTCAGGCTTCAACACACCCGTAATCATTCCAAAGATAGTTGATTTGCCGGCACCGTTTTGCCCCATGAGGGTTAGCTTTGCTCCGCGACGCACGGTAAAAGACACATCATCCAAGATGGGTTTATTGTGCCCGTATTCAAACGATACATTTTCAAATCGCAGGATAACTTCTCCTTGTGCCATATATAAGAGTCTGTTAAAAGTTTAAACACCAGATAATTAATAGATTAATTGCCTACAGGCAATCTGGTTTGCTTCCTAAAAGGCACAAATTTCTGTCCAAAATTATTCATCAATTGTCGCTGTATTATCATACAGCTCCTCACTCTTCATAATTTTTGCCTAGAAATCTATGTCTTTTAGTTTGCATTAAACTTTTAGCAGCCTCTCACACCATACCTCATTTTTGTCAAAAGGCCAAGCGCTATATATAGAAACCTCACTATACACGTATAAAATACTATAGTATTTTATACGTGTATAGTGAGGTTTCTATAAAAAAAGCTATGCCGCGAGCCAGCCTCCGTCTACGTAGAGTGTTGCGCCGGTGATGTAGCTTGCTTCGTCCGAGGAAAGAAAGACCACTGCCGAAGAAATTTCTTCTGGGCGACCCATACGCTTTAGTGGCACACCGGCGAGCATTGCAGTCATCGCCTCTTTTGGAATATTTGCCGCGCTTACCATTGGAGTATCAATTGCTCCGGGCCCGATTGCATTTACATTGATGCCCAGAGGCGCAAGCTCTACTGCGAGAGTTTCTGTCATGCCAATGATGCCACCCTTTGACGCGGTGTAGTGCGCGCCTCCTGCAATGCCCACACCCACACCGCCCGATGCGATAGACGCGATGTTCACAATGCGCCCGTATTTATTTTTCGCCATCTCTTTTGCGGCGCGCTGGGCACAGAAGAAATATCCTTTCAAATTAATATCAATAGTTCTGTCCCAATCCTCTTCAGTCATTTCAAGAAATGGTTTCGGAGCAAAAATACCGGCATTATTTACGAGAATGTCCAAGCGTCCGTATTTCGAAATCACTTGGTCAAACACATTGTCCACATCCGCCTTGCTTGAAACATCCATCTTGAAACAAATCACATCGCCACCAGCCAAACGCACTTCGTCCGCCACGAGCTCGCACTCTGCGAGGTCAATATCCGTAATCACAACCTTCGCCCCCTGCCCCGCAAGCGCCAGCGCATGTGAACGCCCCATCCCACGACGAGCTCCCGTAACCAAGGCAACTTTCCCTTGTAGGTTGAACATAGTGTATTTGAATTAATACCCGCTGATATATAATAGTATACTCCGTTTTAGTTACAAAAAATAGCCGTCACCTCCTCCACAATAGTGTGCTATAGCACACTATTGTTATGAAGGTAAAAAAGAAATTACGCCACACAATTTATGAAAAAATGGTGGCTGACCCCATTTCTTTTGGAATTATTATTTTCTTTATCATTTTTTATAAGGCTTTTGGTTTTGAATGCAGGACGAGGCGAGCGCGAGGATTTCGACCAAGGTGTACGTGCAGTACTCCGCGGAAGAAATCCGAGCGGGCAACGACGTAATGCGTCAAAACCAGAAGCCGACTACCATTCGAGGGCGCCGCCGGTCTTATATTCTGTGACGCGTGTCTCAAAGAAGTTCTTCTCCTTGCTCAAATCTATCGCCTCGCTCATCCACGGGAATGGGTTTTCTACGCCATACTGGACTGGCAGACCAACGGACTCCAAACGGCGGTCGGCGATGTGCTCGATGTACTGTTTGAAACCATCGGCGTTCATGCCGAAAATTCCACGCGGGAAAACCTGTGTCGCAAATGTATATTCAAGCACCACTGCTTTTTTTACAAGCTCGACAAGCCTTTGCTGAAACTCCTTTGTCCAAAGCTCGGGCTGTTCCTCTTTAATGGTGTTTATCATATTGATGCCAAAGTTTAAATGCTGAGACTCATCGCGCATAATGTATTGAATCTGCTCTGCGGAGCCCGTGAGTTTGTTTTGACGCTGGAAACCAAACATTACCGCGAATGAAGAATAAAAGAAGATGCCTTCCATAATGAGCGAAAAAACAACGAGATTTTCCAAAAATTTCTGGTCATTTTCAAAAGTACCTGTTTTGAAATTATCATCAAAAATACCATCATTGAATCCGAGTATGAAGCTGTCTTTGTTGTAGATGGCGTCTACTTCACGATACATATTGAAAATCTTGCTCTCGTCCATACCGAGACTTTCTACAATATACTGATATGCGTGGGTGTGGATTGCCTCCTCAAAACCCTGACGAAGAAGGTACATACGACATTCGGGCGAGGTGATGTGCTTATAGAAAGCAAGGACGACATTGTTTGCCGCAATGGAGTCTGCTGTCGTGAAAAAGCCGAGGACTGTTTCAAATGCCTGCCTTTCGTCTGGAGTCAAAGCGTCCTTTGAGCGCCACTGCTCAATATCCCTCTGCATGCTTATCTCCGTCGGGAGCCAATGGTTGGAGTTGCCTATGGTGTAGGCATCCCACGCAAAAGTGTGCTTCATTGGGTAAAGCTGCATAACGTCCGCATCTTTGCCATTGATGATACGGCGATTATTAACATTTACCGGCTTGTCCCCTCTTGCAATTGGCATAGTTGATTTTATTTGAGCGAAGCGAGTTAGAAAATCATACATCCAGCACTTATTTTTGAGGAGCCCCTCAAAAATAAGTGCTGGATAATAAAATTATAGTCGCGTTGCTCCTTAATTTATAATTACCCCTGACAGGATTCAAAATACCCACTTCCTCGCCAGCCGCTACGCGCGCCATAAACTCTGCGTCAGAAATTGTTGGAACTTCTGATGAAGTCATTGTTGGGACATGAGCAGGAGCTGACAGAGTTTCTTTTATCGCTACAACTGCCGCGACCGCGCCCTCTGCCTTTGTACTGAAATCGCGTTTGTGCGTGGAGCCAAACTCTGCGACAGACACGGTGGATTTTTCGACCTGCGATGCACCAAGCGAGCGAAGGTAGTATGTGGTCTTGAGCCCCATCTCCCACGCGTGGAAATACACTTCCGAAAGTTCTCGACCTGATGTGCCACGGAAAAAAATGTTGAGCGACTGCGACTGATCAATCCACTTTGCACGGCGCGCTGCGGCGTCTATCAGCCAGCGGGAATCAATTTCAAACACTTCTTTATATTTCCTGCGAATTTCTTTGGGAATTTCTTTGATGTTTTGCACACTGCCGTCGTAATATTTAATTTTGTTTAATGTGTCTTTGTTCCAGAGCTCAAGCTTCTTCAAATCTTCAACGAGATATTTGTTGACCACGACGAAGTCACCTTCTTTGTTGGACTTCACATAAATGTTTTTGTAGATAGGCTCTACGCACGGGATACAGCCGACGAGATTTGCGGTGCTTGCTGTTGGCGCGATAGCCATGGTGTTGGAATTGCGCATACCGTACTTCTTTACACTCTCGCGTACAAGCGCCCAGTCCAAAACCCCACCACGCTCTACGAGAATCTTCTCTCCGCGTTCTTTCTCAAGAAGGTCTACTGTATCTTGTGGCAAAAGTCCGCGATCCCACTTTGAACCTTTGTAGCTGGAGTACACGCCACGCTCCTTTGCAAGCTCGGATGATGCGAGGATAGTATAGTACGCCACAACTTCCATGCTTTCGTCGGCAAACTTCACCGCTTCCTCTGAGTCGAAATCGATGCCGAGCATATAGAGCGCATCGTGGTAACCGCGAACACCGAGCCCAACGGGGCGATGAAGGGTACTTCCTCTTCGCGCGTCTTCTGTAGGATAGAAATTGATATCAATAACATTGTCCAACATTCGGATAGCGGTCTTCGTCACGCTTTTTACAAGCTCTCGGTCAAACTTGCCGTTTTTTACAAACTTTGCAAAGTTGAGAGAGCCGAGCGTACACACTGCGGTTTCGTCTGCGGAAGTATTGAGCGTAATCTCGGTGCATAGGTTGGAGCTGTGTACTGTGCCCACATGATCTTGTGGAGAGCGTACATTGCAGGGGTCTTTAAATGTAATCCAAGGGTGTCCTGTTTCAAAAAGCATAGAAATCATCTTTTTCCAGAGGTCATTTGCGGGAATGCGCTTCCAAAGCTTTATTTCACCACGGTCTGCCATTGCCTCATACTCCTTATAGCGTTTTTCAAACTTTGCGCCGTAGATTTCGTGCAAATCGGGCGTTTCATCGGGAGAAAAGAGTGTCCACTCCCCACCATCGCGCACACGCTTCATAAATAGGTCGGGGACCCAGTTTGCGGTGTTTACATCGTGGGTACGACGGCGTTCGTCGCCGGTGTTCTTGCGGAGCTCCAAAAAATCCTCAATGTCCAAGTGCCATGTTTCCAAGTACACGCATCCAGCACCACGGCGCTTGCCGGAGCGATTGATAGCGATGTTTATGTCATTTGCAATCTTTAGAAACGGCACAACCCCCTGACTTCCAACTCCAGTACCACCAATGTATGCGCCCGTAGCGCGTAGTGGTGTCCAGCTGGTGCCTGTACCACCCGACCACTTAAGATACTGCGCATTGTCACCAAACGTTTTGAAAATTGTATCAAGGGAATCTGGAACAACATTCAAGAAGCAGTTTGCAAGCTGAGCTTTTTTTGCGCCCGCCTGAAAGAGGGTGCGCCCGCCCGGTGTGTAGTAAAACTTCGAAAGCACATCATAAAACTCGAGAGCCACGCGTTCGCGGTCTTCTTTCTTTTCTGATATGGCAGTACCCATTGCGATACGCATCCAAAACATTTGCGGTGTCTCAACTGGCTTCTTTGTCTTTGGATTTTCTTGGAAGTAGCGAGAAGAGAGGATCTCGAGTCCCATATATTCAAATAGCTCATCATTTGCGATTTCAAATTTTTGAGCAAGCTTGTCCAAATCAAAATCTAACATGCGCGGGTCCAAAGAGCCTTCTTTAACTGCGTGCTTGATATTTTCTGGAAATGTTTTTGCGTGCGCGGAAAGTAAATCCTTAGGATTAAAATTACTTCCGAAAACATCGCTGTAAAGTTTTTGAAGAAGGAGGCGCGCTGCAACTTTTGAATATGCGGGGTCGAGCTCGATCATGGAGCGCACGACCATGATGATTGCTTTTGTTATCTCTGTCGTCGTAATATTTTCATACACATTGAGCTTGAGCTGAGTAAGAACTGCCTCGACATCAATATCTCTCTCGTATCCGTGCATCGCGCGCGCGAGAGTTTTTTTGATTTTTGTCTCAGAAAAATGTTCTTGAGAGCCTCCACGCTTGGTGATTGAGAGTTTTTTCTCTTCGATTTTATCAATAATCTCTTCTTGTTTCTTTTCGCGAATCTTTTCGTGCTCGTAACGGTAAATAATGTACGCTTTTGCCACTTCGTGATAGCCCTCGTTCATAATGACGAGCTCAACAATGTCCTGAATCTTTTCAACCGACGGAATTTGTCCGTATCCACCATCTACCACCTCTCTTAAAATCACTTTGGTCATGTCCAAAAGCTTTTCTGTTGTAATAGGAGCATTACATGCGACGAAAGCTTTACTAACTGCGCTCGTAATCTTCTCTGGAGAGAAATCTACGATGATGCCGTTTCGTTTTTTGACCTGATTCATAGTGCAGAGATAGTGTTAATGGTGATTAAAAATGTGCTCACATTTTTTGTAAGCCTTATTCACAGACAATGGCGCGACAATTACTCTAACTCACTTATTTTAGCATAATTTAAAAACAGAAAGGAAGTGGAAATATGCAAATTTTACATAACAGCACACACAAAAAATAATGTCTAAAATGTTGCAAAAAAATGCTGAAAATCAAGCATGTTGGCGCAAGGAAACCCACTTAGCAAGTTTTTTCTTGTTCATAAAGTGCCCTAAAGATAAAGTGACATGCATAAAAAATGCCGCGACTTGCAAAAGCAAGTCGCGGCAACAAGACAAATAATCCTACGAAATTAACTCTGGCTTTACCTTTTGTCTTTCCGTATGCCCACAGCGACATACCCAGAAAAAAGTCCGATATGTATGTTTATAATCGCTTGGTCCATAGCCACGGGAATCAAACGATTGTTCTTTCATCTGTTTCCTGCATCTATGGCACACTTTTCGCATAGACAGTGAAGAGAGTGTCGCAAAAAAAGCATAGATTACTACGAAACTTACAACGATAATGAACATACCTCCGAACCATACAGAAGAAAAGCTACAATTCGAGGAACCAACATCAAGTAATTCACACATCTCTGGATTCATAAAACCTCCTTAACTTTTATGGTTGAATATGGAAATGAACAATACCTACAAAAACTCTTTTCCAATTCAACCATAATGAAATATGTCTGTCAACTTTTTTTACTCCACATTAAACGCGAACATCATCCCAGCTTCTATGTGCTCGAGAATGTGGCAGTGCGCCATCCATGTTCCAGGGTTGGAAGCGTCGAGAATAATATCCACGTACTCCCCTGCTGGAACGAGCAAAGTGTCTTTCCATACGAGATTTGTTTGTGATACGCCATTTTTGTTTGTCACCAAGAAACGTTGTCCGTGAAAATGTATCGGGTGCTGCATCGGGTGCATAGATGAAGCGTCGTTCGTGATGCGAATTTTTACTGGACCGCGTTTAAACGACCAATCAATATCCATATTCTTTTTGCCGGTGTCTTCATCAGTAATATTCCATTTCACCATTCTCGTATCAGACATCATGTTCTTTGCTGACATGTCGGTGTCCTCCCATTCAATACCGCCTTTTGGAATACCGGCGTTCATGCTCATATTGCCTGCCATCATTGTTCCACCAGGCATCATATGACCTACCGTAGTACCTGAACCGCCCATCATATCAACAGAAAGTTTAATTCGCCTCTGGTGTGGGGAATTAAAACTGGTGCGAAATTGGTCAATACTTTTAATAACTTCGGGATGAGCACGAAGCGTAGAAAAAGATCTTCCTATCTCGGAAACTACTTGTTCACCTGAGACAACAATCTTACCGAGTGTATATGTTTTATCCGGTGTTTTGTTCTGAAGCACGTATTCGCCTGCGGTACCAAAAAGCACTTCAACTATCGCACGCTCGGACGGATTTATCATCACCGCATCCACCCACGAGTCTCGTTCATACAGACCGCTATCTCCACCAACAAGTTTTAGCTTCGCATTCTTAATCGCAATATTGAACGGGCGCGTATTAGCGCTGTTCGTAAAGTAGAAACGAACGACTTCTCCTCTTTTAACATTAAGCGAGTAATCAGTTTCGCCATTCACAAACATTGTATTTCCATAGCGACCCATGAGCGTGCGGTCTGCTCCGTCTTTTTTGAAGGGCGCGATTTTGCCGTTTGTAAGCAGGATATCATCAACAAAAATCGGCACCTCTCGGTCAACCAAGTTCCACGACGAGCCGGCTTTTGGTGTCACGAGAAAATTACCATAGAGTCCCATCTCAATAGCGTAGTCATCGCGGACGTGCGGATGATACCAATAGGCACCCGCATCGGGAAATGAAAGCGTGTATGCAAACGAACCTCCAATCGGAACTATTTTTTGTGTCACATCAGGCACGCCGTCAAACTCATTTTTCATACGCACACCATGTGAGTGGAGTGTGTTTGCAATATCGGTATCATTTTTAAAATTGACAATAATGGTTGCGCCTTGCGACACTTTTATTGTTGGTCCAGGAATAGAGCCGTTGTACGCAAGCATACGGACTTCCTTGCCGTTAATATTTTTCTTCACGAAACTCGCGGTTAGGTCGATAGTGTCGCCGTCTTTGAGATCTACAACGTGCGTAGAAATAGCCAAAGGCAACGCTCGCGTGCTCGTTGAAAACTCCCTTTCGCTATTTTCTGACGACAACAGACTAAAAGAAGCAAATATAACTACGATAATGGCAACAAGGATATAATTCTTTTTCATATGTACTCCACTATACACTTAATTTTTTTCGGCGCAATAAAAGCGCGTTCAAAGCCACAATGACGGTAGACACGCTCATGAGTACCGCGGCGGCCGCGGGCTGTAAAATAACACCCTTGAAAGCAAGGGCTCCAGCCGCAAGAGGCAGGGCCACAATATTGTATCCAGTTGCCCAGAAAAGATTTTGAATCATCTTTGTGTATGTGAGTTGCGAGAGGCGAATGATTTTTGGAATATCTCGCGGGTCGTTTTTGACGAGAATGATTCCTGCCGACTCGATGGCGACATTCGTCCCTGCGCCGATGGCGATGCCGAGGTCTGCCTGCATGAGCGCGGGCGCATCATTCACCCCGTCCCCCACCATCGCAACTTTGTGACCTTTTGCTTGAAGCATTTTCACCTTCTCGGATTTCTCGCCGGGAAGCACACGCGCGAAATATTCGTCGATGTGAAGTTCTTTCGCGACCCACTTTGCAACATCAGGAGAATCACCCGTAATCATCGCCGTGCGAATACCGAGTTCAAAGAGAGACTGCACTGCTTCGCGTGATTCTTCACGAATAGTATCTGCAAGCGCAATAGCGCCTACAAGATGCCCTTTTGATGCAACAAAAACAACTGTCTTACCTTGACTCTCGAGCACACGCGTTTTTGCGAGGAACTCTTCTGGTAGAACAATCGTCACCTCATTCATAAGCGCTTCGTTCCCAACAAGCACCGTCTCCCCGCCTACATCTCCGCGCGCGCCACGGCCCGCCACACGCTCAAAACTTTTCATTGGCAAAAGGGCGACTCCGCGCTTCACTGCTTCTTTCACAATCGCTTTTGCGAGCGGATGTTCTGACCCTTGGTCAAGCCCAGCTCCTTTTTGAAGCACATCGTTTTCAGTAAATAACGATGCAGGTATAGTTGCATTAACACCAAACGCTCCAGTTGTCAGTGTTCCTGTTTTATCAAAAAGAACGATATCAATGGTGCGCGCGGACTCAAGGGTAATACGTTTTCGCACAAGAAACCCATTCTTCGCCGCCATCGTCGTGGAAATCGATGCAACTAAAGGCACAGCGAGCCCGAGCGCATGAGGACAAGCAATGACGAGTACGGCAACAAGGCGCTCGGTCGCAAACACAATGCCCGCCTCTTGAAAAATCCATATGACAAATGTTGCGGTGCCGGCCACAATCGCGACAACGGTCAAATAGAGCGCCGCGCGGTCGGAAAGGATTTGCAACCGAGATTTGCTTGCCTCCGCCTCTCTAACCAAACGCATCACACCAGAAAGAAATGTCGTCTCGCCAATCTTTTTCACTTCTATCGTGAGGCTCCCATCACCATTGATTGACCCCGCAATTACTTCGGCGCCACTTCCTTTTGAAATAAGTTTTGATTCGCCAGTAATTATTGACTCATTAATCTCCGACCGCCCTTCTACAATGACTCCATCGGCAGGAACCTTTGCGCCGGGACGCACGAGCACATGGTCGCCCACGCGGATCTCTGAAATAGGAATTGTCTGCGTAGTGCCGTCACGCATTACATCGGCGGTATCCGGCAAAAGCTTTGCGAGCTCTTTGAGAGCACCTTGCGCGCCTTTGACTGCTTTCATCTCTATCCAGTGCCCGAGAAGCATAATGGCGATTAAGGTTGAAAGTTCCCAAAATAGTGTGTGCTCCCCTCCAGTCAAAACAACAAAAACACTGAATGCGTAAGCCGCAGTAATCGCAAGAGAGATGAGCGTCATCATTCCGGGAAGTCTCGCCCAAAGCTCGCGATACGCGCCGAGTAAAAACACAGACCCTCCATAAAAAAATACAAACGAGCCAAGCGCGAGTATTACATACGGCAAACCAACAAACTGAGGCGGTTGCCACGAAAATGCGCGCGCAAAAATTTCAGAATACAAAAGAATGGGAAAGTTGAGAACGAGAACCACCCAAAACTTCTTAAGAAAATCTTCGACATGGTGCCCGGCGTGTTTATCCGGCGTGTGACTATGTTCCATATTATTATTTTGTTTTCGTTAATTACAAAACAGCGTCAATAGCTTTCTTCAATTTTGCTTCCGCCTCCACTGCAATCTTTGACAATGCGGGATTGTCGAGCATCCCCATCGCGGCAGTTGGAAGGATTGCCGAAACGAAAGTACTCCCGTCTTTTTCGTAGACAATAACATTGCACGGCATAAAAAGCCCTATTTCTTTTTCGGATTGCAATGCCTGGTAGGCAAACGGTGGGTTACAGGCTCCTAAAATCACATATTCACCATACTCAACACCAAGCTTCTTTTTGAGCGTTTCTTTCACATCAATCTCAGTCAATATGCCAAACCCCTCTTGCGCTAGTGCGGCAACTATTTTTTCTTTTGCCTCCTGAAACGAAAGTGCAACTTGCTTTGTGTAACCGTAGTTCATAATAATTATAAATTTTTGATTATTCGAAAGTGAGAATAATTTTATCTTTGTCCTTCATTTGATAATTTTCGAACTCAGTATTTTCTACACCATTGACCGTCATTCTAATATTCGCGCCGAATGACCGCATGTCCTTACCCCATATTTCAAAAAACTTTCCGAGAAAAAGATCGTCCTGTCGTACGAGTGCGGGAAACTCCATGTGTATCACGTTTGGCTCTTCGTGAGTGTGCATTGGATTATGCTTTGCACCAAGGCCAATATTTGGTGGAGCAACAATTTCCTTGCCATTAACATTAATAAAAAGCTCTGAATGCCAGTGTAGACCCTTTTTGCTTATAAAATTTGTGTCTTCAGTTGCACTACCAGCCTCTCTCTGTTGCAAAAAAACGCCGAGAGCAAGAATGATAACTACGACTGACGATGCGACAATGACTCCAATTTTTTTGTCCATAATACCAACAGTATATACCACTTACTTTCGTGCTTCAAGCGCGCGCATGAGCTCTGCGATAACATGATCATCTTTGTAGTCACTGATATCCATTCCGCGCTTCTCTCGTAAAACAGAAGCAAATACTGAAATATCCGCATCGTAAATCTCCGCAAGGTCGTGCATCTTGAGGCTTTCCGCATAATCACGAAATGTTTTTAGTTGCGCCATTATCTGTTTCAGGACCACGAGCTGAATTGGATTTTCGCCGAGCTTTCGTTTTTCCTCGCGAAGCCACTGCCCTGCAAGCTCAATCACATGCCTCCTTTCCACTCCCACAATAATATGAGGCATGCTGGAAAGCTCACCCTTAAACTGAGCATAGCCCGGGTCCATAAAATACCGCACGGTGCCAAGCTGACCTTTTTCAATTTCTCCAAAAACACGAGTCATTTTCTTTTCAACACTGTTACGCCCAAAAGTAACATCAATGCCCATGCCGACATACGGAAACGCGCGAGGAGAATCATTTAAACGCACTAGTACATCCATGCCATTTTTAATGTCATCGAATTCTGAAGTCATAATGGTGTGCGTGTTCTCACCGAGCCAGTTGCTCATCTCTGCATTTTCGTAAAATACCGCTTCAAAAACATCTGCGTATTTTTTGTGTGCCTCGTCTTCGGACCCAAACTTTGCTTTCATAGAGCGCACATATTCAAGATCTCTAGCGACAGCATCGTGCCCATAAACACTCTCAAAGACGGTAGGGTCTATCGCTTCCTCTTTTTTTACTTCGCGAGCTTTTGTCGCCGCCTCTGCTATGAGTGGGTGCAAGTACTCCGGATTCTGCAAAGAGCGTTCCGTCGCATGTTCAGGGCTTTCGAATTTCATGGGTACATTATACTGCGATTCCAAAAGCACCACAAATGTGGTGGTGTTGCCTACTTGCCGTCATTTTTAGATATATGCCCGAGAAGTGCACGAGCGAGACGGATATGAAGAAACGACACATTCGGGCCAACTTTGTTTTTAATAGGTGTCAAAAGTAAAACCTTCCCATCTTTCAAAAGCTCCTCTATTGCTTTTTCTATTTTCAAAAAATGCGGACGAGGAATTTCGTATTTCAAATATTCCATATTCACGCGTGACTCTTCTTCAATAAGTTTTTCTATATGCGAAACGATAGTTTCGGCAGTCATCTCGCGCGTCGTCGCGATATCTGCCAAACTTTTTTTGTCAGCAATAAGGAGCGCGGTTGCCTCGTGTGTCGCAAGCTTCTTTTCCTTTTGTGGCGGTTTTGAGCGTGCAAGAAATTCTTCCTGCGCCTTTGCAAGGTCTTTTTTGTCCATCTTTTTTAATTCCTCCTGCGCCTCCATAGAAACTTGCTGAAAGGTTTCATCAAGTTCGCGCACTTCGTCATGAACCCGAAGCGCTGTGTCATTCATTCCTAAAATAGTCAGGCCCTCGAGTGAGCGTACGCGAGAGAGCGCCACATATCCCATTCCCGGCTCAAATGATTTTGATAGGTCCACTTCTACCGCGTCGAGACTCATTCCTTGACTCTTGTGCACCGTAATAGCCCATGCGAGGCGGAGCGGATACTGCAAAATTTCCGCTTTCACTTTTCCGTCTTCTTCAATCTTCCACGATGCGCGCGGAATGACTATCTTTTTCCCCGTAACAGTGCGAATAACGGGATCCTCCATTTCACTGCATGACACTACCACGCCGAGCGTGCCATTCACATATCCCGCTTCAAAATTATTCTTTACGCACATCACGCGCGCGCCCGGTTTGAGACGAAGTACTTCTGGCGCGAGGCAGGATTTCTTGAGCGTAGCAGCAATCGCCTCTTTGCCGCGGCTTCCCATCATGTAACTCGTTATCTCATCTCCTTCGATTCTGTCGAGCTCTGTGTCGTTCAATACATCCACATCGGCATTGTGCGTAAAAAGTTTTGTTGAGGTGGAGAATTTTGGCGAACGCACATTATACCGAGAGCGAAGATGCCCGCGCGCTTGTGCCGAAACCTCTCCAGAACGAATTTCGTTCAATATGGAAATCGCCGCATCATCCTGTTGGCGAAATTGCTCGGATAAATAGCAAATAGTAAAACCTGCTTCACGCCACGCGTCGCTCGTGTACACAAACTGCGCGGCAGGCTCACCAAAACGCGCAATCGGCGGCAGTTGAAAAAAATCTCCACATAAAATAACTTGGATTCCACCAAACGGCTTATCACCGCGCTTCATTGTTTTGAGAACGCGATTCACAAGGTCTAGACGAAAATGATGCAGCATCGAGATTTCATCTATAATGAGTACTTTCACTTTTTCAAATCTCTTATATAGATATCCTTTCTCAAGCATCGCCTCGAGGTCGTACGGTGAGAGGTGCGCTGCTATGCCAATCCCCGCCCACGAATGAATAGTCACCCCACCCATATGTGTTGCCGCAATGCCCGTCGATGCTGTAATGCCGATGTCGATGTCGTGCTCACGCAAATACGCGATATAGCGATTTACGAGGTGTGTTTTCCCGCTTCCTGCAGGTCCGGTCACAAAAACATTGCGCCCTGTCTTTAATATTTCTAATGCTTCGTCTTGGGTCATTGTGCGCTTATTCTAGCACACAAAAAGCCCGCACAAAGTGCGGGCTTTTTGCCATAAATTCTTCCAACAAGCGTTAATTCGTAGTTACAAATGACGCACTTGATGTTGCTGTGTTACTTGCCGCATCTTTTGCCTCAAAAAGAAGATTGTATGTTGTACTTGCAACTAAACCAAACAGGTTAAATACGTGAGTGAAACCTGTCGTTGTGCTCGCAAAAAGTGTAGTTGGTGTGCTTGTACCATACCACAATTTCCCCGTTGCGAACTCATTTGTATTCCACGATACCGTTGCTGTCGTGCTTGCTACCGGAGAAATGACAATGCTCGAAATAGTCGGAGCGATTGTGTCAGCCACAGCGGGAGTTACAAAACTCTGTTGTGTAGAAGTTGAAACATTTCCTGCAATGTCAGCAGATTTTACTACATAGTAGTACGTTGTGCTTGCAGTCAAACCAGTGATGTTGAGTGAGCGAACTGTTGAAAGCGTACTTGTGCCTACGGTTGTTGCTGTGGACAAATTCACTGGTGTGCTTGTGCTAAAGTAAACATTTCCATTTGCGGGTTCATTGGTAGTCCAAGAGATCTTTGCAGATGTTGGGGCTACAAAAGAAGCGCTTATACCGGAGATGACAGGTGCAATAATATCTGGTGTTGTCGTGCCTGTCCCAAGAATATTTCTCAATCTCTTTGCAATATTGCCGGGCAATTTCACGCAATCTTCACCAAGATAATTTGAGCTGTTATTGTGCTTGTAGGCATCTACTGGAACAACATTCCATCCGGTTGCGGTCACACAGAAAAAGTAGTTTATTTTTTTTGCCTTATTTTCTTTCTTCTCCTCCTTATGCTCTCTTTTTTCTTTCTTCCGTTCTTCCTTCCATTCTTTTCTTTCTTCCTTATGTTCTTCCTTTTTTTCTTTCTTCTCGTACTTATGAACCGTCTGGGCATATTTGTGAGAATCATTCTCCCATTTTCGCTCGGACTTGTTGTCAGCGAAAGCGAGTGACGGAGTAATAATAGAAGCGAGCAAAATTATCATTAAAAGTTTTTTCATATGTAGGATGTTGTATTAAGTGAGGGAATTAGTTTAGCCCCATAAAAATACAGACGCCGTCCTACGCAAAATCTTACACGCTTAATTAATCACCTCTAAAAGAACTGTGTAGATACGATCAGCAATCATTTTATAGCCGATATTGTTGGGATGTATGATATCTGACATATATTGCGTATTTCCAAAAAGTCCGTAAAGTACATCGGGAACAAATGCTGTATTATATGTGCCCCTTAGATTTTCAAACTCCGTATCAAAACGGTCGTTAAAAAGCCCGCCTCTCACTCCGAGTAGCACCACAACCGCTCCGCGCGCCTGTATATTTTCAATAAGAACTGCGAGATTTTTATGCGTATCGGTAATCGGTATTTTTTTCAAGTGGTCATTACCGCCAAAGAGAAGCAGTACTACTTTTGGATTATAGCTGTCAAGCAAACTGATACGAGCAACTCCATCCACTGTTGTGTCACCTGCGCGACCTAAGTTGATAATCGGCTGTCCGATTTTTTTAGACAGAAGCGACACAAAATCGCCCCCGCTTGTAGAACCAACTCCCTCCACAAGGCTATCCCCAAAAGCAATGATGTCTGTACCTTTTGACGGATAGTTCGTAATCGGCGCTGTACGAGAAAAATAAAAAATGCCAAGAAAAATTACGGCGACTGAAAGAATACTAAAAATAATTATTCTATATTCCATTGTTTTATTTTTTCCACTCCTTTATTCGAGAAGCGGCGCGCTCGACTGGGTGCGCTTTGCGAATGTGGGGCTTGTTCTTTTTTGGGACCACCGCAATATGTGGCATGTCAAAAATTGTCTCTGCAATATCCCACAAATCTTCTTTAGCATTGACCCATTTTGTGCCAAAGCGCTTCATGTTTATCGGACGAGAATATCCTAGCATCGTTTTTTTGCCGTCGCCAAGAAAATACTCATGAAAATATGAAAGGGCGAGTTCGCGCGTTGTAAAGTAGACTGGGTCACGGAAACGAAGCACCGCATGATTTGTTTTACTTATCGCACCCCAATATCCATTCTTTTTATAAAGTGCAACAATGTGGTCCTCATCTCCACGCGAAACTTTAAAATTCATAATGAGCGGTTTTTCTCCGGAGAGCCAGAGAGCGGCGGCGGCAAACATCGCGCCTTCGATGCAGTGCGCTTTCTTTTCTTTTAGAACGCGCGACGGCGACATGCAAGTCTCACCATTTTTTTCGTGATTTTGCGGAAGTTTATCCAAAAAATCTTGAATCTTGTGCGGAGTATTCAAGCGGGAAAGTATTTTGCGGTCAGCAGAAGTAAGTGGCGGCATTCATTCATTTTACCACAGCAAGTCTTTTAATTTAGTCAAATTTAAGATAGGCTCTACATTATGAACAATGATCTACTCAAGCTGGCAACAAAAAATGTCGACGACATAATAAACATTGCCATAGGGCACAAGCCGTCTGAAAGAGCGCTCGTGGTATACGACATGCGTTATGAACTTACCAATATTTTGACTGAGGCGTATCGCACGGTTTTACCTAATGCGCGGTTTGTGGATTTTGATACAGTAAGCAAAGAAGAGGTCATATCCACTTTTGATGAAATGCATCCAAATGACTTGGTCGTGCTTATTCAGTCATCCAATTTTCTTTTAGATGCATTTCGTATTCGCCTCCACCTTTTTAACAAAAAATTAAAAGTTATCGAACATCTGCATTTGCATCGCAACACCGAAGACGTGTGGGATGTGTATGTAAACGCGCTTGAGTACGATATAGCGTGGTATCGCTCCATCGGGCCAAAGCTCAAGGCAAAACTTGAAGATACAAAAGAGCTTCGGATTGAGTCGGGCGATGCCGTACTCACTGTCACAGGCGGAGTTGAATCTCCAAAGCTAAACATCGGCGACTACACGGATATGGAAAATATTGGCGGAACCTTCCCTATCGGCGAAGTGTTCACGGAGGCAAAAGACTTTGCCAAAATGAACGGGTCATTTATGTGCTATGGGTACGCAGACACAGCAGCCTTCACTATCGGTATGCATAAGCCATTTCGCGTGGACGTGAAAGAGGGTTTAATCGTGAGCTGGCAAGACGACGCACCCGAATCTTTTGGGAAGATCATTGAAAAGATCGAGGAGTTTGAACGACCAATCGTTCGCGAAATTGGTTTTGGACTGAACCGCGCCATCACACGTCTGCGATATATGCAGGACATCACTGCCTTTGAGCGCATACTCGGACTACACTTTTCTCTCGGAGAAAAACACAGTGTCTATAAAAAAGAAGGCATCACAGCCCACAAGGCAAAGTTTCATGTCGATGTATTCCCCGTAGTCGACCGTGTGCTCGCCGATGGTGAAGTGATTTTTGAGAATGGGAAGTATATCGTTTAAACAAATCCTTCAACTGCGATTATAATACAAAATGCCACAAGGATTATGATTGAGTAAATAAACATATTGCGCGCCCAGAGTTTGTTGTCAGTTGCATAGAAACCTTTCACACCAAGCGCGAGCCACACAAAACCAAGCAAGGCCATTACTAAAAGATATGCATATCCTGCGTACCCAAACACAGCGAGCGAGAATGTTGCCATTACGAAAAGAGCAACGTAAATAAGCATCTGTATCTTTGTGGTAGCGATTCCTTTTTTTACTGGAAGCACTGGGATTCCAGCCTTTGCATAATCCTCGAGCCGATAGATGGCAATCGCGAAAGAATGTGGCATCTGCCATATGGCGAGAATGAAAAATAAAATAATTGCACCCGCATCAATGTTGTTGCTTACCGCCAAGTAGCCTACAACGGGCGGGACTGCTCCGGAAATACTTCCGACAATAGTGCCGTGCACTGAAGTGCGTTTGAGCCACATACTATACAAAACGACATACACAAAAAGGCCAACGACAGACACGGCAACCGTTAAAAGATTTGTATAAAAAGCTAAAATACTAAGACCTGCTATTGCGAGAATCTTGCCAAAGATAAGCGCGTTTCTTGGTGTGACAGATCCATTCACTAATGCACGATTTTTCGTGCGCTCCATCAGGCCATCAATATCGCGGTCAAAATAGTTGTTCAATACACATCCAGACGCAACAACAAGAGAAAGACCTATAAGCGTTGCAAGCAAAATAAACCAATCAATATTACCTCTTGATGCAAGCGCAAAACCCGCGGCAACGGTAATCGCATTGCCATATATAATTCCGGGCTTTGTAATCGAGTAGTAGTCTTTAATCAAATTAGCCTACTGCGGTATGTGACCTTCATTTGTCTTAGACGGAGAAGTATCGGTCATATTATAATTTAAATTATACATAATCCATAAAGATCCTATTACCAAGAAGGAGACGACAAAAATAGTAAAAGCGAATACGACCATGTTCCAAAGAGGTTTGGATTTTTTGCTTAAATGAAGAAAAAATACGACCTGCGCCAAAAGTTGGGCGACGGCAAACAAAACCACGGCCCAAATTAAACTCTGGTTGCCAAGCATATGCTTTGCCACGATGAAATACGGAATGAGCGTGAGAATAATCGACAACACAAATCCAGTAACATATGACCTCAAGGCCAAGCGACCCGCTTCGTACTGCTCATCAATTACTTTAAAATCGTTTGTCATGTTTTAAATAGCGCCAATTAGGTACACGAAAGTGAAAATAAATATCCAGACAATATACAGAAAGTGCCAAAACAAGCCCAGAGCGGCTATTTTATTTACGGTCCTTTCTGTAATACCGTGGCGAATCACCTGCGCCGTGATACTCCCCATCCAGAGTAGGCCTGCCGTAACATGAAGCCCGTGCGTCCCAACAAGTGTAAAAAATGCTGACAAGAAGCCGCTTCTCTGAAAACCTGCGCCCTCTTGAAACAATTTTGTGAACTCAAACACTTCCATCGCCAAAAACAGAACGCCCAGCAAAAATGTAATCGCAAGCCAAAAAATCACCTTGCGTTTGCAGTTTTCTTCGTTCCTATGATGATGTGCATGCAGTGACGCGAGTCCATAAGTGAAGCTACTCGCAAGCAATATGAGCGTTTCCACCAAAACAAACGGCATACTAAACAAGTCACCGGCAGACGGTCCACCAAAAGTATTGTTTTGAAGCACCGCGTATGTCGCAAAAATGCTTGCAAACAAAAGAGCGTCGCTCATAATGTACGCCCAAAATCCAAAAAGGTTTCTGGCTCCGGCATTATGATGAATTAAAGTTTCTTTGGTCATGTTATTTTGTTCGCGCTTTTTCTATTTTCGCAACTTTCGCCGCCGGCACATAGTAGTCGGTATCGTAATCAAACGAACGAATAATTACCAATGCGACAATGCCAAATATTCCCATTGCCGCAAGCCACCAAATATGCCAAATTAAACTGAAACCCAAAAGGAAACCTGCGCACGCAATATAAAGTCCCATCGCGGTGTTTCTCGGCATATGAATATCTTCATAGCTCGGCTTCTCTTGTGGCACTCCAACCCCGTGCTTCATGTCCCAAAACGGGTGGCGTCCGTGGACTGTGGGGATAATTGCGAAATTGTAAAACGGCGGAGGCGATGATGTCGACCATTCCAATGTCCTGCCGTTCCACGGATCACCAGTCACATCTAAATTCTTTTTGCGGTCCCTGATACTTATGATAAATTGCAAAATTTGAAGCACAACACCGATGCCGATGATTGCCACTCCCGCCATAGAGACATACAAAAGTGGTTCCCATCCGGTACCTGCATCAATGTGGCTCAGGCGGCGCGTCATCCCCATAAGACCAAGGATATAAAGCGGAACAAAAGCAACAAAGAAACCGACAATCCAATGCCAGAAGGCGGCTTTGCCCAAGCGTTCATTAAGCTTGAAGCCGAAAATTTTTGGAAACCAGTATGTAATACCCGCAAAATACCCAAATACCACGCCGCCGATAATAGTATTATGAAAATGCGCTATCAAAAATAAACTATTGTGAAGCTGGAAGTCGGCTACCGGTACCGAAAGGAGGACGCCTGTCATTCCACCAATAGTAAAAGTAAAAATGAAACCGATAGTCCAAAGCATTGGCGAAGCAAAAATGATGCGCCCGCGGAACATTGTGAAAAGCCAGTTGAATACTTTTACACCTGTGGGGATGGCAATAATCATCGTCATAATGCCAAAGAAAGCATTTACATTCGCGCCGGCTCCCATCGTAAAAAAATGATGCGCCCAAACCAGAAATGAGAAGAATGTTATGGCGACAGTCGCCCATATCATTGTGGTATATCCAAAAAGTTTCTTCTGCGAAAAAGCGGAGACCACTTCAGAAAAAATGCCGAATGCAGGAAGAACGAGAACATACACTTCTGGATGACCCCACGCCCAAATAAGGTTCACATACATCATCGCATTACCGCCGAAATCCGATGTGAAGAAATGCATGCCAAGAAGTCGGTCGAGGGATAGCATGCCGAGCGTTGCGGTGAGGATTGGGAAAATAATAATAACAAGCGCCACAGAAGAAAAAGCTGTCCATACAAACACGGGCATTCTCATTAGCGTCATCCCCGGACAGCGCATCATAAGAATAGTCACAAAAAAGTTGATGCCCGAAATCAAGCTCCCAACTCCGGCAATCTGCAAAGCCCAAATATAATAGTCCACCCCCACACCGGGGCTATACACTATCCCAGAAAGCGGCGGGTACGCGAGCCATCCTGTTGCCGCAAATTCACCCACGACGAGAGAAAGGTTCACGAGTACGGCTCCCGCGACGGTGAGCCAGAGGCTCATAGAATTGAGAAATGGATACGCAACATCGCGCGCTCCTATTTGGAGCGGCACAACCAAGTTGAACAAACCAAACATGAGTGGCATCGCCACGAAGAAAATCATAATCACGCCGTGCGCAGTAAATATTTGGTCGTAGTGTTCCGGTGGTAAAAAACCGGTTGAATCTCCCACAGACAAAACTTGTTGCAAGCGCATCATTATCGCGTCAGAAAAACCTCGGAGAATCATCACAAACGCGAGGATGATATACATAACTCCAATCTTTTTGTGGTCAACGGATGTGAGCCATTCCGTCCAAAGCCATTTCCACTTTTTGAAATAGGTCAATAAACCGACAATCGTCGCTATGGAAAGAATCATCAAAGCCCCGCCACCAATCGTAATCGGGTCAGTCGGAATCGCAGAGAAGGTTAAATTTCCAAGCATAGTTATTTATAAATTACATATCCATCTCTGGGGTCATATACTTCATTATTATCATAGTATACAACTTTTCCGCGACAGACGAATAATACGCCACCTCATTATTCCTGCTCTTTTTTGCGAGCTTGTTATATTCATCAAGACTTAACGCATTCGGCGACTGCCGTACTTCTTTCACCCATTTATCAAACTCCTCCTTCGAAGTTGCCTTTGCGATAAACTTCATACCAGAAAAACCAAAACCGCTGTAGTTTGCAGACACACCGGCATACTCCCCTTCCTCGTTCGACACAATGTGAAGCTTGGTGTCCATTCCAGCCATAGCATAAATCTGCCCCGCGAGCTGTGGAATCCAAAATGAATTCATTGGCGCATCGGCAGTTATTTTAAAATTGACCGGCGTGTCTTTCGGAAACTGCACAAAATTTACCGTAGCGATATTTTGCTCCGGATAAATAAACAGCCACTTCCAGTCGAGCGCGACGACCTGTATCGTGATAGGCGGAACATTTGAAACAATCGGTTTGTACGGGTCGAGCTCATGGCTGCTCGTCCATGTTATCCCCGCTATGATGGAAATGATTATTATTGGAATAGTCCACCAGATTATTTCGAGAGCTCTATTGCTGTGCCAATCGGGAGTGTATTTTGCTTTTGTATTACTTGCTCGATATCTCCACACAAAAACCGCAAGTAGTACAAACACTGGAATAACCACAATAAGCATGAGGAGCGTCGTCGTGATAATGAGATTCATTTCCGCGAGCGCGATTATTCCCTTTGGGTTAAACACTCCCATATTGTGACTGCCAATATAAGCGCCAAAAAAGATTGTGAGTCCAACAACTGCAGCCACGAAAATCACGCGCATAATCTTTTTCATCTCGTTAGAAGTTTAGAAATATTTTAGCACACTATAAGAGCCTGCTCAACATGAGATGTTGAGAAAGCTTTTACCAACTACCACTTATTTGGGTCCTTTCCGTCTATTCCTTCTCGCCAATCATTTTCTCCCTTTTTCCCTCTAGCTAGATTTTCTATTCCACCAATCCCCAAAGCTGTACTCATCTTTTGAGCGCCAATACTTTTTGTAGGCGTTTTTGATTTTTGAAGTTCCATCTCAACCTTTTTCTTAAGTTCTTCTAAAAATTCAGGGCTAAATTTCCCTTCGAGTGTTACCTCTGGTGATTTTTGAGGGTTTTCTCCTTCGAATTTTGGTTGAATATTATTCATATTATTATTGCTTAATTACCTTGGTTCTAATTATCTCACATGAGGAATACAAAGTAAAGGGGATACTTTTATCGCTTCCTGCGACTGATATTGACAATATAAAATAATAGTGTATAATTCCCGCAGTAATTGTTATTTCACAAATTAAGGTAGGTACCAGATAACTCAAAAAGGAGGCAGTTGATGAAAAAGCATCTGTATGGATTTGCATTTCTTTTCTTGCTGATTCAAGCTTTTTCCACGGCATATGCCGCGGAAAGAGGCTTTTTGATGAAAGAAAATTGTGTATGGGAACACCCGGGAGAAGAGCCTTCCAAGTGGGGTAATGAGGATGCGCTTCGCGCACTTCGTATCCCCGAGGAAACGATCGAGCGATTCGTCACGCGCATACAAAAGGACCAGCCAGACGGCTGGGTTGATATCTCGCCAAAACAAGGCGTGGTACGACAACAGTTTGGCGACATGCCGGAGCGTTTTACCATTGACGGAATGGTCTTTGGAAAGCAGAAGGTGTGCCGAGGTGTTTTACCAGCTTGGGCCGACATCAACCGAAAAGAGAAAGCTCGATTGTATGCTGAGCAAGATAAAAATGGCAGCATTGTATATATTGCCATCCCAACGGTATGTAACAACATAACCAGGCTCTCGTTGGCTAAAAGACAGGGGCTCATCGTTTTGGCAACATACGAGGGGCCTCATACAAAAACCGCAACAACTAAGAGGAGAGTTCCAAAAAACATAGTGACGGATTCAAATGGCGACCCAGTTACAGATTCAAGCGGTAAATACATCACAACGTACACATACTAACCTAAACAAGGAGAGCATCGGTGACAAAAACAAAATGTATTTCCGGCCTTATCGCTGTATGTATGTTCATGGGTAGCACACTGGCCTTTGCAACAGGCAAAGACAAACATCATCATGGTGGTCATCACAACAGTAGCCTAAGTGCCAACGCGAATGCGGAGGCAACGGCAACTGTTGATATAGACAACACAAATGTAAACGTGAATGTGAACGAGAACAACAACACGAACACAAATACCAACAGTAACAGCAACACGAATACCAACGACAACAGGAGCTCCTCAACTGTCGGCAATATCAGTATGACCGTTGAGCGAGCATTACCTGCGGCAAATCTGCCGTTTGTCCCAAGTGCTGTACCGCAACTTTCAAGCGGTGGCACGGTTGGGCAAGGCACCACGCTTCCCGCTAATGCTCTGGGTGTCAACATGACACTCACATATCTGAAAAATTGTCAGCCGGAGTTTACCGGTAATGACGATATGGATGATATTGTAAAAAAGGGCGGTTCCGGAATGACCACAGTCACCTTCACACCGCACTCAAACTTCAGTAAGGGATCGAAGGAGTCAATCGGAAAAGCAATCGTCGCCATGCCTCCCAATACCACATACGCTGATTTTTACGTATGTCTCGGTATTATCAAAACGGAAGCAATTCCCAAAAAGGCAGGACTTGCTCAATTGGGAACAATCATCAACGATACTGGAGCGTTCGCGGCAAAATACCTGAAGGGCGGTTACAAAGAAGTGTACTTGGTCACCGTTCCAAAAGCGATTGCCACCAACATGGGTGCAACAAGCAATGGAAGCGGGCTAGGTGTTGCTCCCGGTGGCACTAATGTTATGGGAGGAAATACACTCCTTAGTCTCGGCGGTGTCTTTAATGACAGCAGTGGGTACACATTCCCATCCGCACAGATCGGCGTCACCTTCCTTGTTCTTGCGAAAAAGGAAAAAGATACGAGTGCCGATGTGACTGTACACAAGGTGGATGTGGGTTCCCTTCTTACTCCGTAAATACTTAATTTGTACATTTCAACCGCTTTGGCACAACCAAAGCGGTTTTTTCTTGTGTGAATGAAGCCTTCTTTTCGTCGACCCCAAAATCTTGACATTTTTAGCATTGTGTAGTAAGTTGGAAATAGACGTTCCTGCGTCTTGTGTTGGATACCAACACAAAACAATACAAAACCCAAAAGGAGAAGCGAATGAAAGCGTTTTTTAGCGCAGTACTGGTGGTTCTGGCATTGTATATGCCGGTTACCGCCACGGCGAATGAACTCACGGATTCCATTGAATTCATTCATGGTCTTCAGGTCGGCTATGCCAAATACAGTTTTCACGACTGTACTCCGAACTGTGCCGGACCGGATAATTTTGCCGGAAAGGTAGCTGGTATGACCGAAACGCTTTACTGGAAGACGAAGTACAAGCTGGAGCCCGGCGTCCAAGTTGGATTCCTCCGGACAACGGCGATGCACATTCATGACCCGGGCGAAATCAACGACCAGCTCATGTATGCGCTTGCAATAGTGCGCATGCCGCTCACGAGTAAAATGACCGGCTATGCCGGAGGTGGCATCGGTTCACAGTTTACCCAAATTGTGTTGCCGAATCATCAACTGGCGGAATGCAATCACGGCGCGTATGTAGCCAAGGTTGGCATGGAGTACATGATGACCAAACGGGTGGGAGTTGGTCTCGAATATATGTATGCAAAAGTGCCGCACAAGTTCGGAGGCGAAGAACACGGATCCGGGGACGAAGAACACGGAGAAATGGCCACGGAAAAGGTCTTTTTGGACCAAAAAATGCACACGGTTTTGGCGACAGTGTCGTTTCGTTTCTAAAACTCCGAAGTCGCATTGAGTGCTGAGTACAACACCACCTTGAGAAATCGAGGTGGTGTTTTTAATTCACACATTTCACTAATTCTCACGATAGCGAGAATTAGTGAAATGTGTGAATTCTTTATTAGTGGTACTTATGCAGAAGTATGAACCTTGTTCCACACAATGGCGACAATATTTCCGACAACATAGCCGAGCACAGCAGTGAATATAATGAGTGTCCCTGATGCCACAACATCAAATTGCCCGACGACTGGCGGGGTTTGAACCATATGCGCCCAGAAAATAAAATTAACGATTGGCTGACTCCAACCGAGAAGCACGAATAACGACCAAACAATATGCCCACCTCCGAAGAGTACCGCGAACACCAACCCAACTTTATTTGTATTTATCATAGATTAAGTATACTCCGCTCAGAAAAAATACTACCCAAAAGTGAAGGTGAAAGCATCTAAAACTCCTCCCACAGGCACTTTAATCATAAGTGTATGTTCACCAGACTCGGTATCTTCAATAATTGGGTACAGCTTTTCACCTTCAACAAGAACGTATTTCAGAAATTTTCCATCTCGAAAAATTTCAATATTAGTCCCTGTTCCACCATTTGCTACTATGAAGATATCCTTTGCCTTGTATTTGAACACTATCGTGCCACCGCCTTTATTTTCGGAAGACTCGGCATCAATAGCCCAGCTTCCTCCGAGATAAAGCTTGTTTAGTTTTATTTCAGACGGAATAGTAAGTGTCTGGCTACCAAGTACGCCGGGTTTTCCATTCTCAAGATATTCATTGCGTGAAGCGCCAAAATAAATTTCTGGACTACCAACTAAAGATTTTGGAGCAACATTCTTTCCTGTCGCACCAGATCCCCACGCTGATGTATTTACCTCTATCCCAAGACGCTTACCTCTTTCGAGAAGAGCTTTCTGTATTGCAAGCTCAGTTTCATCGTATGCGCCTTCGCCGGCGTGGTCATACACAATGTACCCGTCAATATCAATGAGGTATTTACGCGGCCAGTAACGATTTTTGTAGGCATTCCATGTTGAAAAGTCGTTATCCAAAACAACCGGGTACTTTATACCGAAACCCATTGTTGCTTTCTCAACATTTTTCTGTATCCTCTCAAACGCAAACTCGGGCGTATGGAGTCCAATGATTACAAGTCCTTCATCCTCATATTTTTTATGCAACTCATTCAATACCGGTATCGTTCTCTGGCAATTGATACAGCTGTATGTCCAAATATCCAGTAGGACAACTTTTTTACCTTTGAACTCGCTAATAGAAATCGGTTTCCCGTCTGTGTTAATAAATCCATCCGGAGTACTTATGTCTGGAGCGACAGTAAACATTTCTTTCTTTTTATCTTCGCTCTGGAAAACAGCGTTTGTCGATTTTTCTTTCTCCTTAGGAGGAGCAGCCACATAAATGTACCCTGCAAATCCAAACACAGAAAGAACAATAAACCCAATAATTATTTCTGGTTTCATTTTATTTATTCTTCTCAAGAAGCAGGAGTTCAATCTTAGTTACATCAAGAAACCCAGCATCGAGAATCGAAATCTGAAGAGTTTTATCATAGCCGGTAATAATACCAATGGCGACCACGATAAAGATGACTCCCAGTGTACGCTTGAACCACCCCCTTGGATCCGCCGCGATGCCTAGGCGCACCATAATATTTTGCCCAGCAAACGCAACGAGCAAAAGCGCGATACAAAGACCGACTGCGTAGGTAAGCAAATAGATAATACCGAGCACTGGTTGCGCAGGAAGAACAGTCGCAAGAATCACAAAGTATGTGGGGCTACATGCAGAGAAAATTGGGCCAAGCGACGCTCCTACAATGACGTCTCCCCAAAAACTTTTCTTTTGCAACCCTTTCGTCATAGCCTCGTTTGACTTGCGGCTAATACTCGACATGAGTGACATACGCTCCCATAGTCCAGGGAACAAGGTTACTAACCCAAATACAAGGATGATTCCGCCAGACGCCCATCTCCAGAAATCTTGAGGAATATCAATAAAAAGCGTGCTTGCCTTTAATAGCAGTGTAAATGCAATAACCGAAACCCCGAGAGAGACCACTACAACAATAGCTCTTTTTTTGCTTGGCTTGTCGCCATCAAGAGACCCTCCCACAATAACAGGCAGAAGAGGCAATATACACGGCGCGAGAATCGTGAGTACGCCAGCAATGAATGATATTAATAGGAGTGTCATTTTATTTTACTTCAGCAACAAATGCCGAAAGTGTTTGGCTTCCCATCCATTTTTTAATCATTGTTCCATTCTTATCAACCTGTACCATCGTATGCTGATAGGTAACTCCGTACTTCTTTTTGAGGTCAGCTGAGTTGTCGTAATCAACACGAAGAATTGTCAAATTCCCGGGAATATTCTTTAGGTTTGCCTTAATATCCGCTTCAAGAGCGCGGCAAGTTGGACACCAAGTTGCACTGAAATTGAGAACAACATTACCAGTTGCTGATGCTTTCGCGATTTTTTCCGGAGCATACGCCTCGTATGAACCAACTTTCATCATCGCATCTCCTGCTGTCATCATCGCATCTCCTTTCACCATAGCGTCGCCTTTCTTCTCCATCATAGCTGTGCCAAATCCAGATACTGGCAAATCACCGCAAGAAACAAAAATTTTCGCCTCATCTTTTGACTTGTGTACCATGACCAAAAGAGGCAGCTTACTGCCGATTGTCTCTAGCGACACATCAAGAACAGACTCTGCTTTACCATTTACTACAGCAGTCAATGGATAAAGAACATCTCCTGGTGCCTTACACGAACCCATGTGAATGTGGGACGGCTGTGGGATGCCAGCTACACCGCTCGCAACTTCAACCATTACTTTTGTTTTTCCACCCATATCAGTCAAAGTTGCTTTACCTGACTGCTTAGAATTGTTCAGCTCGCCCATAGCGACTACGATGCCTTTCCTCATCCCGTCGACTTTCATCATTGCATCTCCAGTCTTTTCCATCATACCAGGGGTGCCAATTCTCTTTTCCATCTCACTCACACTCTCAGGGCGGTCCTTTGACGTATAAATCATTGCTGCTATCACAACAATAGCGATAGCTACGATAATCATTCCTGTATTTTTGTTCATAAAAATCTGCTGTTTATTTACTTATTAATAATAATGAATACAGTATATACCATGCAAAAACGAATGTAAAGCAATCTTTACATTCGTTTTGAGAAAACTGTGGATAACTTTTAAAATAAAGGACCGTCCTTTATTTTGTTAGCCAAACTAGAGGTTTCTATCGCTCCAGACACGTGTGGCTATTTTAGCAACAATCATTACGATCAAAGTAACTACAAGCCATGCGTCCACAGACTCGTGATAGCCTTGTATCATAATCGCAAGAATAAGGGTTGCTGAACCGGCAATAAATGCATTTCGTCCCGCAAGTGTGCGATGTGCGTCATCGCGTTCATCAAACATTTCTTCCCTCAGGATAAAGCTCGCGAATATGCCAAAGAGTACTAATGCGGCAGCTAGCATCCACAGAACCATCATGTTGGGCATATAAAAATTATATGGATTCAAAAGAAGGACTGCGATAGCGACGAGCGCGATCGTTACTACTGTTTCTATTATATTATTTTTCATAGGATATTTTAAAAATTTTTTCTACTGGCACTTTAAAAAAGCTGGATATTTTTAGAGCTAGTAAAATGGACGGTGTGTAATTCCCTTTTTCCAGAGCTATGATAGTCTGGCGACTTACTTCTACCTTTTGAGCAAGGTCTTCTTGGGTAATACCCGCGCTCGCCCTAAGCTCAACAACTTTATTTTGTATGCATTCTTTCATAATTTGTACACCGCTCATTATACATGATAAAAAAGTGAATGTAAAGTACCCATGACATATTATTTTATTGTCCTTTATTTCTCAAGAGCCAACATACTAAATGCTCCATACCCCTCTTTTTCCATATCCTCCACTGCCACAAAACGAAGAGACGCACTATTCATACAATACCTTTTGCCTCCTCTGTCAGCAGGGCCATCATCAAAAACATGCCCGAGATGTGAGTCTGCGATCTTACTTCGAACCTCTGTTCGAGCTGAAAACAACAGCGAGTCTTGATGAAGAGTGACATAGGATTCATCAATCGGGCGCACAAAACTCGGCCATCCAGTGCCTGAGTCATATTTGTCTTTTGACAAAAAGAGTGGCTCTCCACTTACAATATCAACGTAAATCCCCACTGCTTTATTGGTGTCATACTCATTATCAAATGGTCTTTCTGTTCCGTCTTTTTGAGTTACATTGTATTGCAACGGCTTTAGCTTTTTCAAGCGTTCTTCCTTAAAAGTCGGAGAGAATATTTCCCAAAATGATGTTTCATTTTTAATGCTAGTAGTATCTCCGAAAATATTACTGATAGACGCACTGTCATCTGCCCAATTTGAGCGAAAGAATTCAATTCTCCCGCTTCCGTTTTTGTAAAGATTGTATCTGATTGGATTCTTGTCCTTATAATTTTGGTGGTATTCTTCCGCGGGATAAAAATTGCTATACGGGAGTACTTTGACCGCCACTTTATTGGCAAATTTCTTGCTATCATCTATTTTCTTTATAAGACTACCTACTACCTCTTGTTGTTCTATATTTGTATAGTAAACAGCTGGGGAATAATGATAACCCCGGTCAACAAACTGCCCACCACCGTCTGTTGGGTCAATACTCCTAAAGTAAACTTCTAAAATCTTCTCGGTGCTTACCACAGAGGAATCGTAGACAACCTCCACAGCCTCCCGAGCTTTTATTTTTTCATAAGCCACCTCCTCGTAGCTCGGTCCCTTCCCTTCTCCATATACATTTTTATAATCAGTAAATCCAGAGACAGCAGAAACTACTCCTGAAAGATGTTCATACTCTCCCTCCGTAGACCAAAAGCACCCACCAGCGAGAATGATTCTCATGTATGTTTTGTGCTGTGTATTTTGAGCAACTACCGAAAGTGGCACATTTTTTGATACTGGAGTTAACAGAACAAAGAGTACAGCGAGCGCAAGTGCAGAGACGCCTAGGACTATTAATTTATATTTTCGTATAATTTCCATTTCATTAATTATACTCTTTAAAATGGAAATGTAAAGTACACTTTACTTAGCATCCAGATCTAAGCACACCGAATTCATGCAATAACGCTTGCCTGTTTTTGTAGGGCCGTCATCAAACAAATGCCCTAGATGAGAACCGCATTTTGCACAGACCGCTTCAGTGCGTGTCATTCCAAGTGTTGTATCATCAATAGTACGCACAGCACCGGGAAGAGCCGTGTCAAAACTTGGCCATCCTGTACCCGAATCAAACTTTGCATCCGATGAAAAAAGCGGATTGCCGCATGCGGCACATTTATAGACACCATCGTCGTCGGCATGCAGAAGTTTTCCGGAAAAAGGCGCCTCGGTTCCCTTTTTGCGAAGCACGCGATACTCCTCGGGAGAAAGTTTTTCTTTCCACTCTTCTTCTGTTGTTTGGATGTTATTGTTGTTCATTTTGTTTTAATAGCTCCGCGAATTTCTCTTGCACTTTTTGAAGTTTCGGACTGATAATAATCTGACAATACGAATTATTCCCATTTCGCTCAAAATAATTTTTGTGATAATCCTCTGCGGGGTAAAACACCGAAAGTGGTGCTACTTCGGTTACTATAGACGTTCCATCAGTTGTTGAATTATCGAGCTCTTTAATAAACTCTTCTGCCTCCATTTTCTGGGCAGGTATCGTATAAAAAATAACGGAGCGATACTGTGTTCCTACATCATTCCCCTGCCTATTTAGTGTGGTCGCATCGTGCGATGCAAAAAAGACAGTAAGGAGTGTCTCGAACGAAACGAGTATTGGGTCATACTCAATGCGAATCACCTCCGCGTGTCCTGTGTTGCCGGCAGACACTTGCTCGTAAGTTGGGTCTACCACGCTTCCGCCGGCATACCCTGGTGCCACCGACAAAACACCGCGAAACATTTTGAACACCGCTTCCGTGCACCAAAAACACCCGCCACCAACCACCGCTATTTCTGTTTTTAAAGAGTTCATATTGACTAGTTTTTAATTATACTCCTAAATTAAAAATAAAGATCCTATTTGCATCGCCACATTATAACAAAACAAAGAAGTCTGACTACTGTACCAATTCTTTTTTATTATTCACCGATGAAACAATGAAGCATGGGAAAAAGTTCCTAGGCTCAAAAATTATTTCTACTTGACCAAAAAACTTACGCATCGGTTTTGTCATAATCAACGAGTACTGATGAAAAATTATGAACATACCGTTTGGCGCAAGATTTTTTTGAATTAAATGTGATATTTTTTCTCTTTCAATCTCAGATAGATATGAAAATGGAATACTGGAAACAACGAGGTCAACTTTGTTAAAACCATATGTTTCTATGTTTTTTGATACATCCTCTATTGTCCCTTCCACTACTTGGAGTCGCGAATCATTAATTTTTCTAAGTATTTTCAAGAAGTCCGGATTCGTATCTACTGCAAGAAATTTTCCTTTTGGCGATAAGCGCTTCAAGAGTTCGAGAGTCACAACACCGTCACCTGGTCCGTACTCGACTATCTGATTTAGTGTACGATCCGAAATAAGACCCAGGACGGCTTTTACCACATAGCGTGAGCTTCTCGCAACAGCGCCAACACTGGGGTTAGATAATGCAACTTTAAGAAAATTAAAAACGTCTTGCATCGGTTGTTTTTCTATTAAAAACTGGTCACATTCTTGGTAATAAATAGTAGCAAATCCTTGCCAAAAAATATATAGACTGCGGTGGTTACGCCTTCACCTATAAACACCCCTAGGAGGAGCTTTTTTACATTTACGCGGAGCGTTCCGCTAACATAACATACTAGGTCAGTCGGCACAAATGGAAAGAAACTCCAGCCAATAACGATTGGAAGTTCATTTTTCTTTAGGACAGCAGTGAGTTTGGTGATTGACTCTGAGTGTTTTTTCCTGAAATAATCAGCCAAACCTAAATATTCAGAGAAATAATAAACAAAAGTCGAGGAAATTATAATTCCCGCCATGGTTAAAATATATGCGGTCCAAGGCGGTAAGAAAACCACGCCAATAATGATAAGAAAAGTTACAGGAACAAGTGTTATTCCACGCAAACAGCCCAAAAGGAGGTAGGCGGCACCTAGCCAGAGAAGTGGCAGGTCAGCGGTTTTTGCTACCTCTGCCAAAAGAATATCTTTTTTAAAAAAATACAAAGACAGTGCGATGATTACCAAGCCCATCCAAGCTATCATTACCACAATTCTAGTCTTTTTATCAGAAAACCTCATTGCATCAATTCTAACATAGAAAATTACCGCATATCGAACCTCTTTATTTAATTTCACAAAAAACGAATTCTGAAACTTGGCTGTGTCTCCTGAACAAAATCCGAACTTTTTTCCAAAACAATCCGA